>Ga0326597_10005020_pt1 | contig 18493 bp, 18 predicted proteins | sample RVTome_12_FD_203789 | JGI IMG/M metagenome (GOLD analysis project Ga0326597, IMG submission 203789) | Soil microbial communities from uranium-contaminated site in the Upper Colorado River Basin, Wyoming, United States - RVT100D185 | ecosystem: Environmental > Terrestrial > Soil > Contaminated >... | reverse complement strand
GGTAAGCTCTATACGCATAAAGGCCAGCTCCTGGAGATCACCTCCCACCTCTGCCGCATTGCCGGCGTCGTGACGATGTTCGGCGACACGCGGGATGCCCGCGGCGGCGCCATTGTCATCGGCTAGGCACGCGGTCCGCGCCGGCTTGCTGCTGGCGCTCCTGCTCGCGGCCTGCACCCGCTCGGTCGAACTCGTCAATCTTACCAATGGGTCCATCCTTGCGGGCACGCACCGCGTCTGGGACCGCTCCATGACCGTCACGCTGCCGGCAGGCGAGACGGCACGGGGGTTGTACACAAAGCTTACGACCGCCGACATCGGAGGAGAGTCGCTGTTTTTTGGAGTCAATGCGGGCGAACTGCTGGGCCGCCACGAGGCAGAAAGAATCTATGGCTACGCCCGGTTGACGGGGGAACGGGGAACCGTGGTGGAAATCATCTTCGCCAGCGACTGGCTCGGCCATGGATTTGGGGTCGCCCGAACCAGTTCGAATGAGGAATACCGGGTCACGTTCTGACCGGGCAGGCGAAGCCGGGAGCTATTTGCTTCTCATCTTCGCCACCACGGCGCTGATATGGTCCAGCCGCACGACCGCATCGAAAAACTCACGCCCGGTCAGTTCGGTGATATAGAGCGATGTCGTCCCCACTTTGGAGACCGCGCCCTGCAACTCGCCTCCGCCGACTAAATTCACGGTGACACGCTGCCCCAGGTGCCGCTCGAGGATGATGTGGATGGATTCCGGCGAATTGAGGTCGAGATCGTTGGCGTTCTGCGCCGACATCGGCGATTCCGTCCCCGCTCCAGTGGTGCTCAATTGTCGTCAAAGAGCCTGAAGGAGTTAAGACGCGGTTTTGAACGGGAACAGGCACCACAAGAAGGGTGCCAAACAGGCGGGGCCACCGTCCGGAACGGTGGCCCCGCCTGGGCGCTTATGACGCCTCATTGCTAGCTATGGACGACTGTATCGCCTGCCGATCGGTGACGAGGAGGGCCACTGACTTGTGCAATCCGGATAAGCCTGGTATGGAGCAGGCTCAGTCTGGCGCTGCATGGCGGCATCGGCCCCTCACAGGGGCATGTCGGTTTCAAACCGTTCCGCCCGCGCCCACACTATCCGGTTCAAAGCGAGAGTATCCCCCTTCGTCGAACAGAAATATCCGTCGGCAAGTCCAGGGAGTCCGGCGGAGTAAGTTCGGTCATCCCAACCCTCCTTTCGTGTGCCCGAGCGTGGCTCAGGCAGCCTGCGCACCCGATCAGGGTACGGGGCGGTGGTGATATTCCACCTGGCAGAGGTAGTCGGTCAGCGCCATTTGTTCGACTTTCGTCTGCGGCTCGAACCTGATCCCGTGCAGACAACCAGAGCCCGACGTTTCTGTATGCATGACCGATCCGGTCACCGCGTAATGATGCAGCACGCCGCTGGTCAGGGTCGACAGTCTGACCTTCACCTGCATGCCCTGCGGCAAACAGACGGGCAGTTCGACCGAGAGACCTCCCTCGCTGACATCCTTGAGGTGGCCGACTGCCAGCGACTGCCCATCCGAGCAGGACAAAACCTCGGCCCAATCTGTGTCAGGAATTCGGTTCACCGACCGATGGCTGGCACTTGCCATAACGCACCTCCGAGCGAGGTGGAGGGAGGAGCAACTGGAAAAAGCCTACGCCTTCGGAAGCAACTGTGCAAGGCCCCCAGAAAATAAATTTCTTTTTCACAGCCGTGAGCAACAGGCGTGCCAGAAGAATGAAGCGGGTGCGCGGTCGTGACTTCCGCCTGAAGCCTCGCTATACTTCGCCGGTATTAGGAGGACCCCCGATGCGCCATCTTGAGAAAGTTACCCAAGTATGCCCCTGAAGTTTGCGCTCTATCCCGGTTGCGCCGCACAGGGCGCCACTCCGGAGCTCTACCAATCCGCCATGGCCATCATCGGCCGGCTGGGAATCGACGTCGTCGAACTCAAAGCCGCGTCCTGCTGTGGAGCCGGCGTCGTCACCGAGGCCAATCCTGACGCCGCGTTGGCGCTGAATGCCCGTACCTTCGCCCAGGCTGAGAAACTGGGTCTGGATGTCATGACGATCTGCGGCACCTGCCAGGGTGTGATGGGTGCGGCCAATAAGCGTCTGACCCAGGAGCCAGGCCTCCTCGACCGCATCAATACGCTGCTGGAGCCGGAAGGCCTGGCCTATCGCGGCGCGGTCCAGGTGAAGCACCTGCTCTGGATCATCGTCCGTGATATCGGACTGCATGAGTTGCGGCGGCACGTGTGCGTTCCCTTCAAGGAATTCCGCGTGGCGCCCTTCTACGGCTGCTATATTTTAAGGCCATCGTGGGACCTCGGATTTGACGATCCCGAGAATCCGACATCCCTGGAAAAGGTCATTCAGGCAGTGGGGGGCGAGTCGGTCGCCTACGCCGGGCGGACCAAGTGCTGCGGGTTCCCGATCATCCTGGAAAAGGAACAGATTGCCGTGACCATGGCCGGCGCCAACATGAAAGAGGCCAAGGAGAAGGGCGCCGACTTCATGGTCACCCCCTGTCCGCTCTGCCATATGAGCCTGGACATTTACCAGGAACGGGCCGGGAAGGCCGTCGGAGCCAAACTGGATCTCCCGATCCTGCATCTGCCCCAATTGATCGGGCTTGCGATGGGCATTCCCGCAAAGGAACTGGGGCTGTCACGCCATCTCATCCCTGTGGATTCCATCCTCAAACGGATTGGAAAACAAGGAGCACCGGCCATATGAAAGTTATAAATATTACGGATTATCAGAAGTTTAGCATTGAGAAGATGAAGAAAAACAATATGTTTCAAACCACCAGATTTTTCTGCGATATCTATTGTTTCGAGCCGGGACAGGAACAGAAGGGCCACATTCACGGAGAACAGGACAAGGTCTACCTGGTGCTGGAAGGGAAGGGGACGTTTCAGGTCGGAAACGAGAAACAGGTTCTGGGACCGGGCGACGGAACGATGGCGCCGGCCGGTGAGGAGCACAGCGTCCTCAACCACACTAAAGACCGGCTCAAGGTCCTGGTATTCGTCGCTCCCAATCCATCACACTAACGAATATCCAACGGTGCGGTCACGGTAATGGCCCCGGCAAAATCCCCCTCGCGGCCGCCTTCCTTGGGATAGCCGGAAACATCCTGATCGCCTTTTGGTTCCCCATGGCATTTCAGACAGGCCTTCTCGTAGTAAATCGGCATCACCACGCGCAGGGTCTTCCCGCCCCCCGTCAGCTCGCTGACGTAGGCCTCGGCATTCGGTCGACCAGCCAGCCACTTTAGGACCGAGGCCTCGTAGTCATCAGGGGTATTCTTGGGGTTTCGCGGCACCAGCGTGGTTTGCTTCAGCCGCACGTTGGTCGCCTTCGAGAACCGTGCAGCGGCCTGGCTGCCATACGTGGCCGGAATGAAGTTCTTGTAACTGATCCCTCGCTGGTTGATCACTACCTGCGCGTCCCGAACCACCTCTTTGCCCGCCTGCAGGAGCGCGGGCAGCAGTTCGCGCGCCAGGGGAGGGACGACGATGGACACTGGGGCATCATCCAGGCTCAAGAGATTGATGCCGGATTGTTTCCGAAATTCCTCGATCACCAGCTTTTCGAACTCCTCCGGCGTAAACCCCTTGTCGCCCTTATGGGGATCGTCGATCAGAGTCTGATGTTGATCGATCACGACCCGGCCGGCATTCAGCAACTTGGCCAGGAGGCGAGCCGTCGCTTCCGCTTCAGCTCGCTCCATCGCCCAGGTCTCGCGCACTCCCGCCTCGCTCCACGCCAACACTCCGCACACCATCAGGATAGCCATCAGTTTTTCCGTCCTCATGTCGCCTCCGTCGCTGCTCAGCGTGCTCGATCCGCGCGGCACGCTCCTTGACTATACTGCAAAACCATCTTTTCCACATCAAACGGCAGCCCTTCGACGGCCGCCCGTCTGGGAAAGGCATAGGGCTCGTCCATCCACCGGGCGCGCATGCGCTCCAACTGGCCCGACTCGTCCAGCCTAAAGATCACTCCATTGACGAACCAGCGCAGGCGGTAGCTCTCCTCCGACATCACCACGGCGTATTGCCCGCGTGTCAGAAAGAACGGCTTCCCTTCGGCATGCACAAGCAATCGCCACTCTTTTTTGACACGGGCCACCATATATTCCAGAACCGGTACGGCGCCCAAGATCACGTCGATTCCAGGATCGGCGGATGATTCGGCCGACTCAAATGCAGCCGGCAGGGAATCGCACAGCACTACCCGGCTGGCCGGCAAATTGGCGACCGCATAATGCTGCGAGGCCGTGCCTTTCTGTACGGCGACAGCCAGCCCGGCAAGCACCTCTTCGCTGGTCTGCACGCTGGAGGGCGCTCCGGACTGCGGCTGCAGGCGCTGACGGATGCGATCGGCAACGTCCGGCCGCCGCGTGATGCCGGAGAGTCCGCCGTGCTGAAAATAGGGAATGGAATAGGCGAAGCCTGCCCAGGCTCGAATCGGCACGTTGGAGGGGACTGCGGACACGAACATATCCAGCTTGCCTTCACTGAGCTGCAAGAACAGATCCCGAAAGCGGACGAGGTGCAGGACCGGGGTGATCGGCCGCCCGCACAGTTGCGACAAGGCCTCCACGATGTGCCGGACAAGCTCCACGTCCAAGCCCGTGACACGCGATCCTTCATCGGTCCAGATGGCTGGAAACACGAACGGCCGGAACGGCTCTACCGCCATCCCAACCTGTACGCGCTGCCGGCGGCAGATCGCGTCAAGCTCGTCAGCGGCGACCGGGGCCACATACTGGAGCGCATCATGCACGAGGCCGCAGCCCTGGAGCGACAATCCCGCCAGCGCCACGCAAAGCAGCACCCAGCGGGGAGCCGCACTCACTCTGTCCGCGCCGGAATCCTTCCGGTTCATCGCTAAAACCGAATCCCCGTCGTCATGACCCATTGCTGCGAGATGCCGTCAATTCCCTGAAAGTTGACCTGATACTGGCTGTACTCAAGCGCCACGTCGAGCGACACGCCGAACGCCAGCGGGAACCGCACACCAACCTGGCCGCCGAACAGATATCCCGGCCCGTTGGCGCCACTGCCGGGAACAATCCCGCCTGCGAGCAATCCCAGATAGGGAACGGCGCGGTCTTCCAGCGGGCCGAAGAGGGCGTGCCGGAGCATCCTGTTGATCGGCTTGCCTTCTGGGAAGTTCAACACGTCGATGAAATTGTTCCAACGGGGATTGACCATGAGGGCATTCTGATCCGTCGTGATCCCCTGCTCCTGGGCATGGTAACTGAAATAGCGATACAACCCGCGCACCTCTAGATTTCCGTAACGCAGGGCTGTCAGACCGGCTTGAATCGTGATTTCGCGATCATCCGGCGCGTACGACTGTTGGCGAAACACCACGTCGAAGTTGACCGGCCTGACCGGAAGAATTTCCAAGGTCGCTTCCTGGGCGAGCGCCACCGGTGCCCAGGCAAGTGCACAGACCATGACCGTCAGAAGCCGAAAGAGGGAGACCGCAGTCGTCATGACACAAAAAGGCGGAGCCGATGAATTCACCGGCTCTGCCGTGTGCGCCTCACAGGCTGTTTGAAACTAGTGCGCAGGCTTGGGAGCCATCTCCCACGGCACCATCGGCATCAACGGTGTCGGCTTGGCATCCGGCGAGGCCAATAGTACCGCGATGGCCCCACGCAACGCACCAGTTAAAGAGTGGGTGACGAGCGGGTAGGCCCCGGCCGCCTCCACGACTACGTCGAAGGTGGCCGCGCTACCCGGTCCGACGACGTAGGTCTGGACGCCGGTCAGCTTGTTGGCCGGATTGCCGCTTTCGTAGACGTTGTCCCAAATTTCGCCGATGGGGTGGAAGGCTGAAAACTCGTTCGGCCCGGCATTGACAAAATACACACGGACCCGCTCGCCAGGCTTGGCATCGAGCTTCCCCCCGCCGGTCACGAACGGATGATACTTGAAAATTCCGCCGTTGAAGATCACGTTGTCGAATTTCCGATCGAACATCGCCTGCACGTCATCCGGATTTTTGAAGAGCTCGGACTGGATCAGGACATATTCCCGATCCGCCTTCGCCCAGGCCTTGGAATTCTTCGGATCCACAATGATGGCGCCGAACATTCCCCGGGCCACGTGCTGGATCATGGGCGGCGCCCCGCAATGATAGTAAAAGATGCCGGGCTTTCGGGCGACGAAGGTATATGTGATCGTCTCCCCGGCGTTGATCGCCCTGTAGTTTTTCAGGAAATCAATCTCGGCTGCGTGAAAGTCCATCGCATGGGGATGTTTGTTCTCCGCCGGATTGGTCAGCTTGAATTTGACCGTGTCGCCCTCGGTCACGCGCACGACCGGGCCGGGAAACTGCCCGTTGAACGTCCAGGCCGCGTAGGTCGTCCCTTCTCCATCGATGACCACATCTTTTTCGACCGCCGTCATTTCAACCAGGTGTGTCTTGGCCAACACCGGCGCTCCCATGAGAATCAGCCCCACGCTCAGACACAGAATCACGAACACAGTACGCATGACACTCCTCCTTACAGGTATGTGGACTGCGCAAGGATAGTGCAGGGGGCATGATTAAAACATGACCAAAGTCATGTTTTTGAAATTTAACTGGCGTGGGCTTTAGTTGCGACGGGGCAGAGAGTTGGAGCGGCAAGTTGCTGAAGCCTGGCGAGATTACGGATGACCAGAGACTTGGCGGTGCCGGAGACCAGTTTGTCGCGCTTGAAGCGGCCCATGATCCTCGTGGCGGTCTCCACCGTCATCCCGACCATATCGGCCAGGTCCTGGCGGGTCAGCCGGACGGTCAGGCGCACCTGGTTTCCTTCGCGAAGGCCGGCACGGTCCGCCAGTTTCACCAGCAGGGCGGCCAGCCGTTGCTCGGCCGGATTCAGGGCCAGCACCTTGGCTGTTTCCTGGGCTTCCTGCAGCCTGGAACCCAGGTACCGGATCACCTCCAACGCCGCCTCCGGGTTTTTCCGAAGCATTTTATAATAGGTGTCTTTGCTCAGGCTCAGCACGCTGACATCGCCCATCGGCTGGGCGCAGCCGGGATGCGTCCCGCCATCCAGCACTGCCGCATCGCAGCAAAACAGATCGCCCGGCATCAATACTTTCAGCGTGACCTGCTTCCCTCCGGACGAGGTCTTCACGCACTTCACGGTCCCTTCCTTCAGAATATGGAAGGACGTGGCAAGATCCCCCTCGCGGAAAATGAATTCATCCTTGCGATAACGGGTCTCGACGACTTCGTCGGCGATCGTGCGCCGCTCGCGCGCGCCCAAGTGCTGAAAGAGAGGGATCTTCGACAGGGGATCGGGTTTCATGGAGGTCTGCTCAGAGCAGCTTCCGTACGGTTTCTGCAATCGCCCGCGCGCTGATTCCATAGCGGTCGACGAGTTCATCCGGCTTTCCGCTGTGCGCGATTTCGCGCACCGCCATTTTGTGAACCCGGACGCCTTCGCCGCCGACGGCCCCCAGCACGGCATCCCCCAGTCCCCCATGTTCATAATGGTCTTCGACCGTGAGGATCCGGTTCTTCGTGGCCCGGGCGCTTTCCAAGAGGGTGAGCCGGTCGAGCGGCGCCACGCTGTACAGATCGATGACGCGGACGGGGATCCCGGCGGACTTCAACTGGTCATGGGCCTTCAACGCCTCAAAGAGGGTCACGCCGGCTGCCACGATCGTGAACTGGTCGGACTGGCTCTGCCGGAGCACCTTGCATCCGCCGATCTTGAACGTCTCGTCATTTCCGTAGAGCACCGGCGATTTCGGCCGGCCCGCACGGATGTACACCATCCCGCGGTGCGCCGCCGCCGACTCGACAAGTTTGTAGGCGCACACGGCGTCGGAGGGATACAGCACGACCACGCCGGGCTGCGCGGCCATCATGGCGATATCTTCGAGCCCCATCTGTGACGGCCCGTCTTCCCCGATACTGACCCCGACGTGCGTGCCGACCAGCTTGATATTCGACTGGCTGATCGCTCCCATACGAATGAAGTCGTAGGCCCTGGCCAAAAACGCGGCAAAGGTGGCCGCAAAGGGAATCTTGCCCGTCGCCGCCAGGCCGATGGCTGCGCCGATCATGTTCTGCTCGGCGATGAAATTTTCAACGAACCGATCCGGAAATTGCTTGCCGAACTTGTCGGTGAAGGTGGAGTTCTTCACGTCGGCATCGAGCGCCACCACGGACGGATTCGCCTCGCCCAGCGCCACCAGTGCGGCGCCAAAGGCTTCCCGCGTGGCCACCAACTCGCCGACCTTATACGCGGGGGGGGCCATGGGCCTGGCCGATTTGGCCCCACGCGACGGCATCGGAGGGATTCTGAATTTCGGGGTCGCCGTCGTCGGCTTGATTTGCCTCGTCAATTCGTCGATCGCCTTTTGCGACTCCTCGCCCTTCTTCAGCGCCTTGCCATGCCAGTCCGGCTTGTTCTCCGTGAACGAAATGCCCTTCCCCTTGAACGTCCTGGCCAGCAGCACGGTCGGCCGGCCCTTGGTCCGGGCCGCATCGGCAAAGGCTTTCAACAAGTCCGCATGGTTGTGGCCGTCCAGCACGAGCGCGTTCCAACCGAAGCCTGCCCAGCGGGACTTATAGGCCTTCATATCATGCTGCAACATCGTGGGATCGCTTTGCCCGAGACGGTTCACGTCCACGATCGCGCAGAGATTGTCGAGCTTGAAATGGCGCGCCAGTTCCACCGCTTCCCAGACCGACCCCTCCACGGATTCGCCGTCACCCATCAGGACATAGGTCCGATAACCGCTCTTGTCGATCTTCTTGGCGTTCAACGCCAGGCCGACCCCGGCAGCGAGTCCCTGGCCCAACGATCCGGTGGCCACATCCACGAAGGGAAGACGGGGAGTCGGGTGTCCTTCAAGATCCGATGTCAGCGTCCGCAGCTTGGTCAGTTCTTTCACATCGAAGAGCCCGGCCTCCGCCCAGGCGGCATAAAGCAGGGGGGCGGCATGGCCTTTGGAGAGCACGAACCGGTCATTGTTGGGGTTGCGGGGATTCATGGGATCATAGCGCATGACGGAGAAAAACAGCGTCGCCACGATATCGGCCGCGGAGCAGCAGCTGGTCGGATGGCCGCTCCCGGATTCCGACGTGGCGCGGACGCTCTCGATCCGAAGCGTTGTCGCCTTGTTGCGCAACAGGGTCACCAGGGGAGCAGGTACTGAAGCCATTGATTCTCCTCGTTCGGTTGAGCGGGACGTGACGGGATGAACGGCGCGTGGGAGCCTAGCAAACACAGACTCGGGGAGTCAATGCGGGGAATTCCGAACATTTCGAGAGAATGACACAGCGACGGCGGACGTCCTAATGATGGCGCGCATGCGTCCGGAAATACTGATAGAGAAAATAGGCATTGAGCGCCACGACCGCCACCAGAATCGTGTAGGCCGCCTCGCGGGAGGCCAGATCCAGCTCCACCAGCACCCGCGACAACCCGAAGCCGACAATCACGACGTCGAAGCTCATGCAAATCCGCCGGAAGGTCTCCGGTTCCATCCAGCGGATGAGATAGGTTCCGAGCGGAATGCCGGCCAGCACGCTCGGCACGATGTAGGGGATGATCTCCATACTGCCCGCGCTGTAGAGCCCGATGAAGAAGTAGGCGGTAGCCGTCAGGGAGGACTCCGCGGTCCGGATGACAGCGAGCGCCGCGCGGAAATCCTGCTTGGCATACCCCTGGTTGTTGAACAGCAGCGCCAGCGGGGGACCCGAGATCGTCGTCACGGAATAGAGCGTCCCGATACCCATTCCGAACGGCACCCCAATGGCTTTCTCAGCCCTGATGGGTTTACGAACACCGGCCGTCTGGAGCAGAATCAGCGGCAGCAGCGTGACGTAAGTGAGAAACTTGACCCATCCAGGCTGAACCAGCGAAAGCAGGTAGCTGCCGATGCCGACGCCGATGAACACACCGAGCAGTATGGGCAGCACTCGCTTCCAGATGTGCAGGACACTGTGCCGATTGATCAACAGCACATAGGTGTTGATCACCAGCTCCACCAGCACCAGGGCGGGGTTCAGGATCCGGTTCGTATAAAAGAGCAGCGCGACGGGAACCGTGATGGATGAAAAACCGTATCCCAGCGCCCCGTTGACCGTGGCGGCTAGGAACGTGATCGCAACCAGAACAATCAGGTCCGTGCTCATGAGGCCTGCTTTCGAGGCCCGGCGGCAAAGTCGCTGAGCGAATAGTTATCGAGGATGTCCGCGATCGCATTGCGGACGTCGAGCATTACAGATTGTATCGGGCAGTTTTTCGTGTCCGCATGGGGGCAATCCTTGCATTTTTGGTAGGCCGTCTTGCTCACGCACGCGATCGGGGCGAGGGGCCCGTCCAGAATCCGGATGACCTGACCGAGGGTGATGGTGTCCGGGGCCTTCAGCAGGCTGTACCCACCGCCGACTCCGCGCCGGCTGGTGAGCAATCCCGCGTTCTTCAAGGTCAGGAGAATTTGCTCCAGGAACTCGATGGGAATATTCTGTCTCTTCCCGATCTCGTGGCGTTGGAGTAGTTTGCGGTTGTACTGATCCGTCAGCTCGATCAGCGCGCGCAAGGCATATTCGCTTTTCTTGGAAAATCGCATCGCTTATTGTTAATAGAGTCAGTAAAGTTTAGGAACATTAATTGATTCCCAGCGTGCCCGTCAAGCATTTCTCGGCCACAGGGGAATCTCTCAGACACCCCGATAATCGAGATCTCGACCTTCACAAAACTTCAATAGAATCCGATGGAAGCCTCCGGCTGCGCCTTGACAGTAATGCGCACTTCTTGTTAGCTTGGCGCGCCTTTGCAGAGCACGGATGCTCTTGATATTCCATGCTTTCCAAGAGGCTGATTTAGCACAAGGATAACTTGTGACCCTCCAGGAATTGATTCTTACCCTCCACCGATTTTGGGCCGACCGTGGCTGTGTCATCCACCAACCCTACGATCTGGAAATGGGGGCGGGGACGTTCCACCCGGCCACATTCCTGCGCGCCCTTGGTCCGGAACCCTGGAAAGCCGCCTATCCGGAGCCATGCCGCCGTCCAACGGACGGCCGCTACGGTGAAAATCCGAACCGACTCCAGCATTACTACCAGTACCAGGTCGTACTAAAACCTTCTCCGGACGACATCCAGTCCCTCTATCTCGACAGTTTGAAATGCCTGGGCATCAATCCCAAACAGCACGACATCCGGTTCATCCAGGACGATTGGGAATCGCCGACGCTCGGCGCCTGGGGATTGGGGTGGGAGGTGCGGCTGGACGGCATGGAGATCACGCAGTTCACCTACTTCCAGGAAGTCGGCGGCATCGAGTTGAATCCGATCACCGTCGAGTTGACCTACGGCACCGAGCGGATCGCCATGTATCTCCAGCAGGTCGATTCTGTCTTCGATCTGGCGTGGAACGAGACCGTGTCCTACGGCGACATCCATCACCAGACCGAAGTGCAGTTCTCAAAATATAACTTCGAAGAAGCCGATGTGGCGATGCTCATGGCGACGTTTCAGGCGTTCGAAGCTGAATCGAAGCGATTGATCGGCAGGGGCCTGACCCTGCCGGCGTACGACTATTGCATCAAGGCCTCGCACCTGTTCAATCTGCTCGACGCGCGCGGGGCCATCAGTGTCGCGGAACGGACCGGGTACATCGCACGCGTGCGCGGGCTGGCGCGCCTCTGCGCCGAACACTATCTGCGCGAACGCGAGTCCATGGGCCACCCCCTCCTCACGGCACGCAGACCGGCGGCAACGGCGCGGTAGGTCACGCGGATGGCGCGCGCAAAGACAGCATCCCCCACCGGCGCCACGAAACCGGTTGCGGCAACCGGCAGCGAGTGCCTCCTTGAAATCGGGGTTGAGGAACTGCCGTACCAGTTCGTCGCGCCGGCCCTTGGAGCCCTCGCCGAATCGGCTGAACGCCTGTTCAACGCGCGCCGGTTGGCGCACGGATCCGTCACCACCGTCGGCACGCCGCGCCGACTCGTGCTCGTCGTTCACCAGGTGGCCTCCCGCCAACACCCGGCCGAAAAAGAAGCGATGGGCCCATCCAAGACCGTCGCGTTCGACCAGGCCGGCCAGCCGACGAAAGCCGCCCTTGGATTCGCCGCGTCGCAGGGCGTGCCCGTGTCCGAGCTGGAGGTCCGCGCCACGCCCAAAGGCGACTACGTCTTCGCCGTCAAGCGCGAGCCGGGACGGCAAACCGCGGCGCTGCTTCCCGACCTGCTGTCGGAACTGATCGGTGGATTGTCCTTCCCCAAATCCATGAAATGGAACGCTTCCGGGGCGCGGTTTGCCCGTCCGGTCCGATGGCTCATGGCGCTCTACGGAGGCAGGATTGTTCCGGTGGAGTGGGGAGGACTCAAAGCCGGCAACCGCACCTGGGGTCACCGATTTGTCGGATCAGGGAACCCGCAGGGACTCGTCGTCAAGGATTGGAAGTCCTACGTCTCGACGCTCGAGCGCAACGGCGTCATTCCGGATCAGGAGAAGCGGCGGGCCATGATCCTGGCACAACTGAACCGGTTGGCCGCCTCCGCGAAGGGTCAACTTCACCGGGACGAGGCGCTGTTCGAGCAAGCGGTCTTTACCGTGGAATTCCCCCAGGCGATCCTCGGCTCGTTCAACCCCCACTATCTCTCGCTGCCGAAAGAAATCCCCATGACCGCCATGAAGGAGCACCAGGGATTTTTCCCGCTGATCAACAAGGACGGCGGCCTGGTGCCGAAATTTCTGTCGGTCGCCAACATCAAGGTCCCCGGCATGGCGCTCATTCAAAAGGGGAACGAGCGCGTGCTGGCCGCCCGACTGGCCGACGCCAGATTCTACTTCGAGGATGACAGGAAGATCACCCTCGCGGATCGTGCCGACCGGCTCTCGCAAATGACACTGCACCAGCGGCTCGGCACCCTCAAGCAAAAAACCGCCCGCGTGGGCCTCCTGGCCGCCAAGCTGACGGAAACCCTGAACAAGCCGGATCTCAGCCGCGCGGCCGAACGGGCGGCGTTGCTCAGCAAGGCGGATCTCCTGACCGGCGTCGTCGGCGAGTTTCCGAGCCTGCAGGGCGTCATGGGCGGGGAGTACGCCCGGCACGACGGCGAACCGGAGGACGTGTGCCACGCGATCCGCGAACAGTATCTGCCGCCGGCCATGGAAGGCGAGATCCCTCCCTCACTGCTCGGGAAAATCCTGTCGCTGGCCGACCGGATCGATACCATCGTCGCGTTCTTTCACGTCGGCCTGGTCCCGAGCGGCTCGGAAGATCCGTTCGCGCTGCGCCGGCATGCGGCCGCCATCATCCGCATCCTGATCGAGGGGCGGGTGCACGTAAATCTGCTGGACCTGGAAGCCCGCGCCAAGCGGCTGGTGCAGTCGGACGGTTTCAAGGCCGCCAGTGACGTCTCCGCGCTGTCCTTCATCGCCGATCGTCTCCGTTTCTACGTCAAAACCGTTCATCGCTTTCGCGACGATGTCATCGAAGCCGTGCTCAAGTCGGCCCATCGCCATGCCTTCGATCCCATCGATCTGCTGGCCCGCATGCAGGCCCTGCAGCAGATCACGGCCCGGACCGAGTTCGATCCGCTGATCGCCGGGTTCAAGCGGGCGCACCGCCTGATCGAGAAGGAGCAGTGGGAACGCCGCAAGATCGACGTCTCGCTCTTCACGCATCCAGCCGAACACGGCCTCTACAAGGCGCTCATTGAAAGCCGCGACGGGTCGCTGACCCAACTGGCCCGGGGCGATTACCGGGCCATGCTGGACACGCTGGTCGGCATGAAACCCACGGTGGACGCTTTTTTTGACGGCGTGATGGTCAACGTGCAGGACCCGGCCCTGCGCGCCAATCGCCTCTCGTTGCTCTATGAGATTGATCAACTGTTCCTGGCCTTTGCCGACTTTTCTCAGATCGTGGTGCAGGGAGTCTGAGCAGGTGACCACGCATGACGGAGACGTTCAACGAGCAGGACGGTGCGGCCGAGACCCGGCGCCGGAGCCGCGTGCGCCGCTTCTCCGTGATGGTCACGCTGGCGCTGATCGTCGTGTGCAACGCCGTGATCCTTCTCGGTCTCACGGCGAGCGGCATCGACCTGGACGCGGTCTGGCGTACGCCCGACCGGTTCGACCCAGGCCGGGACGAATGTCTCCGGTACACCTGGCACAAGGTTTCTGGGGTGCAACAGCCGGTGCGACTATGCTACGAATGGATCAATCTTTCCGATCCGACCGGCAACACCCATACGTTTCAATCCGACACCGAGATCGTACTCGGGGGGGACGGAAAACTGCACTACGCGCAGGGGAAGCAGGTGGACTCGCGCCTGCTGCTCCTGCTAGCCTTTGCCGGCCTGGTGCTGGCGGCGGGGATGGCCGTGTCGACATTCCTGATCACACGATACCGCCAGCGGCAGGAGGCGATCGACAGAACCGGACCCTCATGATGCCTTGGGCGGCATGATCCTAATCTGAATCGGGAGAGGGCGCGGGTGGGGAAAAAATACGTTTACTACTTTGGCGACGGCAAGGCCGACGGCGCCGGCGACATGAAGAACCTCCTGGGCGGCAAGGGGGCCGGCCTGGCAGAGATGACCAATCTCAAGATTTCGGTCCCCCCCGGCTTCACGATTTCAACCGACGCTTGCATCGAATACTACCGGCGCAAGAAAACGTATCCGCATGGGATGTGGGAACAGGCCCTCCAGGCCCTGAAGCGGGTCGAGCGCTCGATGGGCGCCGGATTCGGCGATGCGGTCAATCCGCTGCTCGTATCGGTCCGATCCGGCGCACGCGCGTCCATGCCGGGCATGATGGACACGGTCCTCAACGTCGGCCTCAACGAACGGACCGTGCGCGCGCTGGCGGCCAAGACGAACAATGAACGGTTCGCACAGGACAGCTACCGCCGTTTTGTCACGATGTACAGCAGCATCGTGCTGGGCATCGAGCGCGAGCATTTCGAACAACTGCTCAACAAGAAAAAAGCCGAGCGCAGGGCCAAGCACGACACCGATCTGGATGCCGCGGCGCTGCAGGACTTGATCGTCCAGTTCAAGGCGCTGGTCGAACGCGAAACCGGGCATGCGTTCCCGGACGATCCGCTGGAGCAACTGAAAAAGGCGATCAACGCCGTTTTCTCATCATGGTACGGCAAGCGCGCCATTGAATACCGGCGCATTTACGGGATCCCGGACACCTGGGGCACCGCCGTCAACGTCGTCGCCATGGTCTTCGGCAACATGGGAGAAACCAGCGGAACCGGCGTCGCCTTTACGCGGGACCCGGCGACCGGCGTGCCGAAGTTCTTCGGCGAGTGCCTGATGAACGCGCAGGGGGAGGATGTCGTGGCCGGCATCCGGACGCCGCTGCCGGTCGAGGCGCTCGCCAAGACGTTGACTTCGGCCTACAAGGAACTGGAACACACCTATCGCAAGCTCGAGCGGCACTACCGCGACATGCTGGACCTGGAGTTCACCATCCAGCAAGGCAAGCTCTACATGCTGCAGACCCGCGTCGGTAAACGCACGGGCACCGCCGCCGTCCGGATCGCCACCGACATGGTCAGGGAAGGAGTGATCAGCAAGGAGGAGGCGCTCCGCCGCATCGGCCCCGAACAGCTCGCGCAGTATCTCTATCCGATTTTTGACAGCAAGGCCGAAGGCCAGCAGAAACCGCTCGGCAAGGGCCTTCCGGCCGGGCCCGGCGCCGCAGCCGGCAAGATCGCGTTGACTCCCGATCGCGCCGTGACAATGAAGGCGAAAGGGGAGCGGGTCATTCTCGTCCGCCAGGAGACCAGCCCCGACGACATCCACGGGATGAACGCGGCACAGGGATTCCTGACCGCGCGTGGGGGAATGACCTCGCATGCCGCAGTGGTGGCCCGGCAGATGGGCAAGGTCTGCATCGCCGGCTGTGACGCCGTCGAAGCGGACGGCACGACGTCCGTGAAGATCGGAGGGCGCTCGTTCAAGGAGGGCGACTACCTCTCAATCAACGGGTCCAATGGAAACGTATATGCCGGCGACATGCCGGTCGTGGAATCCGAAGTCATCCAGGTCATCCAGGGGAAGATGCAGCCGAGCCAGTCCGACAAGTACCAGCGATTTGCCATGGTCCTCTCGTGGGCCGACAAAGTCCGCCGGTTGCGCGTCCGGGCCAACGCCGACGTGCCCGACCAGGCGAGGATCGCGCGCGGGTTCGGCGCGGAGGGGATCGGCCTCTGCCGCACCGAGCACATGTTCTTTGCCGAAGACCGCATTCCGATCATGCAGAAGATGATCCTGGCCAGCACGGCGGAGGATCGGGAACGCTATCTGGCCCAGCTGCTGCCGCTCCAAAAACAGGACTTTATCGGCCTGTACCGGGAGATGAAGGGATACCCGGTGACCATCCGGTTGCTGGATCCGCCGCTCCACGAGTTCCTGCCCAAGCGCGAAGACCTGATGGTGGAGATCGCCCGGCTTGAATTGACGGGTGGCGACAGCCAGACGATCGAGGAGAAACAACGGTTGCTGGCCCGCGTCGAGGAACTGCACGAGTTCAATCCCATGCTGGGCCTGCGCGGCTGCCGGCTGGGCATCACGATGCCCGAAATCACCAGAATGCAGACCCGTGCCATCATCGAAGCCGCCTGCGAACTCGCCAAGGAAGACCAGACAATCGTCCCCGAGATCATGATCCCCCTCGTCGGGATGGTGTCCGAAATGAAGTCGCAGAAGGATCTGGTCCGGGAAGTGGCCGAGGACACGATGAAGCGGTGCGGCGTCAAGCTGTCCTATCTGGTCGGCGCGATGATCGAACTGCCGCGCGCCGCCTTGACGGCAAAACGCATCGCGGAGGAGGCGGAGTTCTTTTCCTTCGGCACCAACGACCTCACGCAGACGACGTTCGGTTTCTCGCGGGACGACGCGGCCAAAATCGTGGACTTCTACAAGACGCATCACATCCTGGATGCGGACCCCTTTGCCCAACTGGACCGTGAAGGGGTCGGCGCCATGATGCGGATGGCCATCCATGAAGGACGGCAATCCCGCCCGAACCTGAAACTCGGCATCTGCGGGGAGCACGGCGGTGACCCGAGCTCGGTCGAGTTCTGCCATCAGCTGGGTCTCGATTACGTGAGTTGCTCACCCTATCGCGTCGCCATCGCGCGCCTGGCTGCCGCGCACGCCGCGCTGGCTGAACGCGACACGGCCAAGCGCACGCGCAAATCCGTTGCCAAGAAAACCCGCCGTCGTTCTCGGTGAGAACCGCCGCGCACGACATCCGCTACATGACCCGGGCGCTGCAACTGGCCGCTCGGGGTACAGGCCGGACCAGCCCCAATCCGGTGGTCGGCGCCGTGGTCGTCTCCGGCGGACGCATCGTCGGTGAAGGATTTCACCGGAAAGCCGGCGACCCGCACGCTGAAGTCATCGCCCTTCAGGCCGCAGGACCACGCTCGAAGGGCGCCACGCTGTACGTCACCCTGGAGCCATGCAGCCACAGGCGCAAGCGCACCCCGCCCTGCGTCCCGGCCATTCTGTCCGCAGGGCTCCGCCGTGTCGTGGTCGCCATGCGCGATCCAAATCGGCTGGTGGACGGCGAGGGGCTCCGCCAGCTGAAACGGGGAGGCCTCAGCGTCTCGGTCGGATGCCTCGAACGGAAGTCGGAGCAGTTGAACGACGGCTATCTGCACCGGATGCGGACAGGCAGACCATTGGTCACCCTCAAAATGGCCATGACGCTCGACGGCAAGACGGCGACGGCCGGCGGCGAATCCCAATGGATCACAGGCCCCCAGGCGCGCCGCCACGCCCACCGCCTTCGCAGCCAAGTTGATGCCATCATGGTGGGTGTCAATACGGTGCTGGCAGATGATCCGCAACTCACCGTCAGGTTGGGACGACCGATGCCCCGCCAACCCCTTCGTGTCATTATGGACAGCCGGCTCCGGACCCCACTGACAGCCAGGGTGCTCTCCCGCCGGTTGCGAACGGGCACCGTCATCGCCACCACGAGCCAGTGCCCCCAGCGACGGCTTGCCCGCCTGAGGAAACGAGGGATTTCCGTGCTGACCCTGCCCGGGGAACAGAGGAAGGTCTCTCTGCGCGCATGCCTGAAGCGATTGGCCAAGATGGGAATCAACCATCTCCTGATTGAGGGGGGCAGCGAGCTCGCGGCCTCGGCCCTGTACTCCGGTGTAGTCGATCGCCTGCGCCTCTATATCGCGCCCCGGCTTCTGGGAGGTACCGATGCCAAGGGGCTTTTCGGCGGCACATGCCCTTCGCGACTCGCGCGCACCCATCCGGTGACTGGCCTAAGTATCAAGAAAATTGGGCCTGATTTTATGCTGGAAGGGCTACTCTAGTCCCCCGTACTTTTCTCTGCGTACCAGACCAGCCTGGTACGCATTTCGATACAATCGCACAAAAGTGAACAAACCGTTAAGCATCGACTAGGAATAAGATAGCTATGTACTTCCAACTAGTTATGGGTGATTTGA
>Ga0326597_10005019_pt1 | contig 18494 bp, 18 predicted proteins | sample RVTome_12_FD_203789 | JGI IMG/M metagenome (GOLD analysis project Ga0326597, IMG submission 203789) | Soil microbial communities from uranium-contaminated site in the Upper Colorado River Basin, Wyoming, United States - RVT100D185 | ecosystem: Environmental > Terrestrial > Soil > Contaminated >... | reverse complement strand
GGACAGGCTCCTAACCTTCACTTGCGGCCTGATCGGCCGCGCCGGTGTCCGAGCCCCACCCGCGCTCGTCCATGCTCTGGCGCCGAGCCGCTCGCGTAAAACCTTTACAGCTTACCCATCTCCTTGAGGCTGGAGTAGCGCACGTCGCCGAGCACGATGTGGTCGACCAGATCGATCCCCATCAGCGTGCCGGCCGCCGAAAGGCGGCGCGTCAGCTCCACATCCTCGGGGCTCGGGCTCGGATCGCCGGAGGGATGGTTGTGGAAGACCACGACCGCGGCCGCCGCGCCGAGCATCGCCTCGCGAAACACATCGCGGGGCTCGACCACCGTCGCGTTGAGCGTGCCGACCGCGACGATTCTCGTCCTGAGCACGCGGTGCTTGGAGTCGAGCAGCACGACGCCGAACTGCTCCACCGCCCGCGACCCAAACGCCGGCAGCAGATAGGCCGCCGCGTCGCGCGGGGTCCGGAACTGCACGCGCGCGCCCGGCGCGTGTGTCAGCGTCCGGCGGCCGAGCTCCAGCGCGGCCAGAAGCTGCGCCGCCTTCACGACGCCCACGCCCGCGACCCGCGCCAGGTCGTCGCAGCTCGACCGTGCAAGTGCATGGAGCCCGCCTCCGGCCCGTAGCAGCTCGTTGGCGACGGCCAGCGCGCCGGTTCGCGCGAACCCGCTGCCCAGCACGAGCGCGACCAACTCGTTGTCGCCGAGCGCCGCGGCTCCGTGACGCAGCAGCTTCTCGCGCGGGCGATCGTCTGGCGACAGGTCTTTCATCGTACTATACCCGCATCCGCTCGACGTATACTGCCAACGATGTTGCTCGCGCGCACGTTTCCTCTACTCGCTGCGGTCGTCCTCGCAGCAGCCACGGCTGCCTGCGGCGACCCTCCGGACAAAGAGATGCAGCAGGCCCAGGGCGCGATCGATGCCGCGCGGGCAGTGGGCGCCGCGCAGTACGCGTCCGAGGAGTTCCAGGCCGCCCAGGACGCGCTCACCCACGCCGGGGAGGCGGTCGCGCTCCGCGACTATCGGCTCGCGCTCAATCACGCCCTCGACAGCCGCGAACGCGCGCAGAACGCCGCCATGCTCGCAGCCGACGCCAAAGCGGCCGCCCGGGTCGACGCCGACCACGCCTTGTCGCAGATCACCGCCGAGCTCGTCGCGCTGCAGGGGAAGCTGAAAGCCGCCGAGACGGCGCGGACGCCTGCGAGAGAGCTCGCCCCGGCCCGTCAGGCGGTGGCCGATGGTGAGCAGCGCCTGCAAGAAGCACGCGCGGCGTTCGAGAAAGCGGACTACGCCCAGGTCGTGAGCCTGGGAACGTCAGCGACCGAGGCACTTACGGCCGCCACGCGCGCGCTCGACACGGCCACCGCCGCGCCCTCGCGGCGGCGCCGCTAGCCCCGCGTCGCAAAATCTGAAACGTAGTGTCGACGGCGGTTGGTGGTTATTGCGATGCGGCCCGTCGAGCCTACCGGGGCAGCGCCCTGAGCCAGTCGCCGTCGCAGAGCACTTCGGCCCAGCCGGTCAGGTAGACGCTGTCGGCCTTCCACTCCACGAGCTGGCCGCCGCCGGGCGCCCTCACTTCCGCCGCGCGCGCGGCGCCGCCGAACGCCGCCGCCGCCACGAGCGCGGCGCACGATCCGGTGCCCGACGACGAGGTGGGCCCGACGCCGCGCTCCCAGATGAGGATGCGCACGCGGTCGGGCGCCTCGACGTCGACGAACTCGACGTTGGTGCCCTCCGGGAACATCTCGTGACGCTCGAGGGCCGCGCCGAGCCGCTGGAAGCGCGCCGGGTCGGGCAGCGGTCCGATCACGACGCAGTGGGGGTTTCCGATGCTCAGCGCGGCGAGCTGGACCGGCTCGCCCGCCACCTCGATAGGCAGCAGACGGCGCAGGCTGTCGGGCAATCCCATCGCGGCGCGAAACGTCTGCCGGGTGCCGTCGCGCCCCATGCGCGTGAGCCGCTTGACGCCCCCTTCAGTCTCGATCTCCAACTCGGCCGACGGCCGGTCGTCGTCGCGCAGCACGAGCGCCGCGAGCGCGCGCACCCCGTTGCCCGACACTTCGGCGCGGCCGCCGTCGGCGTTGAACAGCCGCATCGAAAGCCGATCCCCGTTTCGGTCGTACACGATGAGACCATCGGCGCCCACACCGGTATGTCGGTCGCAGATCTCACGCGCGAGCGCATCGCGGCGCACACCGGCGACGTCGGGACTCCTGACGTAGAGGAAATCGTTTCCGTAGGCGTGCGCCTTGGTGAATCTGAGCATTCGGCCATCCAGCGTCGACCCGCTCATTTCCGGCAGAAGGCCAGCAGATGCCAGCCGAAGCGCCGGACCAGCGGGCGTGGCAGCGCGTTGAAGGTGCCCACGAAGGCGCGGTTGTAGATGGCGCCCTTCCAGCCGCCGTGGAGGCGCGAGCGCACCGGAAATCGCTCGGGCACGATGCGGACCTCCCGGAATCCCGCCAGCAGCCGTCGGAACTCGCCGATGCTGAACTTCAGCAGGACCGGGGCGTCGTCATGCTCGAGGCCGACCTTCATCAGCTTCGAGAGGGCGTTCAGCCACGAGATACGGTTGTAGACCTGAAAGATGGCTTCGCCCCCCGGCTTCAGCACCCGTCGGCACTCCTCGACCAGCTGTCGAGGGTTGGCCGTGTACTGAACGACGCCGTGCGCGTAGACCAGATCGAACGCGTTGTCGTCAAAGGGGAGACTCTCACCGCTCGCCACGCGAAAGTCACCGTGAAGCCGCTGCTGTTCGAAATTGGCGGTTGCGAGCCGGATGGCCGATGCCGCCAGGTCGACTCCGGTCACCGTCGCGCCGCCCCGCGCGAAGCGCGCCAGATCGACGCCGGCGCCGCAGCCAACCTCGAGGACGGAGCGGCCGGCGTAGCCGTCGAAGTCCACCAGACGCAGCAGGTGGTGCAGTTTCTCGAAGTGGTACTGATCGAGATCGTCGAAGAAGCCGCGCGAGCCGACCGGATGCTTCGTGATCTCCAGGTCGTGAATGTGCTGCTCCCAGTATCCCCGGACCTCGTCGGTGGTCGCCACGCCGGATAATATAGCGCGGCGCCCTGCGACCTCTCCAATGAGCCTGATTCGCGACATCGATCGACTCACCGCACGCACCTTCGACGTTCTCGTCGTCGGCGGGGGCATCTACGGCTTGACGGTGGCCTACGACGCGGCGCAGCGCGGGCTTTCCGTCGCCCTCATCGAGCGCGACGACTTCGGCAGCGGCACGTCGTTCAACCACCTGCGGACGATTCACGGCGGACTCCGCTATCTGCAGACGCTCGATCTGGCGCGCTCCCGCGAGTCGGTGCGGGAGCGTCGCGCCCTCGCGCGCATCGCGCCGCACGCTCTTCGGACCGTCCCTTTCTCGCTGCCGCTGTACCGGTCGTTGACCCGCGGGCGCGCGGCCATGCGCGCCGGCTTCCTGCTCGACCGGCTGGTCTCCGCGGGCCGCAATCGCGGCATCCCCGCCGCGCTCCATTTGCCCGCCGGTCGTGTCGTGTCGCGCGCGGCGGCTCTGGAGCGGTTTCCCGGCCTTGGCGGACGCGGGATCACAGGGGCGGCCGTGTGGCACGACTACGTGACCACGGAGGCCGACCGGTTGACGTTCGCCTGGGCCTGGGCGGCCGCCGAGCAAAGGGCCATGCTCGCCAACCACGTCGAGGCGGTCGCTCCCCTGCTCGCCGCGCGGCGCGTCGTCGGCGTACGCGCCACCGACGCGATGACCGGGCGGACGGTCGAGATTGGCGCGCGCGTCACGGTGAATGCGACGGGCGCAGCCATCGACCGGCTGCTTGCTCCCGCCGGAACGACGGGCGGCATCTCGTTGCTCAGGGCGATGAACCTCGTGACACGCCGCCCGGCCGGCGACGAGGCGCTCGGCGGCCGATCGGCGGCAGGGCGCCACCTGTTTCTCGTGCCCTGGCGCGGGCGGGCGCTCTTTGGAACATGGGAGTCTCCTCGTCCGTGCCGTCCGGAGGACACCGCACCGGGCGAGTCTGAGATCGCGGCCTTCATTACAGAGCTCAACGAAGCGTTTCCGGGGCTCGCCCTCACCATGGACGAGGTCACCCTCGTTCACCGCGGGCTCGTGCCGGCCGTCCGATCGGCCGATGGAGGCGTCACGCTCGAAGGACGCGAGCGCGTTCGTGACCACGCGGACGAGGGGATTGACGGCATCGTGAGCGTCGCGGGCGCCAAGTACACGACCGCGCGCGCCGTCGCCGAGCGCGTCACGGACCAGTTGCTCAGAAAGCTCGGGCGGGCGCCGGTGCCATGCCAGACGGCGTCCACCCCGCTGCCGGGAGGGCAACTCGCCAGCGAAGCGGCGGAAGTCGCCTCGGACGGCACGGGTGGCGATGCGCCTCTGGCGGTTGACGCGCTCCCGCACCTGGTCGCGGCGTACGGCTCGCGCTACCGCGAGGTCCTGAACCTGGCCCGCGAAAGGCCCGCCTGGCGCGCGCGTCTCGACGAGGGTTCGCCGGTCATTGCCGCGCAGCTCGTGTGGGCCGTCCGGCACGAGATGGCGATGACGCTCGCCGACGCGGTCATCCGGCGCACGCCCCTCGGCGCCCTCGGCTACCCCGGCGACGCGACCGCCGCGCGTTCGGCGGAGATCATCGGCGCCGAGCTGGGATGGTCCGGCCAGACGCGAGCGGCGGAGATCGACCGCCTGCGCCGGTTCTATGCGATCCCGCCGATCTGACCCCGACTCTCCAACCAGTCTCCAGCTACGGAACTTGAAACGCGTTGAAGACGTACGTGAAGCCCGCCGCGAAGCCAATCGTGGGATCGATCGCCGTCAGCCCGAAGAACATCGCGGTGTCCAGCCGTAACGCTCCCCGCGTGTAGCGGCCACCCAGGTTGAGCACCCCTCGCGTCTCCGTACCGGGCGGCGCCGGCGTGCTGCGGGTGGACACGCGGCCGTTCAGCTCTCCGACCACCTCGGTCGCGTCGGTCAGCGCGCGGGCCAGCGACAGGCCGTAGGTCAGCACGTCGTTCTGGCGGTCTCCGCGCGTCGGGTCGGAGAGAATGCCGACGCCGACGTTGCCGACGACGCGGACGGATTCCACCGTCTTCGCACCCAGCAGTGCGATGAAGAAGTCGGTCGTATCGAGCCCGAGGCCGCTCTCGTTCTGCGCGTTCGGCAGCTTGGTGGCAAACCGGAGGGCAAAGGCGGGACGCCTGGCGCCCTCCGACAGAAACCGGATCTTCGTCGCGACGACGATATCTTCAACATCGCTCGTCGTGTCGCCGCCGACCGTCAGCATATCGGCCAGCGGCGCATCGAGACGCTGGGCGATGGTCAGGCGATTGTAGAAGCCGCCATCGATCTGGAACTCGGCGATGGAGCTGATGCCGATGCTGATCCCCAGGGTCGGGACGCGCCAGAGATCGCCTTCGAGACCCGAGACCGTGTACTGGGCGTCGCGGGCGAAATCGAAGCCGCCCTCGATCAGGAAACGGCCGGCGCCGATCGTTTCCGGATCTTCAGTGGCGAGCGGCCGCTGCTGGGCTGCGACCGGCCGCACGAGTCCCCACGCGAGGATCAGGACGATCGCCAGACAGAACTTCATCAATCTCCTCGCGAACATCGTCAAAACTGTTTCCTGCTGTCCAGCAGCAAGGTCACCGGACCGTCGTTCACCAGCTCCACGCGCATCGTCGCCTGAAACTCGCCGGTCGCGACCGACAGCCCGGCGGTTCTCAGCTCCTCGACGACCTCGTCGTACAGCGGCCTCGCCACCTCCGGCGATGCGGCGGCATCGAACGAGGGGCGCCGCCCCTTGCGGCAGTCGCCGGCGAGCGTGAACTGCGACACGACGAGCACCGCCCCTCCCGCCTGCGCGACCGATCGATTCAGATGGCGGCCGGCGTCGCCGGGATCTTCGAAGACGCGCAGGTGACGGATCTTTCCGGCGATGTACCTTACGTCGTCCGGACCGTCCTCGCGCTCGACGCCGACGAAGACGAGCAGGCCCGGCCCGATGCGGCCGGCATCGCGCTCGGCGTCGCCGTCGGCAATGGTGACGGCCGCCGAGGAGACGCGCTGGACGACGGCCCTCATGCCGGCGGCGCGGCCGTCGCTGGCCGGTGGATGGGAAGGTCCACCGTGACCTCGTCGCGTGTCGTGGAAGGCCGAAGGCCGGCCCGGAGCTCCGCCGGCGGATTGAGGCGCCGGTCGAGCAGGTGTCGCGGCGCGACGTTGCCGAGCGCCTTCAGCATGGACTGCTTGACGCCGGGATGCTCTCGCTCGAGCTCCATGAGCAGACGCTTGGTCCGCTGCCGCTGGAGGCTCAGATCGCCGCACGCCGGACAGCAGCAGCCGATGATGGGCAGCTCGCATTCCTTCGCGTACGCGCGCGCCTCGTCCTCCCCCACCGACACGAGCGGCCGGATCACGACGTGCGCCCCGTCGTCCGAGACCAGCTTGGCGGGCATCGCCTTGAGCGAGCCGGCGAAGAACAGGTTCAGCAGGAGGGTCTCGATGAAGTCGTCCGCGTGATGACCGAGGGCGATCTTGGTCGCCCCCACCTCCTTGGCCATGCGGTACAGCACACCGCGGCGCAGCCGCGCGCACAGCGAGCAGGGTGTCTGGTCGGCATCGAGAATGTCCTCGATGACCTCGCCGATCTCGGTGTGCTCGATCCGGTATTCCCATCCGCGCGACCGGCACGTACTGGCGATCAAGCCGTGCTCGTACTCCTTGTACCCCGAGTCGACGTTCACGGCGACGAGCGAGAAGCGGATCGGCGCGCGCTGGCGCAGAACATCGAGAATCTGCAGCAGCGCCCAGCTGTCCTTGCCGCCCGACAGCCCGACCATCACGCGGTCGCCGTCCTCGATCATGTCCTAGTCGACGATCGCCTTCGTCGTGCGCTTCGCGAGACGTGCTTCGAGTTCGCTCCGGTAAGCCATCGTTGAATTCTAGACTATCGGGGTCGCCGCGGCAGGGGCCGAACGCGAGGTCGGCCGCCAGGGTCGGCGCCGACCGGCGCGGGCCCGGACGAGCGCGCCCTGAAAGTCCACGACAGGGACCCTGGAAAGGGCTACAGTCCCGTGAGACCCCTGGAGGAACCCAGATGAGCTCAGACGCGAAATCCAAACCGAGCATCAAGCCGACGCCGAACGGACCGTATCTGGTCGAGCGTCTCCAGACACTCGCGAATCGGCGGGCCCCCATCGCCACCAAGCCGACGATGGCGCTGTGCCGGTGCGGCGGCTCGGCCAACAAGCCCTTCTGCGACGGCACGCATGCCAAGATCGGCTTTTCGTCAGCGAAGCTGGAGGGGCGGGTCCCGGACAAGCGCGACAATTACCGCGGCCCGGACATCGTGATTCACGACAACCGCGGCATTTGCGCGCATGCCGGCCGATGCACCGACGGCCTCGCCTCCGTGTTTCGCCTGAAACAGGAGCCGTGGATCGACGCCAAGGGGTCCAGCCGGGACGAGATCATCGCGACCGTTGAACGCTGTCCGTCGGGAGCCCTCAGCTACTCCGTCGATGGCGTCGAGCACCGCGACCGCGAGGGCGAGCCGGCAATCTTCGTCTCTCCGGATGGACCCTACGTGGTCACGGGCGGCCCTGACCTGGTCGATACCGCCCGGGGAGAGGGCGCGTCCACGGAGCACTTCACGCTGTGTCGGTGCGGCGGCTCCAAGAACAAGCCGTTCTGCGACGGGACCCACTGGTACATCAAGTTCGCCGACGAGAAGAACTGAAATCTGTCGCCGAATTCCCAGCTCGGGACGCTAAAATGGGCTCAACTGGAGAGGCTATGTCCCCTCGTCGTCTTCTTGCTCGTGCGGCGCTCGCATCGGTCGTGTCGCTGGCCCTGGCGCCGCCGGTCGTCGCCCAGAGGGCGGCGCCTGACGACGCCGCGTACCGAGCCGAGACCGAAAGATGGCGCAGCGATCGGGAAGCCGCGCTGCGTTCCAAGGACGGCTGGCTCAGCGTCGCCGGTCTCTTCTTCCTGAAAGAGGGGCGGAACACATTCGGCAGCGATCGGTCGAACGACTTCGTGCTGCCGGCGTCGGCGCCGCCGCGGGCCGGATGGTTCGAGCTGGCCGGCGGCCGCGTCTTCGCGCACGTCAATGCCGGGGTGACGGCCAGCTTCAGGGATCGCCCAGTCCAGGCGCCGGCGCGCATCGAGCTGAAGAAGGCAGGTGACCTCGGCCAGGGCGATGCCCTCGTGATCGGACCGCTGCTGCTGTTCGTGCACCTGAGCGGCGAGCAGCTCGCGATCCGCCTGCGCGACGTGGAGAGCGCGCTGCTCAAGAGCTTCACCGGACTGAAGTGGTTCCCAATCGATCCGGAGTTCCGCGTCACCGCCCGCTTCGCGCCATTCGATGCGCCGAAGCCGGTCCAGGTGCCGAACATCCTCGGCGATCTCGAAAGCTACACGAGCCCCGGGGTGCTGACCTGGACCCTGAAGGGCCAGCGGTACAGCCTGCAGCCGTTCGAAGTGGAGAGCCAGGGACAGCGCCGGTTCTTCATCGTGTTCAAGGATCTCACCAGCGGCAGCGAGACCTACGCCGCGGCGCGCTTCGTGTATGCCGACATGCCGAAGGACGGCGCGACCGTCATCGATTTCAACCGCGCGTACAACCCTCCGTGCGCGTTCAACCCGTTCACGACATGCCCCCTGCCCCTGCCGTCGAACCGACTCAACATCCGCCTCGTCGCGGGCGAGAAGGATTACGGGGCTCACAGCGAGGCCCGATAGAGTCGGAACCCAGGGAGCGGGACGGCCGTAGACTAAGGAGGCTCGAGATGGCGAAGTTCATGGTCAAGGCGTCCTACACGACCGAAGGGGCCCGAGGGCTCCTGAAGGAAGGCGGAAAAGGCCGGCGCGCGGCCATTCAGAAAGTCGTCGAAGGCCTCGGAGGCAAACTCGAGACGTTCTATTTCGCCTACGGCGACGTCGATGCCTACGTGATTGCAGACTTTCCGGACGCAAGCGCCGCGCTGGCCGTCAGCCTCACCATCGGCGCGTCGGGGGCGGTTCGCCTGTCGACCGTTCCGCTGATCACCGCGGAAGAAATCGACGAGGCACGCAAGAAGACGGTGGCGTATCGGGCGCCGGGCGCCTAGAGGAGGCCGAGGCCGTCGTGGCCCGGGTTCCACGAGCCTCAGGAGGATGTCATGCAGGCAATGTTGAACGACTACTACTGCGGCACGCTGTCGCGCCGCGGATTTCTCGCAAGCCTGGTGGCGACCGGCCTGACGGCCGCGGCGGCGGCGCGGGTCGTTGACGCCGCGGACGTCGGCCAATCAGGCACCGCCGCCGACGGCGCGACCGCCGTCACGGGAACGGGCGGCGATCTGCTGGTCGAACAGATGCGCGCCGCCGGGAGCCGATTCGTATTCACGAATCCAGGGTCCATGGAGGTCGGCTTCTTCGACGCATTGACCGATCGCGACGATGTCAAGGTGATCGTGGGGATGCACGAGAGCATCGTCATCCCCATCGCCGACGGATACCACCGGGTGACGCTGCAGCCGGCCTTCGTCAACGTGCACACGATCGGCGGCACGGCGCAGATGGCCGGGCAGCTCTACAACGCGCACTACGATGGCTCCGCGCTGGTCATCACGTCCGGGATGGTCGACCCCACGGTGTTCAGCGATGAAGCGGTCCTGGCGGCCAACCGCGGGATGAGCCAGTCGGATATCAACCGCATGTTCACGAAGATCTCGTGGGACGTGCGCAGCCCGGCGTCGGTCCCCTCGGCCCTGCGCCGGGCCTACAAGGTGGCGGCGACCGCGCCGGGCGGCCCGGTCTACATCGCCTACTCGCGCGAGGCGCTCTCCGCGAAGAACGTGACCGCCGACGTCTACCCGAGCGAGAAGTTCATGGTCGCCGCCCGGCCGCGGCCCGCGCGCGATCAGATCGAGGCGCTGGCGAAGTGGCTGATCGAGGCCGAACGCCCGATCCCCATCTTCGGCGACGAAGTGTGGAAGACGGGCGCCCAGGACGACATCATCGAGCTCTGCGAGCTGCTGGGCCTGCCGGCCGCCGGGCCGGGTCTCGGCCAGGGGTATCGCAACTTCCCGACCAGTCACCCGCACTACATCGGCACGTACGCGGCGAACGCCGCCTATCCGCGCGGCCAGGCGGATCTGGTCGTGCAGTTCGGCGCGCGCGACTGGGGCGGCGCGGCGATGCCGACGACGCCGCGTCTGCAGAGCGGCGCGAAGTTCGTGGCGCTCGGGCTCGATACCGCAACGCTGGGGCGCACCCAGCCCCTGGATCTCGCCGTTGTCGGCGACGTGAAGGCCTCCACGCGCGACCTCATCGACGCAATCCGATCGCTGGCGACCGCGGATCGTCTGACGCGCATTCGTGACGGCCGAGCCGCGACCGTCAAGGCGGCCGTGGCCGAGGCGCGCAGGGACATGCTGGCGGCGGTCAAGGCGAACCACGGGAAGTCGCCCATCCATCCCGACGAGCTCGCGTACGAGATGGAGCAGGTCCTCGACAGAGACGCGATTCTCGTCGTGGAGAGCCAGACCGCGCCCGGCAGTCAAAACAACCCGGGCACGACGCTCTTCACGGCCGGTCACCGGGAGAACGAGAAGATGTGGGTGACCAACACCGGCTTGAGCCTCGGCTGGGGCCTCGGCGCGGCGATTGGCGTGAAGCTGGGCGAACCGAACCGTCAGGTCGTCTGCAGCATCGGCGACGGCGCCGTGATGTTCAGCGCGGCCGCCTTCTGGACGATGAAGCGCTATCAGGTGCCGGTCCTCACGGTCGTCTGGAACAACGCCAACTACCAGGCGGTCCGGAACGGGTTCTACGGCTATGACGGCCGGATGAAGGCGACCGGCCACTACCACGGCATGTACCTCGGCGATCCGGATATCGACTTTGTGAAGCTGGCGGAAAGTCAAGGCGTGAAGGGCGAGAAGGTCACGTCTGGCTCGGACTTGAAGGCAGCGCTGAGGCGCGGAATCCAGGCCACGCGCGACGGCAACCCGTATCTGCTCGACGTCGCCATCGCCCGTTTCGGCGGCGGCGCCGAGTCGACGTGGCATCAGGGCTACAAGCTGGCGTCGGAGCGTCGGCGCCTGGTCTAGCCACCGGCTTCCGGACATCAGTCTCCGCGCTGGCTGACGACCCGCGCGGGAATCCCAACGGCGATCGCGTGGGGAGGGATGTCGCCTCGCACCACGGCGCCGGCGCCGACGATGGCGTGATCGCCGATGGTGACGCCATCGAGGATCTTCGCGCCGGCGCCCATCCAGACGCCGGCCCCGATGGTCACGCCGGCCGACTTCCGCGTCTGGGCGAGCACCGACTTGCCGGGGTCGGAGAAGTCGTGATCGCCGCCGATGACGTAGCTGTAGGCGGCCATCAGCGCGCCCGGGCCGATCGTCACGCGGCTCGCCGAGAACAGCTCGCAGTTGAACCCGATGTTCGCGCCGTCGGCGAGCTCGATGTCGCCGTTCTTGCACGACAGGATCGTGTTGCGGCCGATAAAGACGCCGTCGCCGATCCGGATGCCTCGGTTCGACTCCCCTTTCGCATCCAGCAGACAGTTGTCGTCGATGACGACGTTGGCGCCGATGTGGATCTTGTGCGGGTGGCGCAGCACGACGTTCTGCCCGAAGACGACGTTGCGGCCGCAGGAGCCGAGCAGCAGCGGGTAGAGCGCCTTCCGGAGCGCGAGTCCGAGCGCGCCGGCACACGCCTGCGTGAAGGTGACGATCAGCTCGTACTTCAGGAGCGCCCCGAGGCCGGGCCGGCCGATCACCAGGGCGGCGTACTTCTGGCGGCTGGACGTGCCGGGAGCGAAGAGCTGCGCCTGCGCGCCTCCCATCGCCGGAGCCGAGGGGCCGGGCCGCGGCCCGCCGACAGGGTCGTGCGCGTCAGAAGACATGTCAGAGCCATCCATACTGCCGGTACCAGTCGAGCGTACGGGCCACGCCATCGAGCAGAGCGACACCAGGCGCGTACCCGAGCTCACTTCTGGCGCGCGTAATGTCGAACGCGCGGCTTTTCGTGTAGAAATCGACGCGCCGCCGGTAGATGGGCGGTTCGATCCCCAGCGGCACGCACACCGCCTCGCAGACGGCGCCGGCGGCCCGGAAGGGCCACACGGGGAGGTGGAGCCGCGGCGCCGGCACGCCCGCCACGTCGGCCACCAACTTGACGAGATCGTTCAGCGTGGTCACCTCGCCGCCCGCCAGGATATACGTGCGCGCGGCTGCCGCCGGATGGGAGCCACACAGGCGAAGGCCGTCCACGAGATCGTCGATGTATGTGAGATGGTAGTAGATCTTTCCGCTCCCCAGCATCGGAAAGCGGCCGCGCGCCACGCCGCGAAACAGCTTCAGCAGCCGTCGATCGCCCGGGCCGTAGATCCCGCTCGGGCGCGCGATCGTCACTTCGATCTTGCATCGCTCGCCCGCTTCCCGAGCGAGCCGCTCCCCTTCGAGCTTGGTGACCTGATAGATGTCGCCGGGCCTCAGCGGCGCGTCTTCGTTGGCCGGCGGGTGCTCGATGTCGCCGTGCACGCCAACCGTGCTGCAGTGCACCACGCGGCGCACGCCGGCGTGCGCCGCGGCCTCGACGATCTCGCGGACGGCGGTCGCGTTCACGGCCCGGTAAGTGTCGTTGGAACTGCCGGCCTGTCGATAGACGGCCGCGATGTGGTAGACGACCTCGACGCCGGCCATCGCAAGGTCGATCGCCCGACGGTCGCGCAGATCGCCGACCGCCAGCTCGATCCCGGCCGCCTGCAGCTCGCGCCCGCGCGTCGCGTCGCGCACGAACGCGCGCACGGTCCGGCCACCGGCCGCGAGGCGCCGCGCCAGGTGGCCGCCCGTGAAGCCCGTTGCGCCGGTTACGAGGTCGTGCACCGCTCGGCGACCACCGTGACCGGCGAGCCGAAGATCTTCAGCAGGCCGGCCCGGCGCAGCAGCGCTTCGGAAACCATCGTGAACCGGCGCGAGCCGATGGCCTTGTGAAGCGCGATGGGCAGCACGAACTGCCGGTGAACGGACCGGACGCGGAACCCGCAGCCCGCGAAGGCCTTCGCGATCGTCCCAGGGGTGAACACGCGGTACGGCTCGGTGCTGATGCCCGCGCCGTGCAGCGCGCGGCGGGCCGTCGCCTGGACGATCGCCGCGCTGTACGCCGACGGATAGTCGACGACGACGAGGCGATCGGCGACGCGGCACAGCTCCGCGAGCGAGGCGCGCCACCCCGCCGCGTGCATCAGGACGCGCAGGCTGACGACGACGTCGAAGGCGCGATCGGGGAACGCGAGCGCGTGCGCGTCGCCCACGTCGAACGCGATGCGCGCGCCCTCGGCCGCTGCGCGCTGACGCGCGATGGCCAGCATCTGTTCCGACGGATCGACCGCCGTCACCCGGGCGCCCTCGCGCGCGAGGAGAAGCGCCGCGCGGCCCGTGCCGGTGCCGACATCGAGGACCGGACGGCCGTCGATTGGCCCGACGAAGTTCGCCAGGACCATCGCCTGGGTCCCGGCCACGAGATCGCCGATCGGCCCTCCGAACCGGCGATCGTCGAACGATCGGGCGGTGGCGGGGTCGGAATAAACCGTGTAGCTGTAATGGCCGCGCGACCGATCGCTCACGCCACGTCCTTCACGTCGTTGACCCCGGCCGCGGCCGGCGACTCGGCCGCCAGCGCCCCGCACGCCCGCCGGGTCCGCTCGAGATACACCTCGTAGCTGTACTTCGTCTCGGCCAGTTCGCGCGCCCGCCGGCCCACGGCGGCGGCCCGCGCCGGGTCCTCCAGCGCCTCGAGCACCCCGTCGGCGAACTCGGCGGGCGAGGCGCCGGTGAGGATCGCGGTGGCGTCGCCCAGCACCTGCGTGTGCGTCAGCAGGCGCGTCGCGACAATCGGCTTCCCCGACCGGAGATACTGGTAGATCTTGAGCGGCGTGTTGGTGCCCCGCGATCGGGGCGAGACGAGCACGTCCGACGCGAGCAGGTAGGCCGGGATTTCGGCCGCCGGCCGCTCGCCGGCAAAGATCGTGACATCCTCGATACCGGCCGCGCGCGCCTCGCCGCGGGCCCGCTGGACTTGATCGGGCTTGCCCCCGGCCAGCAGGAGCCGCGCGTCGGGCCGGCGGCCGCGCACCAGCGCCATCGCCGAAAACAGCAGATCCAGACCCTGGTACGCCTCGAAGGTGCCGGTGTACAGCACGAGCGGCGCCGCCGGCGCCACGCCGAACGTCGCCCGCACGGCCGCGCCCTGCTCGGCGCTGGCCTCATCCTCGGCCGAGCCGGGCGCATTCTCGATCAGCACGACGTTGGCGTGCGGATCGATCGCGCGGACGGTCTCCTCCAACGAGGGACAGATCACGATGACGACGCGGGAGCGCCGGATCATCAGGCGTTCCACGGCGAGAAAGAGGCGGCGGATGATCCGCGAGCGGCTGAAGGCGAAGTTCGTGAGCTGCTGCGGCAGGCTCGAGTGCATGTCGTAGAGATGCGGCAGCCGCAGCAGGGCCGCGAGGACCACTCCGATGAGCCCGCCTTCCTCGTGCGAGTGAATCGCGTCGTACCGTCCGGTCCACGCGCGGCGGAGCGCGGTCAGCGCCAGCAGCGCGTCGAGCGGGATCTTCGCGGCCGACGGTCCCACTTTGACGCCGCGCACGAAGGGCGGGCGCAGCGATCGGAACACCCGCAGTCCGGGCATCGTCACATCGTGACCGAAGGGGTACGTGACGAGATCGACCTGATGACCGAGCGCGGTCATCGCGCGGATCCGATGGAACTCGCTGAACGGCGTCCCGCGCGGCTCGAAGAACGGCTCGGGCGCGATCATCAATATACGCACTGGTGGGGTGATCTTCTCACGAAATCGCGGTCCAGTCGCGACCCCGATTCAGCCCCGATTCAGCCGCGGCCGCTCCCGTCGCTCGCGCCCGTCACGGACCGCTCACGGGCCGAAAGCGCAGCTGCGCGCCGAGGTTGCGATAGTCGGCCGACTGCGGATCCTGCAGGTGGGGAATGAAGCCTTCCGACGACTGCGCGGTCATCAGGTGCGCGTAACCGCTCGACGAGCGCACGCCCGCGGCGGGCACGTCGAATTGGACCGGCTTCCGCGGCTCGAGCTGTACGCTCACCTCCTCGCGACCGATCCAGACCGTCAGGACGGTCCGGATCGGCGACTCAGCCTCGACCGCGAGGTGGTGGATCGGATCGACCGATCGGACGATGATGTCCGCGCGTCCGCCGCCCGACACCCACATGCCGGCGGGCTCGGGCGGGAACGCGTTCTGATCGAGGAAATACAGCAGCAGGAACGGATCGTACCCGTACTGGACGCGGCCTCGCAGCGGCTGCGCCAGCATCACGGGCAGATCCTGCGCCATCGTCACCTCCACGGGCAGCCGGCGGGCCAAGCCTCTCTCGGTGAGCTCCCAGGTGAACTTGGCGGAGGCGAACGGGCTCACCAGCATCCTGGCGGTGAAGAGCGCCCCCCCAATCCACGCGACGACGGCGGGCGCGGCCGATCCGAGCGGCGGCGTCAGGAAGAACAGCACGGGATAGGCGCTGAGCAGGTAGCGGTTCCCGGGTGGACCGCCCCCGCCGCTCCAGGTGAAGGGCAGCACGAGCAGCAGCACGGCGACGCCGCCGACGAACGACCCGAAGATCAGGATGCGCCACGTATCGCGGCGAGCGCGCGAGAACAGCCAGAGCGCGATGGCGACGGCGCCGGGAAAGTAGTACGGGATGAAGCCGAAGTGGCGGCCGACGAGGAAGTACTTGACGTTGCGCGCGAACCGCTGCGGCAGTTCGCGGCTGGTGAGCACGTCGGCCGCCGCCCCGCCGTCGGTGACGACCGGGCCGCCGCGTCGGTCCCACGTCGCGTCGGGCGCGTCGAAGGGAAACCGCGCATAGAAGGTCTTGCGATCGCCGCCCTGGTAGTTGAACTCGCCCGACACCGCCGCCGTCAGCCCGAAGAGGGTCGCGGCCACGAGCACAGCCACCGCGCCGGCCGCGAAGCCGGGCCACCAGCGGCGCCGCGACCACGCGAGCAGCACGAGCGGCGCGACGAGCACCGCGTTGGGCAGCGGCTTCGAATAGGTGGCGACACCGAGCAGCACCGCCGCGGCGATGTCGGTCCAGGCGCCGCCCAGCAGGGCCCCTGCCGGCGCGTCCCGCCGGACCTCCTTGTACAGCCAGAGAAAGTACGCGACGAACACCAGCGAGACATTGAAGATCTCGGGCATCAGAAAGACGCCATACACCGGCAGCGCCGCGGCGCCGAGAAAGGCCGTCGTGAACGCGGCGGCGGCGGCCGGCGGCGACTGCGCCACGAGAAAGAGGTACGCGCAGACGCCGACGGCGGCCAGGAGCAGCGCGTGGAACAGGAGCATGCCGTTCAGGCCGTACAGACGGACGAACGGGGCCGCGACGACCGAATAGATGAACGCCTTGCCGAAATACAGCCGGCTCGTATCGGGATCGGCGCGCCTCACGACGTGAACGAACGGAAAGGGGGGACGCACGCTGATCCGCAACTGTCGGCCCCGCTTGAGAAAGATCCCCTCCGGCCCGCTGTGGTAGAGGCCGGCGAAGCGCTCCAGGTCGCGCTTCTCGTAGGTCAGATCGCCGTCGTAGGCGACGCTCAGCGCCATGGCCACGTACGTCGCCTCGTCGCTCTTGACGCCGTAACCGGTGCGTGGGACGTCGACCGAGCGCGCGACCGAGGCGGCGATGACGAAGATCACGAGCCCGACGAGCGCCGGTCCGCGATGCGAGGGGCGCGGCTGGGCGGCGATCATCGCGCGGCGGAAGGCGTCAGCGGGGGCGCCACGCGCCCACCCCGTTCGGCCGTGAGAAAGGCCAGGTCGGCGGCCAGCACCCCGCGGCGCCGCGAGGCGCGCGACACCTCGTGCAGCAGCCCGTACAGGCGCTCCATCTTGCGCACGAACTGCGCGATGTCGTACAGGCGTCCGGTGCGTGCCGCGGCGGCCGCCAGGCGCGCCCGCTCGACGGGGTGGTCCATCGCCCAGATGATGCGATCCGCCAGCGCGCCGGCGTCGCGCTTCGGGACGATGGCCGCGTCGTAATCGGCGGTGAGGATGTCGACCAGCCCATCCGCATCGGTCGCCACGATGGGCTTCCCCATCGCCAGCGCCTCGAACGCCGTCAGCGGCGTTCCTTCCCAGAGCGAGGGGAAGACGCTCAGGTCGAACGCCGACAGCGTGCGCGCGGCGTCCCGGCGGAAGCCCGCGAACACGAACCGGTCACCGAGCGCGAGCTCGGCCGCTTGGGCCTTCAGATCGTCGAGCAGCGGTCCTTCGCCGACGAGGTAGAAGCGCGCCCGGGGCCGGGCGGCCACCACGCGCGCCGCCGCTTCGACGAGGTACGAATTGCCTTTCGAATCGTGCAGCCGTGTCACCGTGCCGACCGCGAACTCGTCGGCGCCGATGCCCAGCTCGCTTCGCGCGCCGGCGATCTCCGCCGGGGCGCGCTCGCGGCTGAATTCCTCCATCGGCACGCCCAGATAGACGACCTTCACCTTCGATCGCGGTATCTGCCGTGCGTTCACCACGAAGTCCGCGGTGCTGGCCGACACGGCCAGAGCGATGTCGGTGAACGGCTCGAGCACACGGTCGGCGACCTTCTGAAACCAGGGCGTGTCGGTCAGGTTGGCGTGCTCGTGCAGGATCGTCGGGATCCGCCGCATCGCGCCCGCCATCCGGCCGAACGTCGTCGCGCCGTACCCGTGCATGTGCAGGATGTCGATGCGCTTGCGATCGATCACCTTCAACAGGGCCGGAAGCGTCGTCGGATCGAACTTCGATTTCTGCAGATAGCTGATGTCGATCCCCTGCGTCTCGAGCGTCTCTTCCGACAGATCCTTGCGCCGGAGACTCACCAGCGACACGTTGAACCGCTCGCGATCGAACCGCGGGATCATCCAGGAGAACAGCCGCTTCACGCCGTGCATGCGCGACCCCTCCCAGCCGAGGTGGTCGCAGATCTGCAGGACGTTCAGCGATCGAGGACGCTCGTCGACCATGTAGTAATGGCGCGGATGCTAGGTACTCGGAAATTCCATCGTGGCCGATTGGCCAAGAACAGCCTGCTCCGCGAACCGCTCGACGCCGCGGGAAACCGCTCCTCCGGGTCGTGCGTACCGCAGGCGCAGCTCCATGAGCTGCGCCGGACTCGGCCCTGCGTTCGCGGTTTCCCGTCCTCCGCTCGAGGCGCGGCGCTCGCAAGGTTCGCTTCCGCAGCCTGTTTCTGGCCATGTCCGCTGCCGCGAATTTCCGAGCGGCATTGGTCCTAAGGGAAGGCTGACGGTGAGCCGGCAGCGCCGTGATTATAGCGCGCCGGCCGCCGCGCGCATCGAGCCGCCGATGGATAGGGGGAGAGAACGAGAATGACGAAGACACAACGGCGCGGCTGCGCCGTTATGTCCTCCGGACCCGAGGCAATGGCGCTTAGCGGCGGCGGGCGCCCTGGCGATCGTCACCTGGA
>Ga0326597_10005018_pt1 | contig 18495 bp, 13 predicted proteins | sample RVTome_12_FD_203789 | JGI IMG/M metagenome (GOLD analysis project Ga0326597, IMG submission 203789) | Soil microbial communities from uranium-contaminated site in the Upper Colorado River Basin, Wyoming, United States - RVT100D185 | ecosystem: Environmental > Terrestrial > Soil > Contaminated >... | reverse complement strand
TCAAGCCTCGTCTGCCTCGACGCCAAGACGGGCCGGCGCATCTGGCACTATCAGCTGATCCATCACGACATCTGGGACTACGATCCGGCCTCGCCGCCTGTGCTGCTCGACGTGACGGTCGCCGGCCGGCCGCGCAAGCTCGTCGTGCAGCTTACCAAGCAGGCGTTCGCGTACGTCTTCGACCGCGTTACCGGCGAGCCGATCTGGCCGATTGAGGAACGGCCCGTGGCACAGACCGACGTTCCCGGCGACCGCACGTCTCCCACGCAACCCTTCCCGACCAGGCCGGCGCCCTTCGATCTGCAGGGGCTGACGGTTGACAACCTGATTGATTTCACTCCCGAGCTGCGCCAGGAGGCGATGCGAATCGTATCGGAGTACCGCATCGGGCCGCTGTTTACGCCGCCGTCGCGCGGCGAGAATCCGGACGGCACGAAAGGGACGATTCAGATTCCGGGCTCGGGCGGCGGCGCGAATTGGGACAGCGGCGGCGCGGACCTCGAAACGGGAATTCTCTACGTCGCTTCCCAAACCAGCCAGGACCTCTGGCCGCTGGGGCCGAATCCCGCGTCCGATATGAACTTCGTCGGCAAGCGGACGGCGCTCGAAGGGCCGCAAGGGCTGCCGATCACCAAGCCGCCCTGGGGCCGCATCACCGCAATTGATCTCAAGACGGGCGACCATCTCTGGATGGTTCCGAACGGCGACACGCCGGACGAAGTAAACAATCACCCGGCGCTCCAAGGACGGAGCATCCCCAACACCGGGAAGAGCCTCCGCGGCGGCACTCTGGTCACCAAGACGCTGCTGTTCGTCGGGGCGGCGGAGCCGAACGTGCTCTACGGCGAGCCGCTGCTGCGGGCCTACGACAAACGCACCGGCGCGCGCATCGCCACGATTGATCTGCCTGCCATCGCCACCGGCGTCCCGATGACCTACCTGCACAACGGCAAGCAGTACATCGTCGTCGCGGTGGGCGCGCGCAATCATCCGGGCGAACTGGTGGCGCTGACGCTGCCGTAGAGGAAAAAGGAGGACAAGACGATGAGAGTTGTCCGGCCGCTGGCAAGACAGGAAGTCGGGAGCAGAGGTAGCCACGGCATGTTCTTTATGCCGTGGGCTCGGTCTGGGAAGGACCCCGTCACAAAGAGTGTGCCGTGGCGACCCGTCACCCCTCTTGTTGGTTGTTTCCTCGCCATACTGCTTGCCTTTGCTCCGGCGCGGGTCCCCGCGCAGACCGGCGCGCAAGGGGGAGAGTGGCACGCCTACGGGGGCGACCGCGGCAGCACCAAGTACGTGCCGCTCGATCAGATCAACAGGGGCAACGTGACCCGGCTGCGGATCGCCTGGCGGCGTCCGGCGGTGGATGCGCAGGTGATGGCGCGCGATCCGGATCTGAAAGTTCTGAACAACTTTCGCGTGACGCCGCTGATGGTGAACGGCGTCCTCTACAGCCCGAACGGCGTCGGCCTGGTCGAGGCGTTCGATCCCGCGACGGGCCAAACGCTCTGGGTGCAGGAGCTTTCTGATGGGCAAGCGCTCGACGGCGACAGCACGCGCGGCCTCGGATACTGGCGCGACGGTGACCAGCAGGGAGGCCAGGAGCGCCTCTTCGTCCAGCGCGGCGGCCAGCTCTATGCCCTCGATCCCAAGACCGGAAAGATGATTCGCAGTTTCGGCCAGCAGGGCAAGGCGGATTTGAACTACGCCCGCGACGCGCGCGGGAAACATTCCTGGAGCGGAGCGCCGCAGGTCTGCCGCGACGTCGTGATCATCGGCTCGTCCATGTCCGACTCCTACGAGCGCAGGGAGGACCATCCGGGAGACGTTCGCGCCTACGACGCGCGCTCGGGCAGGCTGCGGTGGACCTTCCACGTAGTTCCGCGCGCGGGCGAGTTCGGGACCGATACGTGGCAGGAGGGTTCCTGGGAGCAAGGCGGGGCGGCCAACCTGTGGTCGCTGATCAGCGCCGACGAGCAGCTCGGGATTGCCTACTTGCCGCTTTCAAGCGCGACGAGCGATATGTACGGCGGCCACCGGCCGGGCAATAATCTTTTCGCCAACACGCTGGTGGCCGTGCGGTGCGACACCGGAGAGCGCGTCTGGCACTACCAGCTCGTGCACCACGATTTATGGGACTACGACCTGCCGGCCGCGCCGGTGCTGGCGAACATCAACGTCGGCGGGCGGGCCATCCAGGCCGTGGTGCAGGTGACGAAGCAGGCGTTCGCGTTTGTCTTTGACCGGGCGACGGGAGAGCCGGTGTGGCCGATCGAAGAACGTCCGGTGCCGCAGTCTCGGACGCCGGGCGAGCGCACCTCGCCGACGCAGCCCTTCCCCACCAGGCCGCCGCCGTTCGACCGCCAGGGCGTGACCCAGGACGACTTGATCGACTTCACGCCCGAGTTGCGAGCGAAGGCGGCCGAGATCCTCAAACAGTACGTGACCGGACCGATGTTCACGCCGCCGTCGATCCGGGGAAGCGGGGCCAACGACACGAAGGGAACGCTGCAGATGCCGGGATCGACAGGCGGGGCCGATTGGCAGGGCGCGGCGTTCGATCCGGAGACCGGCCTGCTCTACGTCGAGTCCATCACGGGGCCGTTCGTCGCCGATATCCTGCCCGGCGACCCGGAAAAAACCAACCTCCGCTACATGCGCGGGTCGCGCTCGTATGCGCCGGCCGTGGAAGGCCTGCCGCTGTTCAAGCCGCCGTATGGGCGGATTACCGCGATTGATTTGAACCGTGGAGAGATTGCCTGGACGGCTGCGAACGGCGAAGGGCCCCGCAATCACCCGCTGCTGCGGGACCTCAACCTGCCGCCGCTCGGGAACCCCGGGCGGTCCGCGCCGCTCGTGACGAAGACGCTGCTCTTCCTCGGCGAGGGAGACCCGATCATGGTGGGTCTTGCGCGAGTGCAGCCCGGAAGCTCGGAGGCCATTGCCCCGGGCGGCGGCGGCAGCAAGTTCCGCGCCTACGACAAAGCCACCGGGCAGGTTGTGTGGGAGACGGAGCTGCCCGCCGGGACGACCGGAGCGCCGATGAGTTACATGCACGAAGGCAAGCAATACGTCGTGGTCGCAGTCGGAGGAAGGGAGCACCCGGGCGAGCTCATCGCGCTGGCGCTGCCGTAATCTGTTCCCTTGGGACTGAAAATCAGGGAGACTGAGCGGCGGAAGGCTCCGGCGGGGATGCCGTGTTGACTTCCGAAGAGAATTGCAGTCCTTCGATCATGCTCCAGGCGAGCGCCATCGTTTCGGTGATAAACGTCTTGGCCCAGCGCCGCCTTCGCCACCAGTGGGGATCCCAGTACTCTGAATTGTAAGCCGGGTGGACGCGCACGCCGACGCCGCTCCCGGCGAAGACACGGCGGAAGATGGACCGCGTCCGGCGCGTGTGATATTCCGAAGTCACCACGATCACGTCCTTCGCGCTGAGCTCCCGCAGGCAGGACAGCAGGGCCTGCGCCTCTTCCTGGGTGTTGTCCGCGTGATTCTCGCAGAATCGCAGCTTCTCCGCCGGAAACTTCTTTTTTTTCAGGTACGCCTCGACCAAGCCGCGAACCGGCTGCGTGTAGTACGGCTCGGTGTCCACGCTGACCAGCAGGACCGGTGCGTACCGTTTCTCCACCACCCGCGCGGCTTCGTCCATGCGGTCCCGTTCCTGGGCTGCCGAGCCTCGCAGGGTGACCACCGCATCGGCGGGCTCGAGACCGTCGGAGACCACCAGGTGTCCCGCGATCCAGGCCATGGAATATGGATTCCCAACGGCCACGGCGACGAGCAACAAAAAGACAAGAGCGAACAGCTTTTTTATCACCGTCTCACACCCGATTGCCAGCCGAGATCGCAAAGACCCTGCCGCAGACAGCCAGCCCGCAGAACCCTCGCCTATCCACTATTCTACCGTTCTCCCGGCTTGGAATCTCGAAGATTGATGGGGGGATTCGCGGTGGGTTGAGGAAATTGGTTCAGCCCGCGTCGGGCTCGAAGGGCTGGGCCACCTGGCCGAGCGTGGTGCGCCCCTGCCTGGCGGCGAGACGCAGCAAGCGCAGGAAGACCTGTGCCGTCAGGAAGGCGTCGCCGGGCGCGGTATGGCGGTCATGCGGGACCACCCCGAACCGCTCGCACAGAGCATCCAGGCTGAACTGGCTGATGGGCTCCTCGCCGGCGAAGGCGCCGTCCCGCTCGAGGTGCAGCGTCAGCGCCATGGTATCCAGGCTGCGGTTTCGCATCTCGAACCCGAAGTGGCGCTCGTAGGCGGCGTTGAAGCACTGCACGTCATGCGCGATGTGATGCCCCACGATCACGCCGTCTTTCAGGTACGCGAGAAATTGCCCGATGGCTTCCGGCTCGTCCAGGCCTTGCGCGCTCTCTTCCCGGGTGATCCCGTGGACGGTCACCGCGCTGGTGTTGACATCGACCTGGAGCAGCGCGTCGAAGGAATCATCCAGGCAAATCTCGTTGTTCAGGACGACGACCGCGCCGATGGTGATGATGCGGTCTTTGCGCGGATCGAGGCCGGTGGTCTCGGAATCGAGCACCACGAAGCGCACGGAGTCCGCCGGCGTGCCGTCGGTCCAGGTGTTCTCAAAACAGCGGAAGTACTCTTGCACCAGGGCCGATTCCGTCATTCCGCCTCCGGCCAGGTGTAATTTTCCGTGAATTCGAGCAGCCGCAGAATCGACCGGAACCCGCTTTTCAAAACCTGCCGGTCATGATGGCTGAGCAAAGCCGGCGGCAGCTCGAATCCGCTGCTGTGCTGGCGGATTCCAACCCGCGCCTGCAGCGTGAGCACGACCCGAAGCGTTTCAGCCGCCTCGCGGAAGGCGACGGCCTGCTCCGGTAGCATGCGCTTGGCGAGCGACAGGCGCTCGAACGTGGAGCTGCCCAGCATCTGCCCCGCGGCCAGCCCGAAGACGCGCCCGACATCCACCAGCGGCCGCAGCGCGCTCTGTTCCAACTGAAACACGCTCGATTCCTCGCCGGACTCCCCGATGACCAGGTCGCGAAAGAACGTCAGAGGAGGAAGGTTGCCGAGGCAATCGTTCGCCAGCAGCGGCAGGAAGTCCGGCTCCGCGCGGATCAGATCCCCGACGGCGGACGCAAGCTGCCGCCAGAGGGGCTGCTGCTCCTGGACATTCCCCGGCGGCGGAACCGGCCGGAGGTCGAATAGCGGCCGCGCATGATAGACCTCCGTCAGCACGGGGTCCTGGACCCAGCCGCGGAAGCGGTCCTTCCATTCCGCGATTCCGGCACAGCTGAACGCGGCGTCGAACGGAGCCGCGGGCGTCACATAGCCGCACCCTGCCAGAGTCTCCTGCACGTTGCGATGCCACGCGGCGAAGTCCGGCTGGCGGCTCGCCTCCGCCGGAATCACCACGGTCTCAGGCAGTACGGGAGCGAGAGACTCCTCGCGTCCCGCGGCGCCGTAAAAACAGAGGCAGAACTCCCCGGCCGGCGGCGGATTCCATGCGACGATGCGGGCCAGAATTCCGGCGTCCGCCAGATACGCGAGCCGCGCCAGCCAATCGAGCGCCGCGGGGGACGACAACTGGCTCAGAATGAATTCGCGCGCGCGCTGCTGCAACCCCCGCAGCTCCGCTGGATTTGCGGCATGCGCGATCTCCCGGAACAGGACCGCCGGCTGGTCTCCGAACGACACCACCAGGTCTGACGCCGTGAGCAGGCCATGCAAACGGGCTCCCACAGCGCCGCCCTCCGTGATAGCGATCACCTCGCTGCCCGTCTCCGCCATGGCCACCACGGACTGGCTGACGACCGCATCGGGCTGAGCCGTTACCGGGCTGCGGTCCATAAAAGCTTCCACCGGCGACTCCAAATCGGACTTTGCGGAAGCGACTGCGCGGAGGACATGATCGAGCGTCAGCACGCCCTGGAGCCGTTTTTCGGCGTCCACCACGGCGATGGCGCGAGCCCCGGCCGGCTGCATCCTCCCGACCGCTTCGCGCAGGGAATCCCCGGCGGCGCAGGTCAGCGGCTCCCGTTGCCGGGCGACCTCGTGGAGAAACGTCTCGTGGGGACTCTGCCGCTGGTCCGGCGCCTGATACGACGCCGCGACCGAAGCATGCGACGCGACAAATCGCTGTGCCTGCGGGTACTTGTTGACGAGCTGCTCGAAATCGGAAGCAGGCAGCGCATAGACCACGACTTCGCTTTGCGATTTGGCGGAATAGCTGCAGCTCTCCGCGCCCAGCAGACGGTCCATGCCCACGACGTCGCCGGCCCCCAGGACGTCGCGCAGTCGCTCTCCCGATCCCGAATCCTCCCACAGCGACACCGTGCCCTGCTGGATCACGGAAACGTAAGTCCCGTGCGCGGCGCCCTGCCAGATCATGTATTCGTCCGCTTCGTGGAACCGCACGCGCCCGCGCGCGACCAGGTCCAGCAGATCGGACTCCTCCATGCACTGGAACGGAGGATGCTGCTTCAGAAAATCCGCGACCCGAAAGCTGATGGCCCCTGTCTGCATAGTAAAAGTTCTCCCGGAAATGGACCGGCAGATGACCGGCCCACCTGCTTCACGCTGCTACGCTGGCAGTGGAAAAAGGTGTGCTCAGAAACAATCATAGCTCATGCCGCGGAGAAATCACACGGCAATCAGCAAGCCGGCCAGCAGCGCCGCCGCGACCAGGCCCGCCGCCACGTCGTCCGCCATCACGCCCCAGAAGCCCGGCAGCCGCTCCAGCTTCCAGATCGGAAACGGCTTGATCGCGTCGAGCGCCCGGAAAAACAGGAATCCGGCTGCAACCGAAAACCAGTAGGAAATCGTTGCCGGAGCATCCAGCGGCAGCGGGAACAATGCCACCATCTGGCCCGCGACTTCATCGAGCACAATCACCTGGGGATCGTGCTCCCGGAAGCCGCGCAATGCCATGGCGACCACCCAGAAGGAGAGTGCGGCGATTGCGGCCGTTCCAGCGCCGAGAACCCATGCGGGATGCCCGGTCGTCCGCGCCAGCGCCGCCACAGCGAAGTACAGCAGGACCCCGAGGGCTGACCCGTACGTGCCGGGCATCACGGGCAGGTATCCGGCGCCCAGGCCGGTGGCGAGCCACACCGCCCAGCGGGGAGCTTTTGAGGAGGGAGCGGGGAGCGGGGAGCGGGGAGCAGGGCTTTGGACACTCCGGTTTCCCATTCCCGCTCCCTGTTCTCTGTTGGCTGCTCCCGGGTCCTGTTATTGGATGACTTCGTAAATCAAGGTAGGAGCTTCCGGGGCTGTGGCGGAAATGCGGAAGGCGTCTTCCACCGTCGCCGAAGCTTCTTCCAGGTGCTCGTCCGCGTTGTAGTAGATCGAGCAGAGCGGTTCCCCTGCCTGGATGCGGTCGCCGACTTTGTGCTCCAGAACGATTCCGACGGCCGGGTCGAGCTTCGAGTCCGCCTTCTCGCGGCCCGCGCCGAGCACCAGCGCCGCCTGGCCGATGTCGTCGGCCGAGATGCGCGTGATGAAGCCGGCGCGCGGCGAGGAGATGGTGTGCGCGGCCGAGGCCGTGGGCAGCATCTCGTACTTGTCCACCACCTGCGGATCCGCCCCCTGGAACTGCACCATCTGGCGGAACTTCTGCAGCGCCGAGCCGTCGTTCAGCAACTGGAACAGCTGTTCCTTGGCGCTCTCCACCGTTCGATCCGGCTGCGCCAGCGCCACCATCCGCGAGCCCATCTCGAGCGAAAGCTCGACCAGATCGGGCGGGCCGTTCCCTCGCATCGCCTCGACGGCTTCCATGACTTCCAGCGCGTTCCCGATGGCGTTTCCAATCGGCTGCTCCATGTCCGTCAAAACGCACACCGCCTTCTTGCCGAGCCGCTTGGCCACGGTCACGATCGTCTGCGCCAGGCGCCGCGCGTCGGTAATCTTATGCAGAAGCGCCCCGGCTCCTGTCTTCACGTCCACAACCATTCCGTCGGTTCCCTCGGACAGTTTCACGGAGAGAATCGAGGCCGCCATGAGGGGAATGCTCTCTACGGTGCCTGTGGCGTTCCGCAAGGAATAGAGCTTGAGGTCGGCAGGGGTCAGCTCTTCGGTGGGGCCGTTCATGGCCACGCCCACGTTGCGCAGCAGCGTGGCAAACTCCGCTGCTTTGAGGCGCGCATTAAATCCCGGGATGGATTCGATCTTGTCGAGCGTCCCGCCGGTGTGGGCCAAACCCCGCCCGACCGTCATCGGCGCCACCACCCCGGCGGCGGCCACCAGAGGTCCCACGATCAGGCTGGTCTTGTCCCCGACTCCTCCCGTCGAGTGCTTTCCGATCTTGGGTCCCGGCAGGCCGCTCAAGTCGAGCGGCGGAGCCATCCCCAGCATGCCCTCCGTCCAGTCCACGGTCTCCTGGTCATTGAGACCGGAGAAATAGATCGCCATCAGCAGCGCGGCGATCTGATAATCGGGAATCTGCCCTCCCACCGCACCCTTTAGAAAAAAATCCACTTCTTCTCGGGAGAGTTCTTCTCCGTCGCGTTTTCTTTGGATCAGGTCAATCACTCGCATAGGTATCGCTTTTATCTCCAAGGGTTGATAAACGACCGAGAGAACCATATCCCCGGACCGGAACTACACAGATTTAGGACACTATCATCGCGCGACAAGAATTGCAAAGGGATTTTTGCACCCGAGCCCGGCACAAAGGAGCGGGTAGCACTTTGCAACGCGCATCGAATCAATAAATTGGGGATCAGTAAATCGGGAATCAAAGAATCGGCGGACCCCCCGGGGCCGGTGGGGGCAGCAATTCGAAGTTATGGGCCTTGGCCTCTCGATCCAATCCCTCCAGAACCTCGCGGCCGTGCTGCTTGTCGTCCACTTCGATCAGGATCTCAAGATCCGCCACGTCCTCCGCCTGCACGCGGCTGGAACGGCGTATCTCCATGACCTTTGCCCGCTTACGGCGGAGAAACGCGAGTATCCGCGCAAGCTGTCCCGGCTCGTTCCTGATACGCACTGCAATGGCGCGCAATCTGCCCTTGGCCGTCAGGCTGCGTTCGACGACGTGCTTCAATGCCAGGCCGTCAATGTTGCCGCCCGTAACCAGGGACACGAGGCGCGCATTCGGCGGCAGCCCCGCCTCCATGATTTGCTGGTGCGCCTCCCGGTCGAGCAGCGCCGCCACTCCCAGAGCCCCTGCGCCTTCCACCACCAGTTTCGAGTGTTCCATCAGAAAAACAATCGCCTCATAGAGGGCCGCGTCGTCCACGCAAACCGCCGCGTCCACAAGGTCGCGGGTCAGCCGCCAGCAAAGCTCCCCCGGCCGCCGGACTCGCACCCCGTCCGCGATGGTTTCCTGTGTGGGGACATCAAGCGGCATCGCCTCGGCCGATCCCGCGCGGTACGCCTTCCAGCTGCGTTCAAAGGCCGGCGCGGAGCCGCTCTGCACGGCGATGATTCTGGCCCGCGGCAGCCTCTGTTTCACGACGCTCGCCACCCCGGCCAGCAGTCCTCCCCCGCCGACCGGAACCAGCACGGCGTCCGGCGGTTCCTCCCGCAACTCCTCCAGCACCTCCCAAGCCAGCGTCGCCTGCCCCGTGATGATGTCCAGATCGTTGAATGGAGATAGAAACTCGCGCTGCTCCCTCCGCGCGTACTCGAGCGCAAAGGAGAGCGCATCGTCAAAACAGCTTCCCCGGAACAGCAGCTTGGCGCCGTAGTGCTGCGTGGCCTGCCGTTTCGGCAGCGGCGCCGTTTCCGGCATCACGATCACGCAGTCCAGCCCCAGCTCGCGCGCCGCGTAGGCGACTCCCTGCGAGTGATTCCCCGCGCTGGCCGCAATCACCCTTCGCGTTCGGCCTTCCTCGACCAGCCGGTGCAGCTTGTAGTAGGCCCCGCGAATTTTGTACGAGCCGGTGCGCTGCAGGTTTTCCGGCTTCAGCCACACCCGGCATCCGCACAGCTCTTCGAGCGCCGGACACCGCAGCAGGGGCGTGGACCACAGCGCAGGCCGCAGCGTCTTCCACGCCGCCGCCACTCGTGCGAGCGATACTTCTTCTTCCGGCGATGCCATATGCGACGCAGTATCCATCAAAACGTCGCAATCGGATTCAACGGCGAGCCGGTCCCGCCTCGAATCGGCAGCGGCGCCGCCGTCAGCAGAAATTCCCACCGGTTGTGCGCGGCGGCCGCTTCGCTCAGGGCCTCCAGGTCCAGATTGTCGAACAGATGCACCCCGAGATAGATCAGGGCGAAATCATGGATCGCCCCCGGAAGATTCGACGGCGACACATACTGCGGGTGGTCGCTGCCCATCACGGCGACGTCGCGCTGCTTCAGCCACGGGATCACCGAAGGATCGAGCCCGGCCGAGCGTCCGCCTGTGCTCCGGCCCCGCAGCCACGGCCCTTCCGCTTTCCGCCGCGCCCACACGCCCGCGCGCACGAACAGCGCGTCTCCGGGCCCCACCTTCACGCCCGCCTGCTTCTCCCACGCTTCCAGGTCCTCGACGTAAATCGGCGTTCCCGGCTCCAGGTACGGCACTCCCTTGAGCCGTGGTATGTCGATCAGCACCCCGCGCGTGAAGATGCCGTTCTTCAGGTTGTGGATCGAATTCTTGGCGTGCCCTTCCTTCATCACCGTCGCTTCGTCCGGCGTGTAGCCGTTGTAGAAAACGCCGTTGGCGTTGATGTGCGCCAAAGAGTCCAGGTGCGAATGCGCGATGCCGTGATAATTGACGGCGAGCGAATCCCGCCCGATCGCGAGCATCTTGTGCTCATAGGGATAGGGATTGTCGACGGCCTTGACGGTATCGATGTCGTGCGCAAGCGACACCGAGTCGCCGTCTTTCACGAGCGCCGCCGCCTGCCGCCGCTTGGCGGGTGTGATCAGGTTCAGCGCGCCGATCTCGTCGTCCTTGCCCCAGCGTCCCCAGTTCGAAAGCTCAGTCTTCCAGCGCTCGTACTCCGCCTCCGTGACCACATGTCCGGCCGGAGGCGTGGTGCTCTGCGACGACCCCTTGCCCACGGCCATCGCTCCCACCAGCAATACAAATAGAAAGATTCTCATGATCCCTCCTCCTTCAATTCCGCGCCGCGCGCGTCAGCAAGCGGGGGTTGCGTTCCTCCTCCAAAACGGATGCGAAGGAAACGTGCACCATCAGGATGTCTCTCTCCTCTGCCTCCTCTGCTTCCTCTGCTTCGTTTTCAGCGCGCCGCGTAGGTCTTGCTGAATCCGTTGCGCCCGTTCGTGACCGTAAACTCGCCGCTCTGCCCGACCGACGCCTTGATCCAATGGCCCTCGCAGTTTTCCGTTTCGCCGAGGTTCGCAATCATGTTCTCGGCGGTGTTGTGGCTCGGGTCCGGATCGAGCAGCGAGCGGTGGATCTGCCAGACGCCCTCAGTACGCGGCAGCTTGGACAACCGCAGGTACGCCACACGCTCATACGGAGTGGTTTCCACTCCGGGCGGCGTCAGCGAGCGCACGCGGTTGTCCACGGCCCCGAGCCCCTTGCGCGGCCCGTTGTTCACCACCACGACCTGCGGCTGGATGGCCTCGAGAAAGGCCGGCGCCCCCGCGCCGTCAAAGCCCCCGTGGCGGCTCGTCTGATACATCGTGACCCTGCCGAACAGATTATTCGGACACGCCATCGCCATGTCGCGCTCCCAGTCGAGGTCAATCAGGTTCAGGAGCGTGAACTTGCCGTAGGTCAGCAGCAGGCCGACGGTGCGCTGGTTCTCGCCTCCCGCCGACGCCTTGCGCTCGGCGTTGGTGCACAGCGCATTCGGCCCGCCGCCGTTCACAGAGCTTTCGAGTAGCTTGCCGTCCGAGGCAACCACCAGCGCCTGCACGCCGCCCATTGGAATCCGATTGCCCGGCCTCACGATCGTGCGTTTGCCGGCGGCGACGACCTTGTAGCCTTCGTACCGTTCCCGGTCCCGCTCGTCGACGGTGTCTCCGTGGTCAAAGTATCTTCCGATGGGAATCATCTTGGCCAGCGCAGCCAGCCCGCCCACGTGGTCGCCGTGAAAATGGCTGGTGACGACGGAATCGATCCTGCTCAGCCCGGCGTCCTGCGCCGCGTCGTAAATCCGCTTCGCGTCCCGGTCGCCCACCTCATATCCCGTATCGACCAGCAGGGATTCGCCCGACGGCGCGACCGTCAGCGTGGCCGCCCCGCCTTCGACGTCAATCCAATAAATCTCCAGGTTGCCGGACTGCGCCGGGAGCGTCTCCGCAGCGCCCAGAACCAGCGCCAGAACCCAGATCAGCAGCATATGCGACCTCCTTACAGTCTGTTTGAAAAAACTTGGACTGGTCATTCTGATCCCGCGACCTGTCCCGAGCGAAGTCGAGGGAAGCGGGAGAAGAACCTGCTCGTGCTTTCCGTTCCCGCGCGCTACTCTTTCCCCTAGCCCCGCCCTTCAAGCCGGGGTTCCATTTTCCTCTATGGCGTTTTCACTTTTTGTGTACCCCGTCAGGGCACGACTTCAGTCGTGCCGTAAACGCCCACCGAATCAGTGGGGCTTTAGCCCCTGAGGTTCGTCTTCCATTCACACGGCGGGTTACACCAATCCTGAAAATGCTCTAGCCCCGGCCTTCAGGCCGGGGTTCCATGCCCCATCGTTTTCTAGCCCCTTCAGGGGGCTTCGATGAGGCAAGTTTTCCGCCACGCCTTGATGACTCAACAAATGATTCCGACATCACGGCTCGCCCTCCCTGCGAAGGCTTTCCCGCGCGCACCTTTGTTCTTCAGCAACCGCTTTTGTGGAACCAAGAATACGCCAGCGGCAAGGTACGGTCAACAGGGATACGGGCCGGGCTAAAAACGTGAGCCAGTTTGTGAAATTGAACCAACAGCTTTGCTTCGTCCGTGTACAATGGCAACAAACGCGGGCTTGGTTTGATAAAGGGGCAACGAGTATTGTAGACCGTAAGGGCATGGCTTCAGCCATGCCGCAAATGCCGTCGAATCAATACGGCTTTAGCCGCTGAGGGACGTCTCACCAAGCGAGCGTCGGTCTACACCAATTGTGAAAACGGTATAATTCACGCCGCCGCGTACTCTTCCGTCTGCGGCGCGCCCTGTGACGCTCCAAGGTCCGGGACGTGCGTGTTCCACCACCGCTCGGCGCGGGCGGAGTCCCACGGCCGCGGCAACCGAACGGCCGCCAGCAGGCGGGCGAGCTCCTGAGCCGTCTGGGGGCGTTTGGAGGGATCTTTTTCCAGGCAGGCCAAAATTACCCGGTCGAGCTCCGCAGGAATCTCCAGCTCGGTCCGCTGCGACGGAGCAACCGGGTCGTCCTGAATATGAGCCAGCAGCACCGCGAGCGCAGTATCCCGCTCGAACACCTGCTCTCCCGTCAGCACCCTGTAGGCGACGCAGCCGAGCGAGTAGATGTCCGAACGTGCGTCCACCGGGTTCCCTAATGCCATCTCCGGGGACATGTACGCCGGCGTTCCCGTGGTGGTCCCGTCGAGCGTCAGCCGCACGTGCGAGCTGCTGACGAGCGCCAGGGTCTTGACCAGCCCGAAATCGAGCACTTTGGTGAAGTCGTAGTTCAGGCCCAGGCGCGACGCGAAGATGTTCTGCGGCTTGATGTCGCGATGGATCAGTCCCTTGGCGTGAGCCTCCGCCAGCGAGTCACAGGCCTGCAACAGGAAATGAATCACCCGCTCCGGGGATTGCGGCCCGAACCGCGTGACCAGAGTTTCCAGGTCCAGCCCCTCGAGCAGCTCCATGGCGTAATAGAACGCGCCGTCGGGAGCGGCGCCGAAGTCATAGATCGTCACGGTATGCGGGGAGCGCAGCGCCGCCGTCACGCGCGCCTCGCGCTCAAACCGCCGGTTGAGCGTCTCCTGATCCTCGGTCCGGCCAACCACTTCCGGGCGAATCAGCTTCACGGCGGCCGGCCGCCCCAGCAGCCGGTGCTCGGCCCGCCAAACCTCGCCCATGCCTCCTTCCCCCAGCCGGTCCACCAGCTTGTAGCTTCCCAACTGCCAAACCGACTGTGCCTCGGCGGGGGCGCCGTGAAGGATGCGCGCCAGCATGGTCCCGAGCCGCCCCGAGCCGCTGGGCCTCCTGGAATCTCCCCGGATCGCTGCTGATTGCCACTGACTGAGCTGTCGTACGGCTTCCATTTCGGTTCCTCGATCCTATTGCTGATTGGCGAACGGTCCGTTTAGAAGCACTTCATATGCCGTTCGTGTAAATTTATGTAACCTATTGATTATAAATTATTTGTATTTTACAAAGTGTTGCGAAAGGGCCTTGGTGCCAATCGGGAAGTGCCAGCGGATTGGCACTTTGCCAACAAATTAGCACCATTCAATACAGTTCGGGCTCTAAATGCGAGGCGGAAAGCTCCGGAGCGGGCCCAAGAGAGGGTTAGACCGAAGGTGTATAGTGGCTTGGGTTTGTGCTTTTCAGCCCCGGAGGGGCGACAGAAAAAGCTCCTGCTCTTCACTATATAGCAACTCGGAAAACGTTCTAGAAAGCAGTTACCGGCACTGGATTCCCAGTTGTTCCAACTGGTGTTTCGTGGAGATTCCGCAGGCGACAAACCGCGCGGAATGGCGTTTCATATCGAGGAGAATTCCTTCCGCATGCGGATCAATGGACGTAGCATTGGTCAAGTCAATGATACAAGTCCTCTTACCCAATACACCAAGCGCGTTTTCCCATGCGGATTCGAGTACGGACAGGTCCGGCTTTGCCAGTTTTCCTTCGAGAACCAGCTTCTGCTCGGACGGGGTGTCGATAACGGTAATCTTCAACATAGCAACCCTCCAGCCGCTCCCAGGCGATCGTTCCGGGCGCTCAAACGTATGCTCCCATCCCTGGTAGCTCCGAGGCCCGGCGAAACCGGCTCCCGATGCGTATCTGACGCGTATTCAAAGGCTGCCGTCAGTTGGTTTTCCTCCAGGGGGGCAACCAGCAGGTCGAACGTTCCTGTCTTGAGCGACCGCAGCCATGCCCGCTCCTCCGGCGACGTCGACAGCACCACCACCGGCATGTCGGGCCTGATCATGCGCACAATGCGCAGCGCATCGCTCCAAGTCCCCGAATTCAACGACCACGACCAGAACACCGCGTCATACGTATGGGTCTCAAGCAGAGAGGCGAGCTCCGAGCGGCTGCTGACCGGCGTAAGAATTACATGCTTGCCGAGGATGCGTTGCAAAGAGTTGGCTTCCGTCTCATCGCTTGAGAATAACAGGACGTTCGGGTATCGCAGCATGGTCTCGTCTCCTTTTCCGTGCGGTTCCGGTTTTTCTAGCCGCTTTTGCATGACGCCCGTATCCGTGCAATATGTGTGCCATACTACGAAAGCCTCTCCCAATAATCTACAACTCATTATTAAAATTAGGCTTGGGTGTCACGGCAAATTCGAGGTAAGAGGGGCAGTGCCAATGGTGGAGATGCCAGCAGGTTGGCAGAATGCCAGCAGATTGGCATGCAGCTTTGCCGCTATGGTAATTAGTCATGCAGGCGGATCGTGATGGTCTCCTTTGCCTTCGGCGTCACCGACGCGGGCGTTTTTCCAGAAGTCTGAGCCGCTTGCGGCGCAATGACGAGAATCGCGCCAAGGGATAAGGAACCCGCCGCTAATAGTCAAACGAGTACGTGAACTTGATTTGCAGGGAGCGGTCTTTGCGGCCGTCGAAAATGCCCGTGGTTTGGCTGCCGATGGAGTCGAAGATCGCCCGGCGGCCTTCGTTATACACCAGGAAGAGATCGTCGCCCGGGCGGAAGATGTAGTTCAGCCGGAAGTTGAATCCCCACAGCGAATCGGCGTTGTTGTACTGCACGGTGGTGCTGGTGAGCCACTGGTTGTTGAAGTTGTAATTGAAGCGCGTATTAACGACGTGGTCCGTGAACTCCCCGTTTTGCTCCGGGAAATTCCCCTCGTCGTCGGTATAGTGCCCGGGTTCGAGCGAAGCCGTGTTGATGATATATTGGGTTTCCACCGAGAACTGCTGGGTGACCCGCAGGCGCTCTTCGAACCGGAACTCGTTCAGACTTCCTCCTCCGTAATAGGCGTAATGCTGCTCCCAACGGGCCTCCCCTGACAACCGTTTCCCCGGGTTCGAGCGGTAGCGGGTGACATTGCTCCACCAGCGGCTGACTCCCGGGGGGATGACGACTCCGGGGCGCAGACGGAACGGCTCGGACGGCCGGTCGAGGTAGATATGCGGCACCCACCCGAACACCCCGCCGTCCTGGAAGTGAATCTCGAACTCATAGCTGTTCTGCTTGGTTTCGAGCACGTTCTTCTGGTTGTACGAGTAGTTGGACCGGACGGAGAAGACCAGTTGCCGCACGAGGCTGCTGTTCACGCGGGGCCGGATGGAAACAACCGGGGCGAATTGGCGCAGGTCCCTGCGGGGAACAAATCCCATGTCGTTGCGGAACTCGGGGTCCACCACCATCCAGGAAGTGCCCAGGTGCAGGAAATCACCGTCCCATCCCACCCCTCCCGAACTGACCCAGTTGTCGTGGTGGATTCCGGGCGAGCTGGACCGCCCCACTAATCCCCCGACGGTGAAGTGCCGAAAGAAGGCGAAGTTGGCATCCACGCCATACACGCGGTTGAAATCGCCGCTGCCGGCGACGGCGCGGCTCAACACGAAGCCTCCCACCGAAGAGCGTTCCAATATATCCCGTTTCATGCGGACGACGCTGTAATTGCTGGCGGGAATGCGGCGCTCCACCAGTTCGCCCGTCTGGTCGTCGAACTGCTCCGCCCGTTCCTCCGTTTGCACATTCAGCAGGCCGACCGTGAATTTCCCCACCCTTCCGGTCACGCGGCCGCCGGCCGTGATAGGCACGATCTGCCGCCGCGGCGAAAGGCCGATCGTCCGGCTATGGAAGATCCGGAGACTGGAACGGAACGGGCCGCTTTGCGTGCCCCCCATTTCGTACGTGCCGGCCCCTTCCTGGAAGAATTCTCTCTTCTCCGGAAAGAACAGCGAAAAGCGGCCCAGGTTCACTTGCTGGTCATCGACCTCGGTTTGGGCAAAATCGGTGTTCGCCGTCAAGTCCGCGGTCAGGCTGGAAGTGATCCGGTACTTCAGCACTTCGATCCCAACGCCGGAGGCGTTGCGGGTGACGCTCCGCGACGGGTCGGAGAACCGCGAAGCCCCACCCAAGAGGAACGGCTTCAGGCGCAGCCGCAGCCCCGACTCGATGTTCTCGACCCCCTCCAGGTGCCCGGCCTGGGAAACGTGCTGCAGCAGGAAGCCCCGCCGGTATCCGTTCCAGTAGACGGCCTCGTTCTTTCGGCGAATCACCCGTTCGAGATCGAGACCCCAGCCCTGGCTGCTTTCCTCGCCCAGACGCAGGCTCTTGAAGGGGATGGCGAGCTCCGCCGTCCAGCCTTCGGGAGTGATCCGCGAGACGACGTTCCACTGTTCGTCCCAGCTCTCGTTCAGGCTGTTGCCTTCGTTCGTGACCAGGGCGTCGTATTGCGTTCCGAGCGGATTCGTTCGAAACAGGAACGCGTTCCGGTGGTCGTGGAAGGTGTCGAGAACGACGCTGATGGTGTCGTCGCTTTCCAGGGTGTTGTCGCGCCTCCGCTCGGCGGCCACGATCCCTTGGGGCGTCGCATCGTAACAGGTCACGCCGATGTACAGCGTGGTGGCCGTGTAGACGACGCGAAACTCCGTTCTTTCGGTGGAAGGTTGCCCCTCTTGCGGGTCCTTCTGGATAAACTCCTGGGAGCCTCGGGCCTCCCCCCAGGCCGGCTCATCGAGGACGCCGTCGACGGTCAGAGGGGCTTCCGAACGGGCTGCCCGAATGTTCCTGCTGCCGTGCGCTCCGCTTGCTACGGGACCGTCCTGCGCATAGGCAGGCAACGGGGCCAGAGCCCATACGATTCCCGTACCAACCAGCGCCACGCAAACGCGCACGACCAAGTTTTTCGCGAGCACCACCCTTGCCTTTCGACCCCAATTCCCTGTGGCAACTCTGTCCTGGCCGCAATTGCTGATGGCAGTCTGACCGGACCGATTCGAACCACATACCCCGTGAAAGAGTTGTATCACAACTCGAAGCCTAGAGACCGGCAATCGGTGAAAGAGAAAGATGCATTCTACCCTGCTTGTCTTTGCGAAAGAAGCAAAATTTCTGTCGGGCGGCGGGCTCGCCGGAGAGTTCTACAAATATGCACGGGAAAACGGCGGACTTTGAAGTAAAAGCGCGTTGCCGGCGAAAAGCAAAAAGGGCTGGCGACGCCGCCAGCCCCGGTAAAGCTCGTCTGAAGTTCGTCCCCCCGGCGTTCCCCAGTCTTGCCTTACCTCCCTAACACCTCCACGATACGATGCCCCCGCCCGCCTGCCAATGGAGCGAAAGTAACGTTTCTCGCAATAGGACTTTTGGGCTAGGAGAGGAAGAAGACAGGAGTCAGGAGTCAGGAGACGGGCGGATAATATGAGAACGAGGAGGTCACTAAGTACTCTGATTCGGAATTACGGTGACGTATTCAGCGGGTAACTCCTTACGCGGCACGAGCCAGACCTTTGCTGTCGATTTTAGCCAAGAGCGCGTGGAGGTCGCG
>Ga0326597_10005017_pt1 | contig 18497 bp, 24 predicted proteins | sample RVTome_12_FD_203789 | JGI IMG/M metagenome (GOLD analysis project Ga0326597, IMG submission 203789) | Soil microbial communities from uranium-contaminated site in the Upper Colorado River Basin, Wyoming, United States - RVT100D185 | ecosystem: Environmental > Terrestrial > Soil > Contaminated >... | reverse complement strand
GAGTGGTCCAAGGGCGAGGTGACGAAGCCCGAGACGATCAACTACCGGACGCTCAAGCCGGAGAAGGACGGGCTGTTCGACGAGCGCATCTTCGGTCCCACCAAGGACTGGGAGTGCTACTGCGGAAAGTACAAGCGGATCCGCTACAAGGGGATCATCTGCGACAAGTGCGGCGTCGAGGTCACCCGCTCGAAGGTCCGCCGCGAGCGGATGGGCCACATCCAGCTGGCCAGCCCGGTCAGCCACATCTGGTACTTCAAGGGCACCCCGTCAAGGCTGGGCATCCTGCTCGACATCAGCCCCCGCAACCTCGAGCGGATCCTGTACTTCGCGCTCTACATCGTGACCCACGTCGACGAGGACGCGCGCAAGCGGGCGCTTGCCCAGCTCGAGGAGGAGGCGGAGGGACGCGGCGGCAAGTCCGGCCAGCGCCTCGCCGAGCTCGAGGACGAGCTCCGTTCGGACCTCAACCGCCGAACCGACGAGCTGAAGATTGACCTCGCCCGGACGAAGGAGGACCTCGAGTCCCAGCGCGCCTCACGGACGGAGGAGATCGTCGCCGCGGCGCAGGCCGTCGAGGCCCGCCTCGCCGAGCTCAAGAGCGCCGCCACCGAGGAGACGATCGCGTTCGCGCCGACCGGCGAGGTCGTCGTCGCGGCCGGCGGGTCCGGCGGCAAGGACGCGACGGCCAGGCTGCGCAAGATCGTCCACACCGAGACGGAGCGGGTCAACGCCGAGCTCCAGCAGCGTGAGCGCGACGAGGAGCGGGCGGTCGAGCAGAAGATCGAGGACCTTCGGGCGAGCGTCGACGAGACGCTCCGCCACGAGAAGGAGCAGCTCCAGGAGCAGGCCCAGGGCCTGAAGGACGAGCTGCGCAAGATGCGCGACGAGATCGAGGCCCTCAAGCCGATGCAGACGCTCGGCGAGAACGAGTTCCGGGTGCTCGACGAGCGCTACAACGGGGCCGGCCGCGGTCGCCTGTTCCATGCCGGCATGGGCGCCGAGGCGATCCGCGACATCATCAGCCGAATGGACCTCGAGGAGCTTGCCCGGACGCTCCACGTCGAGGTCCGGACGAGCTCCGGCCAGCGACGCAAGAAGGCGATCAAGCGGCTCCGGCTCATCGAGGCGTTCCGCCGCTCCGGGACGCGCCCGGACTGGATGATCCTGTCCGTGCTGCCGGTCATCCCGCCGGACCTGCGGCCGATGGTCCAGCTCGACGGCGGGCGGTTCGCGACCTCCGACCTCAACGACCTCTACCGCCGGGTCATCAACCGCAACAACCGCCTCAAGCGGCTGCTCGAGCTCGGTGCGCCCGAGATCATCATCCGCAACGAGAAGCGGATGCTCCAGGAGGCGTGCGACGCGCTGATCGACAACGGCCGCCGGGGGCGCGCCATCGCCGGCACGGGCAACCATCGGCTCAAGAGCCTGTCCGACATGCTCAAGGGCAAGCAGGGCCGCTTCCGGCAGAACCTGCTTGGCAAGCGCGTCGACTACTCGGGCCGCTCGGTCATCGTCGTCGGGCCGGAGCTCAAGCTCCACCAGTGCGGCCTGCCGAAGAAGATGGCGCTCGAGCTGTTCAAGCCGTTCGTCATGCGCCAGCTCGTCGAGAAGGGCTTCGCCCACAACATCAAGAGCGCCAAGCGCATCGTCGAGCGCGTCCGGCCCGAGGTCTGGGACGTCCTCGAGGAAGTCATCAAGGATCACCCGGTCCTGCTGAACCGCGCCCCCACGCTCCACCGGCTGGGCATCCAGGCGTTCATGCCGGTTCTCGTCGAGGGCTCGGCGATCCAGATCCATCCGCTCGTCTGCACGGCCTTCAACGCCGACTTCGACGGCGACCAGATGGCGGTCCACGTACCGCTCTCGACGGCCGCCCAGGAGGAGGCGCGCACGATGATGCTGTCGACCGCCAACCTCCTGTCGCCGGCCGACGGCAGCCCGGTCGTGGCGCCGACCCAGGACATGGTCCTCGGCTGCTACTACCTCACGATGGACGGCCCCAACCTGGGCAGGAAGCACGTCACGCGCCTGTTCGCCAACGAGGACGAGGCAATCCTGGCCTACCAGCTCCGGACCATCACGCTCCACGAGGCGGTCGAGGCCGAGGTCCGCACGTGGGACGAGGACGCGGGCACCTTCCGCTCCGAGCGGGTCCGGACGACGGTCGGCCGGATCATCTTCAACCAGATCCTCCCGGACCGGCTGCGATTCGCGAACGCGATCATGAGGCGGGCCGAGCTCAAGCGCCTGGTCGACGAGTGCTACCGGCTGCTCGGTCCCGAGGAGACGGCCCACCTCGTCGACGGCGTCAAGAGCGTCGGGTTCGAGTTCGCCACCCGCGGCGGGGTGACGATCGGCCTGTTCGACATCGAGGTGCCGAAGAACAAGCGTGCGGCGCTCGCGTCGGCCGACGCCACGGTCGCCGAGATCGACAAGCAGTTCCAGCGCGGCCTGATCACCGACGACGAGCGCTACGAGCAGGTCGTTGGCGTCTGGCAGGACACGACCGCCAAGATGTCGGACGACATGATGAAGGGTCTCGATCCGTTCGGATCGGTGACGATGATGACGGCGTCCGGCGCCCGGGGGAACAAGGGCAACATCGGCCAGCTGGGCGCGATGCGCGGCCTGATGGCCGATCCGTCGGGCCGCATCATCGACGTTCCCGTGCGCAGCAACTTCCGCGAGGGAATGACCGTCCTCGAGTACTTCATCTCCACTCACGGCGCCCGCAAGGGCCTCGCCGACACGGCCCTCCGAACGGCCGACTCCGGGTACCTCACCCGGCGTCTGGTCGACGTCGCCCAGGACGTCATCACCCGCGAGGACGACTGCGGCACCGAGGAGGGGAGCTGGATCACGCGGGCCGAATCGGCCGACGAGCCCGACGCGTACCGGCGCCGCCTGGTCGGGCGGCTGGCCGCGGCGTCGTTGCCCGACCCTCGAGCCAAGGTGAAGAAGGGCGAGCAGCGGCCGGTCCTCGTGGAGCGCAACGAGCAGATCACCGAGGAGCTCGCCGCCCGCATCGACGAGGCGGGGGTCGACGAGGTGCTCGTCCGCTCACCGCTCACGTGCGAGGCGCGCTACGGCGTCTGCCGGGCGTGCTACGGCCGGAACCTCGCGACCGGCGAGATGGTCGGCACCGGCGAGGCGGTCGGAATCATCGCCGCCCAGTCGATCGGCGAGCCCGGCACGCAGCTGACCATGCGGACCTTCCACACCGGCGGCGTTGCCGGCCTCGACATCACCGCCGGCCTGCCGCGCGTGGAAGAGCTGTTCGAGGCCCGCATCCCGAAGGGCAAGGCGGAGATCAGCCACATCGACGGCATCGTCGAGATCATCCGGTCCGACACCGGGACCAAGACCAAGGTGACCAGCCGGGAGTCGTACGACACGTCGATCGCCCTGTCGCCCGGGGCCGAGCTGCTGGCCGCGCCGGGCGACCTCGTCGAGGCGAACCAGGTGCTCGCCAGGGTCGACGGCAAGGACGGCTCGACCGACGTCGCCTCGCCGGTCAAGGGCTTTCTGGTCAGGGATGACGCCGGCCTCGCCGTCCGGGCCGAGGACGTCGTCGAGCGCGAATACACGATCCCGCACAACGCCAAGCTGCTGGTCGAGAACGGCCAGGAGATCCGGGCCGGCGACGCCATCACGGACGGTCCCATCAACCCGCAGGAGTACCTCGACACCCGCGGCAAGGACGCCGTCCAGCGCTACCTGGTCAAGGAGGTCCAGAAGGTCTACCGGAGCCAGGGCGTCACGATCAATGACAAGCACATCGAGATCATCGTCCGGCAGATGCTCCGGAAGGTCCGGATCGACCAGCCGGGCGACACGGACCTGCTGCCCACCGAGCTCATCGACCGGCTCGACTTCGAGGAGGCGAACAACCGCGTGCTCGCCGAGGGCGGCGAGCCGGCGACGTCCCAGACGGTGCTGCTCGGCGTGACGAAGGCGTCGCTCAACACGTCGAGCTTCCTCGCGGCCGCGTCCTTCCAGGAAACCACCCGGGTGCTGACCGAGGCGGCCATCAACGGCGCCAAGGACCACCTGATCGGTCTCAAGGAGAACGTCATCATCGGCAAGCTCATCCCGGCCGGGACGGGCGCGCCGGCGAACGTCGCCGCCCGCAAGGAGCGCGAGCGGCGGGCCGCCATCGAGGCGCTCGCGGGCGAGGCGATCGAGGAGGCCGGAGCCGAGTACAACCCGTTCCTCGAGGAGGGAACGCCGCGCGGCGAGGACGAGGCCGCCGGCCTCGCCCTGGCGGCGACCATCGCGGGGGGCGAGGCGGACGACGACTCCGACCTCGCCAACCCGTTCCTGGCCGATGCCGCCGAGGCGCCGGACGAGGACTCCGGCCCGGCCGTCAAACCGTTCGCCGAGGATGCCGCCGAGGAGGCCGAGACGATCACCGAATCCTGATCGAATCACCCGGCCGGAGGGAGGCCGCAGGACGGCTCGGCGACGTTTGACACGCTCGCCGAGCCGCTGCTACACTCCGCGCTCGTGGCCTCGGGAGGGTCCGCGGTCGGCGTGCGCGCCGACACCTCATCCCGGCCCGCGTCCTCGGGTCCCCGTCTCGAGCCCGCTGGTTCGGCGGCCCGGGAGACCCGGGGCGAGCCATTGACCGTCCATCCACCTGAAAGGAGCAGCGTCTTCGTGCCGACGATCAGCCAGCTCGTGCGTCACGGCCGCGAGCGCAAGATCGCGAAGATCAAGGCGCCGGCCATGCGCAAGAACTGGAACAGCCTGCGGCAGCGCCAGGTGCCCATTCCCGGGGCACCCCAGAAGCGCGGCGTCTGCCTGCAGGTCCGGACGATGACGCCCAAGAAACCGAACTCCGCGCTGCGCAAGATCGCGCGCGTGAAGCTGTCCAACCAGATCGAGGTCACGGCCTACATTCCGGGCATCGGCCACAACCTCCAGGAGCACTCGGTCGTGCTCGTCCGCGGCGGCCGGGTGAAGGATCTCCCGTCGGTCAAGTACCACATCATCCGCGGCACGCTCGACGCCGCCGGCGTGCGCGACCGAAAGCAGGCCCGCAGCAAGTACGGGGCGAAGGCGACGACCGGTCCGGGAGGGCTGAGGTAGATGCCTCGTCGCTCCAGCATCCCGCGCAAGTCGAAGTACCAGTCGGTTCCCGCCAACCGGACGACGTCGCGCTTCACCGCGAAGCTCATGACGAACGGCAAGCGCAACCTGTCCGAGCGGATCCTGCGCCAGGCCCTCGCCCGCGCCGAGGCCGCCGCCCGGCGCCCCGGGCTCGAGGTCCTCGAGGCCGCGCTCCGCAACGCGACCCCGATCATCGAGGTCAAGCCGCGGCGCGTGGGCGGTGCCACGTACCAGGTCCCGGTCGAGATTCGCGGCGATCGGCGACTCTCGCTCGGCGTGCGCTGGCTCGTCCAGGCGGCGCGCAAGCGGAGCGGCAAGAGCATGAGCGAGAAGCTGGCCGCCGAGTTCGTCGACGCCATGAACGGCCTGGGCGCGGCCGTCAAGCGGCGCGAGGACACGCACAAGATGGCCGAGGCCAACAAGGCCTTCAGCCATTTCAAGTGGTAGACGCGGGAGCTAGGGACACCGTGGCACGTCAGGTTCCGCTCGCACGGACGCGGAACATCGGCATCATCGCGCACATCGACGCCGGCAAGACCACCGTCACCGAGCGGATCCTCTTCTATACGAAGAAGATCTACAAGCTCGGCGAGGTTCATGAGGGCGCGGCCACGATGGACTGGATGCCGCAGGAGCAGGAGCGCGGCATCACGATCACGGCCGCCGCGACGACCTGCTTCTGGGACGACCATCGCATCAACATCATCGATACGCCCGGGCACGTGGACTTTACGGTCGAGGTCGAGCGGAGCCTGCGCGTGCTCGACGGCGCGGTCGTGGTGTTCGACGGCGTGGCCGGCGTCGAGCCCCAGTCCGAGACGGTCTGGCGACAGGCGGACCGCTACCGGGTCCCCCGGATCTGCTTCATCAACAAGCTCGACCGGACGGGTGCCGACTTCTGGCGCTGCGTCGAGATGATCGAGGATCGGCTTGGCGCCAGGCCGGTGCCGATCCAGATCCCGATCGGGGCCGAGGATCGGTTCGAGGGCGTGATCGACCTCGTCGACATGAAGGCCATCGTCTATCGCGACGACCTCGGCTCGAAGTTCGACGTGGTCGACATCCCGGCCGACCTGCTCGGCGAGGCCGAGAAGCACCGCGAGCGGATGATCGAGGCGGTCGCCGAGGTCGACGACGACCTGACCCACAAGTTCCTCGAGGGCGAGGAGCTGACCGTCGACGAGCTCCGGCACGGGCTCCGGCTCGGCACGCTGCAGTACAAGTTCGTGCCCGTCCTGACGGGCTCCGCGCTCAAGAACAAGGGCATCCAGCCGATGCTCGACTCGGTCGTCGCCTACCTGCCGTCGCCGCTCGACGTTCCGCCGACGATCGGGCTCCACCCGACGACCGGCGCCGAGATCGTCCGCACCGTCGACGACAAGGAGCCCTTCAGCGCCCTCGCGTTCAAGATCGCGGCCGACCCGTTCGTCGGCAAGCTGGCCTTCTTCCGCGTCTATGCCGGGACGCTCAAGTCCGGCTCGTACGTGCTGAACGCGACGAAGGGCCGCAAGGAGCGCATCGGGCGCATCCTCCAGATGCACGCGAACCACCGCGAGGAGATCGAGGAGGTGTATGCGGGCGACATCGCGGCCGCGGTGGGTCTGAAGGACACCTTCACCGGCGACACGCTGAGCGACCCGGCCCACCCGATCATCCTCGAGACGATCGCGTTCCCCGAGCCGGTTATCGAGGTCGCCATCGAGCCGAAGACGAAGGCCGACCAGGACAAGCTCGCGATCGCCCTTCAGCGCCTCGCCGACGAGGATCCGACGTTCAAGGTCCACACCGACGAGGAGTCCGGCCAGACCCGCATCGCCGGCATGGGCGAGCTCCACCTCGACGTTCTCGTCGACCGGATGGTCCGCGAGTTCAAGGTCGCCGCCAACGTCGGCCGCCCGTCGGTCAGCTACCGCGAGACGATCCGCCGCCCGGCCGAGGGCAACGGGCGCTTCGTCCGCCAGACCGGCGGCAAGGGCCAGTACGGCCACGCCGTCATCAAGCTGGAGCCGACCGAGAAGGGCGCCGGCTACGAGTTCGTCGACAAGATCGTCGGCGGGGTCATCCCGCGCGAGTACATCAGGTCCGTCGACGCGGGCATCCGCGAGACGCTCCAGACGGGTGTCTACGCCGGCTACCCGATGGTCGACGTCCGGGCGACCCTGTTCGACGGGTCGTACCACGAGGTCGACTCGAGCGAGATGGCATTCAAGATCGCCGGCTCGCTGGCGGTCAAGGACGCCGTCGCCAAGGCAGAGCCGACCGTCCTCGAGCCGATGATGCGGGTCGAGGTGACGATGCCCGGCGACTTCGTCGGCGACGTCATCGGCGACCTGAACAGCCGCCGGGGGCACGTCGAGGGGATGGACGAGCGAGGCACGACGCAGGTCGTCCGCGCCTTCGTCCCGCTCGCCGAGATGTTCGGCTACGCGACCGACCTGCGGTCGATGACCCAGGGTCGGGCGAGCTATTCGATGGAGCTGTCGCACTACGCCGAGGTCCCGGGCAATCTCGCCCAGGAGCTCGTCGCCAAGAGCAGAGTCTGATCGCCGGTCGCCCGGAGCACGAGGAGCCAGGAGAACGCCACAGATGGCCAAGAAGAAGTTCGAGCGCACCAAGCCGCACGTGAACATCGGCACGATCGGCCACATCGACCACGGCAAGACGAGCCTGACCGCGGCGATCACGAAGTACCTCGCCCTGAAGGGCGAGGCGGAGTACCGCGCGTTCGAGTCGATCGACAACGCGCCCGAGGAGCGCGAGCGCGGGATCACCATCGCGATCGCCCACGTCGAGTACGAGACCGACGCCCGCCACTACGCCCACGTCGACTGCCCCGGGCACGCCGACTACATCAAGAACATGATCACCGGCGCCGCCCAGATGGACGGCGCGATCCTCGTCGTCGCCGCGACCGACGGCCCGATGCCCCAGACCCGCGAGCACATCCTGCTGGCCCGCCAGGTCGAGGTCCCGTACATCGTCGTGTTCCTCAACAAGGTCGACGCGGTCGACGATCCCGAGCTGCTCGACCTCGTCGAGCTCGAGGTCCGCGAGCTGTTGACCAAGTACCAGTTCCCGGGCGACGACATCCCGGTCGTGCGCGGCAGCGCCCTGAAGGCGCTCGAGGCCGGCGATAACCCGGCCGACCCGGCCTACGGCCCGATCCAGGAGCTGATGGACGCGGTCGATTCGTACATCCCGACCCCCGAGCGCGCGATCGACAAGCCGTTCCTCATGCCGGTCGAGGACGTGTTCGGGATCAAGGGCCGCGGCACGGTCGCCACCGGGCGGATCGAGCGCGGCATCGTCAAGGTCGGCGACGAGGTCGAGCTGATCGGGGTCAAGGCCACCCGCAAGATCGTCGTGACCGGCGTCGAGATGTTCAAGAAGCTGCTCGACGAGGGCCGCGCCGGCGACAACGTCGGCTGCCTGCTGCGCGGCATCGAGCGCGACGAGATCGAGCGCGGCCAGGTGCTGGCCAAGTCGGGCTCGATCAAGCCGCACACCCGGTTCAGCGCCCAGGTCTACGTGCTGACCAAGGAGGAGGGCGGCCGGCACACCCCGTTCTACAACGGCTACCGGCCGCAGTTCTACCTGCGCACGACCGACGTGACCGGCGCGATCGGCCTGCCCGACGGGGCCGAGATGGTCATGCCCGGCGACAACGTCGAGATGACGGTCGACCTGATCACCCCGATCGGCCTCGAGACCGGCCAGCGCTTCGCCATCCGCGAGGGCGGCCGGACCGTCGGCGCCGGCGCGATCGTCAGCATCGTCGAGTAGGCTGGCGATGGCAAAGCAGCGCATCCGGATCAAGCTCAAGGCGTACGACCACCGGCTGCTCGACCTCGCCGCGGCCCAGATCATCGAGACCGGCCAGCGGACGGGCGCCGACGTGGTCGGCCCGGTGCCGCTGCCGACCCGGATCGAGAAGTTCACCGTCCTCCGCTCGCCGTTCATCGACAAGGACAGCCGCGAGCAGTTCGAGATCCGCACCCACAAGCGCCTGATCGACGTGCTCGACCCGACCCAGAAGACGGTCGACGCCCTCAGCCGCCTGTCGCTGCCGTCCGGCGTCGACATCAGCGTGAAGATGTGAGCGGCCGATGAGCATCGGGCTTATCGGCCGAAAAGTCGGCATGACGCAGGTGTTCCAGGACGACGGCACGATGGTCGCCGTCAGCGTGCTTGCCATCGAGCTCAACACCGTGACCCGCCTCCGCACGACCGACCGCGACGGCTATACCGCCGTCCAGCTCGGAACGGATGACGGCCGAAAGTTGACCAAGCCCGTGGCCGGGCAGGTCAAGGACCTGCCCAAGGGAGCCGCGCGGCCGGCGACCTTCCGCGAGTTCCGGGTCGATGCCGTCGACGACTACGCGCTCGGCCAGTCGCTCAAGGTCGACGACGTGTTCGCCGCCGGAGACCTCGTCGACGTCACCGGCGTGTCGAAGGGGAAGGGCTTCGCCGGCCACGTCAAGCGCCACAACTTTCGGCGCGGCCCCACGACCCACGGCTCCGACCACCACCGCGAGCCCGGCTCGATCGGTCCGGGCACGACGCCCGGCCGGGTGTACCGCGGGGTGCGGATGGCCGGCCACATGGGCGACGAGCGGGTGACGACCAAGAAGCTGCGCGTCGTGCGCACCGACCCGGAGCGCAACCTCCTCCTCGTCAAGGGGTCGCTGCCCGGCGCGCGCGGCACGCTCATCCTCGTGAAGAAGGCCTGATCATGCCGCAGACCACCCTGTACGACCGGACCGGCGCCTCGGTCGGCAGCGTCGAGCTCAGCGACCAGCTCTTCGCCGCTCCGGTTCACGCTGCCGTCCTGCACCAGGTCGTCACGGCCCAGCTCGCGGCGCGGCGGATCGGCACGCACGACACGAAGACCCGCGGCGAAGTCCGCGGTGGCGGCCGCAAGCCGTACCGCCAGAAGGGCACCGGCCGCGCCCGCCAGGGCTCGATCCGGGCGCCGCACTACCGGGGCGGGGGGACCGTGTTCGGCCCGCACCCTCGCTCGTACGAGCAGCGCCTGCCGCGCAAGATGAAGCGCCTCGCCCTGCGCGGCGCCCTGACCGCCAAGCTCGGCGACGAGGCAATCCGGATCGTGGATTCGTTCGGCATCGAGGCGATCCGGACGAAGGACTTCGCCGGCGTGCTCGACGCGCTCCGGGCCAGCGGCCGCGTCCTGGTCATCGCCCCCGGGCAGGACGAGAAGCTGCTCCTGTCGGCCCGCAACCTGCCGGCCGTCGAGGTCATCCTGGCCGACTCGCTCAACGTCGTCGACCTGCTCAAGGCCGACATCGTCGTCATCGAGCAGCCGGCCCTCGCCCGGATGGAGGAGGTGTACGCGTGAGCGCCCTCAGCGCCCCCGAGATCATCCTTCGGCCGGTCGTGTCGGAGAAGTCGATCGACGAGTCCGGTCGCGGCAAGTACACGTTCGCCGTCCACAGCGATGCGAACAAGATCCAGATCAAGGCCGCGGTCGAGGAGCTGTACCGGAAGGAGGGCGTGACGGTCGTCGCCGTCAACGTCCTGACGACCAAGGCGAAGGAGAAGCGCCGCGGCACGCGCCGCGGCCGGATCGTCGGCCGCACCACCCCGTGGCGCAAGGCGATCGTCACGCTGGCCCCCGGCCAGAAGATCGAGTTCTTCGAGGGGGTCTGAGCGATGCCGCTGCGCAGTTACAAGGCCACCTCGCCGGGGCTCCGGCAGATGACCCGCTCCACGTTCGAGGAGATCACGACGCGGGCGCCGCACAAGCCGCTGCTCGAGCCGCAGACACGCGGCTCCGGCCGCAACAACGCCGGCCGGCTCACCGTCCGTCACCGCGGCGGCGGCGAGAAGCAGCACTACCGGCGGATCGACTTCAAGCGCGACAAGGTCGGCGTTCCCGCCCGCCTCGCCACGATCGAGTACGACCCGAACCGCTCGGCGCGGATCGGCCTGCTCCACTACCGCGACGGCGAGAAGCGCTACATGCTCCTGCCGCACGGCCTGAAGGTCGGCGACGTCGTCGTCGCGGGTCCGCAGGCCGAGGCCCGGGTGGGCAATGCGCTGCCGATCGCCAACATCCCGCTCGGCACGACGATCCACAACATCGAGCTCGTGCCGGGCAAGGGCGGCCAGATCGTCCGCTCGGCCGGTACGTCCGCCCAGCTGCTCGCCAAGGAGGGCGACCACGCCCAGGTCCGCCTCCCGTCCGGCGAGGTCCGCCGGGTCAGCGTCCGCTGCGTGGCAACCGTCGGCCAGGTCAGCAACCTCGACCACGAGAACCAGAACCTCGGCAAGGCGGGTCGCGCCCGCCACCTCGGCCAGCGGCCCGAGGTGCGGGGCGTCGTCATGAACCCGCGCGACCATCCGCACGGCGGCGGGGAGGGCAAGTCCCCGACGGGGATGCCGCCCAAGACGCCGTGGGGCAAGCCGGCCATGGGCTACCGCACCCGGCGGTCGAAGACGACCGGACGCCTGATCGTCCGGTCGCGGCGCCGGAAGTAGCGGGAGGTAGGAGCACATGTCCCGTTCGATCAAGAAGGGTCCGTTCATCGAGGCGCGGCTGCTCGGCCGGATCGAGGAGATGAACAAGCGCAACGAGAAGCGGGTCGTCAAGACCTGGTCGCGCGCGTCGGTCATCTTCCCCGACTTCATCGGTCACACCGTCGCCGTCTACAACGGCAGGAAGCACATCCCGGTCTACGTGACCGAGAACATGGTCGGCCACCGCCTCGGCGAGTTCGCCCCCACCCGCAACTACCGCGGGCACGGCAAGCACACCGAGCGGTCGACGGCGCTGAAGTAGGAGCTGCCGACCGTGCGCGTTTCCGCAACCGCCAGGTACCTCCGCGGCTCGACCCGCAAGGCCCGTCTCGTCACGCGGGCGATCAAGGGCCGCCCGGTCGAGGAGGCTGCCGCGCTGCTCCGGTTCATGCCGCAGCACGCCGCCCGCGACATCGCCCGCGTGCTCAAGAGCGCGACGGCGAACGCGGAGAACAACCACAACCTGTCCGCCGAGGACCTCGTCGTCGCGGACGCGATCGCCAACGAGGGGCCCACGATCAAGCGTTGGCGCCCTCGCGCACAGGGTCGGGCGTTCCCGATCCACAAGCCGATGACCCACATCACGATCATCGTCGCGGACCGGGAGGCCTGACATGGGACACAAGGTCCATCCGTACGGCTTCCGCCTGGGTGTCTCGCGCACCTGGACCGCGAAGTGGTACGCGGACAAGGACTACACCAACCTGCTCAAGGAGGACATCGCGATCCGCCAGCTCGTCGAGCGCCGCCTGTCTAACGCGAGCGTCAGCCAGGTCGAGATCGAGCGCCTGTTCAACAACCAGGTGACCGTCACGGTCCACACCGCCAAGCCCGGGATCGTCATCGGCAAGGGCGGCCAGAACGTCGAGATCCTGCGCCGCGAGATCGGCAAGCTGACGAGCGCCAAGGTCAAGCTCGAGATCCGCGAGATCCGCCAGCCGGAGCTCGACGCGTTTCTCGTCGCGACCAACATCGGCCAGCAGCTGACCCGCCGGATCGCCTTCAAGAAGGCGATGAAGCAGGCCATCCAACGGTCGATGAAGGCGGGCGCGAAGGGCGTCAAGATCGCCGTCGCGGGCCGCCTCGGCGGCTCCGAGATGGGCCGCCGCGAGTGGGACCGCGAGGGACGAATCCCGCTCGGGACCCTGCGCGCCGACATCAGCTACGGCCAGGTCCACGCCCACACGACGTACGGCCGGATCGGCGTCAAGGTCTGGATCTACCGGGGCGACGTCGCGCCGGAACGGGCGTCGCGCCCTGAGGCGGCCGCGGCCGCCGGGCAGGGGGGCTGACCGATGCTCATGCCCCGACGGGTCAAGCACCGCAAGGTCATGCGCGGCCGGATGTCCGGCCTGGCCAAGGGCGGGCACACGGTCGCCTTTGGCGACTACGGCCTCGCCACCCAGGAGCCGGCCTGGATCACGAGCCGCCAGATCGAGGCCGCCCGGCGGGCGATGACCCGCTCGGTGAAGCGCGGCGGCAAGATCTGGATTCGCGTCTTCCCCGACAAGCCGGCGACGAAGAAGCCGGCCGAGACCCGGATGGGCTCCGGCAAGGGCGCGCCCGACCACTGGGTGGCGGTCGTGAAGCCAGGCCGGATCCTGTTCGAGATGTCCGGTGTCGGTCGCGACGAGGCGGTCGAGGCGATGCGCCTTGCCAGCCACAAGCTCTCGGTTGCGACTCGCGTCGTCGTCCGCGATTCGCTCAAGGAGGCGGGCGATGGACATCGCTAAGGCCCGCTCGCTGTCCGACCCCGAGCTCGAGGACGCGCTGCGCGAGGCGAAGCAGGAGTTGTGGCAGGCGCGCTTCGCACTGTCGACCCGCCAGCTCAAGGACCACACCACGATCCAGCAGGCCCGCCGAACGATCGCGCGGATCCTGACCGTCCAGCGCGAGCGCGAGTCGCTCGACCGGACGGCCTGACGGGAGATCACGCGATGACAGGAGCGAACACCCAGGTGCACGGCAAGCGGAAGACGAAGGTCGGGCGTGTCGTCAGCGACAAGATGGACAAGACGATCGTCGTGTCCGTGGAGCGGCTGGCGCGCCACCGGCTGTACAAGCGGGTCATCCGCTTGACGACCAAGTTCTCGGCGCACGACGAGCAGAACGACGCGCACGTCGGCGACACCGTCCTCATCGAGGAGTCCCGGCCGCTGTCGGCGACGAAGCGCTGGCGGTTGATCGAGGTCATCCAGCGAGTCGGGGAGGCCGGCCTGCCCGGCGAGATCGTGGCGGAGGAGGAAGCGACGTCCGAGGCGATCCACGGCGCCGCACATCCGGGTCGCGTTCACGCTGCGGAGGCTGAGGCCGCCTCGGCCGATGCCCCGGCGGCCCCGGCGGCCGATGCCCCGGCGGCCCCGGCGGGCGATGCCCCGGCGACCGATGCCCCGGCGGGCGATGCCCCGGCGGGCGATGCCCCGGCGGCCGAGGAGGCGACGGCGTGATCCAGCCCGAATCGCGTCTCAAGGTCGCCGACAACACCGGCGCCCGGACGATCCAGTGCATCCGGGTCATGGGCCGGTCGCTCAAGACGAGCGCGGGCGTCGGCGACGTCATCATCGCCAGCGTCAAGCAGGCGATCCCGAACGCGGCCGTCAAGAAGGGCGACGTGGTGCGGGCCGTCGTCGTCCGCACGGCCAAGGAATACGGCCGGCCGGACGGCTCGTACATCCGGTTCGACGAGAACGCGGCCGTGCTCATCAACAACCAGGGCAACCCGCGCGGCACCCGGATCTTCGGGCCGGTCGCGCGCGAGCTCCGGGATCGGAACTACATGAAGATCGTGTCGCTCGCGCCGGAGGTGCTGTGATGCCACGCCCGTCCGGACCGGTCCGGGTCACCAAGGTTCCCGAGATCCGCAGGGGCGACACGGTCGTCGTCCTGAGCGGCAAGGACGCGGGCAAGCGCGGCGTCGTCGAACGCGTCCTGCGCAACCCGGTGGGGTCGCTCCTCCGGAAGCGTCGCTGGTCGTCGAGCTGGACGCGCACCTCGCCGCTGTCCGGGGCGACCGTCGTCGTCGAGGGGCTCAACATCGCCAAGCGCCACACCAAGCCGCGCCAGACGTCGAGCTCCACGGACCGCATGCCGAAGATCCAGCAGGGCGGCATCCTCGACATCGCCCAGCCGCTGCCGATGAGCCGGGTCATGCTGGTCTGCCCGAAGTGCGACCAGCCGACCCGGATCGCCCACACGACGCTCGACAACGGGCGCCGGATCCGCGTCTGCCGCCACTGCGGCGAGGCGCTGGAGGTGACCCGCTGATGAGCAGCCGCCTCCGCGAGCGCTACCGGGCCGAGGTCGTCCCGGCGCTCCAGAAGCAGTTCGAGTACCGCAACCCGATGCAGGTCCCGCGCCTCACCAAGATCGTCGTCAACATCGGCCTGGGCGAGGCGCTCACGAACGCCAAGGCGGTCGACGCTGCCATCGGCGACCTGACCCTCATCGTCGGCCAGAAGCCGATCGTCACGAAGGCGAAGCGGTCGATCGCGCAGTTCCGCGTCCGGACCGGCAACACGATCGGCGCGAAGGTCACCCTGCGCGGCGAGCGGATGTGGGATTTCCTCGACCGCCTGACGACGCTGGCCCTGCCGCGGATCCGCGACTTCCGCGGCGTCCCGTCGAAGTCGTTCGACGGGCGGGGCAACTTCTCGCTCGGGCTCCGCGAGCAGCTCGCGTTCCCCGAGATCGATTACGACAAGGTGGACCGTCTCCGCGGGCTGGAGATCAGCATCGTGACGACGGCGAAGTCCGACGAGGAGTCGAAGCGGATGCTGGAACTCCTCGGCATGCCCTTCGCCGGCTAGGCGCGGGGAGGGAGACCATGGCAAAGAAGTCGATGATCGCCAAGGCCAGGCGGCCGGCGAAGCACAAGGCGCAGGCCTATCACCGCTGCACCGTGTGCGGCAGGCCGCGCGCCTACATGCGCCGATTCGCGCTCTGTCGCATCTGCTTCCGCGAGCGTGCGCTCCGCGGAGAGCTGCCGGGCGTCACGAAGTCGAGCTGGTAGGGAACCGATGAACATCTCCGATCCGATCGCCGACATGCTGACCCGCGTGCGCAACGCGTCGCGTGCTCGCCACGGCGAGGTTGCCGTCCCATCGTCGCGGGTGAAGCGGGAGATCGCCCGGATCCTGAAGGACGAGGGCTTCATCGCCGACTGGGCGGAGGAGCGGCAGGGTCCGGCGACGATCCTCCGGCTGACCCTCAAGTACGTCGACGGCAAGTCGCCCGTGGTGTCGGGGCTCAAGCGGATAAGCAAGCCCGGGCTCCGCGTCTACGCCCGGAAGACGGACATCCCGCGCGTGCTCGGCGGCCTCGGCATCGTCATCGTCAGCACCAGCCAGGGGATCATGACCGGCGCGCAGGCCCGCAGGGCCCAGCTCGGCGGCGAAGTCCTCGCCTACGTCTGGTAGGGCAACATGTCGAGAATCGGACGCCTCCCCATCGCCGTCCCAGCCGGCGTCGACGTCACGATCGACGGCCGGAGGGTCACCGTCCAGGGGCCGAAGGGCACGCTGAGCCGCGAGCTTCACCCGGATATCACGGTCAGCCGCGACGACGGCAACCTCGTCGTCACCCGGCCCACCGAGCAGAAGGTCCACAAGCAGCTCCACGGCCTGACCCGGACGCTCGTCAACAACATGGTCGTCGGCGTGACGACGGGCTACCGCAAGGGGCTCGAGATCAGCGGCGTCGGCTACCGGGCTGCGCTCGTCGGAAAGAAGCTCCAGCTCAACCTCGGCTACAGCCACCCGGTGGAGATCGAGCCGCCCGACGGCATCGTCTTCGAGCTCGAGAACCCAACCCGCCTCGCCGTGGTCGGGATCGACAAGCAGCTCGTCGGGGAGATCGCCGCCCGCGTTCGCTCGTCGCGGAAGCCGGAGCCCTACAAGGGCAAGGGTGTCCGCTACGCGGGCGAGCGCATCCGCCGCAAGGCCGGCAAGGCCGGCAAGATCGGCGGCAAGAAGTAACGTACGCGAGGTTCGAAGAACGATGACCGAGGTCGCCAACCGCGGCGCCGCGAGGCGCAAGCGCCACGAACGGATCCGCCTCCGCCTGGAGGGGACCGGATCGCGGCCGCGTCTCGCGGTCTTCCGCAGCCTCAATCACATCTACGCGCAGATCATCGACGACGCGTCCGGCCGGACGCTCGCCGCCGCCTCGACCGTCGAGAAGGAGCTTCGCGGGTCGAAGCAGACCAAGACGGACGAGGCCAAGGTCGTCGGCCGGCTCGTTGCCGAGCGGGCCCGGGCAGCCGGCGTCGAGCGCGTCGTTTTCGACCGGGCCGGGTTCCGGTACCACGGGCGGATCAGGTCGCTTGCCGACGCCGCCCGCGAAGCCGGCCTCGAGTTCTAGCAAGGAGAGCCCGTGGCCAGGATCGATCCGAACAAGCTCGCGCTCGAGGAGCGCGTCGTCCAGATCAACCGCGTCGCCAAGGTCGTCAAGGGCGGCCGGCGGTTCAGCTTCAGCGCGGTCGTCGTCGTGGGCGACGGCGCCGGCCACGTGGGTGCCGGGCTCGGCAAGGCCGGCGAGGTGCCGGAGGCGATCCGCAAGGGCGTCGAGGACGCAAAGAAGAACCTCATCCGGATCCCGATGGTCGGGACGACGATCCCGCACGAGGTCCGCACGGTGTACTCGGCCAGTCGGGTCATGCTCAAGCCGGCCTCGCAGGGCACCGGGGTCATCGCCGGGGGATCCGTCCGGGCGGTGGTCGAGGCGGCCGGCGTCCGCGACATCCTGGCCAAGACGCTCGGCTCGACGAACCCGGTGAACGTCACCCGGGCGACGATCGAGGCGCTCCGCAGCCTGCACTCGGCCGAGGAGCTGAGCGCCCGGCGCGGGGTACCGTTGACAAGCCGGATCTCCGGCCAGCCGGCGGCGGCAACAGCAACGGCCGCGAGCGGGGAGGGCGGCAATGGCCGGTAGGCTCCGCGTCACCCAGGTCAGGAGCACGATCAGCCACATCGCGCGCAACCGGGCCACGATCCGGGCGCTCGGCCTGAAGCGGATCGGCCACACCGTCGAGGTACCCGACAACGCCGCGACCCGCGGCATGGTTCGCCAGGTCCGCTTCCTCGTCGACGTCGAGGAGATCGCCGGCACCGACGGCCAGGAGAAGGCATGAAACTTCACGATCTCCACCCCGCCGCCGGCGCCCGCCGGGCTCGCACGCGAGTGGGCCGCGGCATCGCCGCCGGCCGCGGCAAGACGGCCGGCCGCGGCACGAAGGGTCAGAAGGCCCGCGCCGGCGGCTCCATCCCGGCCTGGTTCGAGGGCGGCCAGACGCCGCTTCACCAGCGGATCCCGAAGCTCCGCGGCTTCAAGAACCCGTTCAAGGTGGAGTACGAGGTCGTCAACATCGGGGCGATCGCCGCTCTCGCCGAGACGGGCGCCCTGGAGCCCGGCGAGCCGGCCGGCGCGAAGCCGAAAGGAAAGCCCGCGCCGATCACGATCAACCAGGAGATCCTGCGCGCGACCGGCCTGGTCCGGACGCTGGACAAGCCGATGAAGATCCTCGGCGCCGGCGAGCTGTCCACCCCGCTGTTCGTGGTCGCCGACGCGTTCAGCCGGACGGCGGTCGCCAAGATCGAGGCCGCCGGCGGGTCGGTCAGCGTCCTCGAGGTTCCGACCCGCCCGATGCGGGCGTTGACCGGCGCCCCGGCCGTCGCCGAGCCGAAGGCAACGCCCGATGCGCCCGCGCCCGGTGAGCCGGAGCCGACAACCGCGCCCGCTCGCCGAAGGCGGGCCGCCAAGGCGGCCCCGGTCGAGCAGCCGGAGGCCGAGGCCCCGGCGCCCGAAGTGTCACCCGCCGCCGCAGAGTCACCCGCCGCCGCAGAGTC
>Ga0326597_10005016_pt1 | contig 18498 bp, 20 predicted proteins | sample RVTome_12_FD_203789 | JGI IMG/M metagenome (GOLD analysis project Ga0326597, IMG submission 203789) | Soil microbial communities from uranium-contaminated site in the Upper Colorado River Basin, Wyoming, United States - RVT100D185 | ecosystem: Environmental > Terrestrial > Soil > Contaminated >... | reverse complement strand
AGTTGGCAAGCCCGCGCCGGTGGGTTGCCAACGATCCGGCGATCGCGGTGGCCTGCGGGTGGAACATGGCCGTTCCCAGCGCGGCGAGGATCAATACGGGCAACAGGAGCCCGTAGCTGGGCATGAGCGCGGCAAGCGCCATGAACGCGCCCGTCAGGGCCGGACCCCACACCGCAAAGTTGACGCGCGAGAAGCGATCGCCCAGCCAGCCGAACAGCAGCTGGGTCAGCGATGCAGACACGGTGAACGTGGTGGAGGCCAACCCCACCAACGCCAGCGACAGATCGAACTTGGCCTTTACCAGGGGCAGCAGGGCGGGCAGGATGTTGCCGTAGAAGTCGTTGACGCCGTGGGCCAGCATCAGGGGGAAAAGGCGCTTCCACAGCGGTTCGACCGTGACCCGATCCAGGCGCATAAGGCGTCAGTGTAATTGGGCTGAGAAACCAAGGCAAACAGCGATCCCCCTCATCCCAGCCTTCCCCCACCAGGGGGGAAGGAGTTTTTACTTCCCCCTCGCCCCCTTTAGGGGGAGAGGGTTTGGGGTGAGGGGGGGGATGAAGAGCCGGTATAATGGAAAAGTTATCATGGAGAAAATCGGTGAGATCATCAAAGGAGACCAGCCATGAAGCGAGAACTGATCTTCGGCGTGTTCCTCAGCGTGCTGCTTGCCGCCGGCGGCTTTTGGGTGGCGTTCAGCGGTTCGTTGTTCCCGACAACCACGTCGGCTGCCTCAACCCAGGCTGGCGCTTCCATCCAGATGACGCAGCCGCTGGCGCCTGCGGCGCAAACGCAGACAGCGCCTCTCGCCCCGCAGGCGTTGGAGGCGTTGAGCGCGGACGAGCTGCAAGCGCTGATCGTCTCTTCAGGACAGTACGCCGTCAAGTCCGCCATTCGGCGCGCGGGGCCTGCCGTGGTGCAGATCGACGTGACCAGCGCCGTGGATTCGCGCAACTCCCTCAATGAGCTGTTCCAAAACGATCCCTTTTACGATTACTTCTTCAACCAGCCCCCCAGCCAGCGCCAGACCACCTCGCTGGGGTCGGGGTTTTTCATCGAGTTCGAAGGCCGCATCTACCTGCTGACCAACAACCACGTGGCCGAGAACGCCAGCAGCATCCGCGTCACCACGGAGGAGAGCTGGCAGTTCAGCGCCAAGGTGATCGGCTCGGACGCGCAGATCGACGTGGCCGTGCTGCAGGTTGACGATTTCAAGGGCAAGTCCGTGCCCGTCGTATCCCTGGGCGACTCCGATTCCCTTGAGATCGGGGACTGGGTCGTCGCCATCGGCAACCCGCTGGGGCTGACGCACACCGTGACCGCCGGCATCGTCAGCGCCTTGGGACGCAACATCGACAACCCCAACGCCTCCAGCCGCTTCCGCTCGCTGATCCAAACCGATGCGGCCATCAACCCCGGCAACTCGGGCGGTCCGCTGGTCAACGCCAGGGGCGAGGTGGTGGGCATCAACACGCTGATCGCGTCCGACGCCGAAGGGCTGAACTTCGCCATCAACATCAACGAGGTCAAACAGGTGCTGAGCAATCTGATCCGCGAGGGCAAGGTCACGCGCGCCTGGCTGGGGGTGTACATCCAGCCCCTGACCGAGGAGCTGGCCCGCCAGTTCAACGTCCCCGGCGGGCAGGGCGTGCTGATCGGCGACGTGGTGCCCGCCGGGCCGTCCGAGGGCGTGCTGCAAAGCGGCGACGTGGTCACGCACGTGGACGGCGTGGCGGTGGGCAGCGTGAACGAGCTGCAGGATGAGGTGATGTTCAAGGGCGTGGGCCAGACCGTCAAAGTGGACCTGATCCGCGCCGGCCAGCCGCTGACGCTGGAGATGACGCTGGCGGCCAAGCCGAGCGACGAGGAATTGGCTTCCACTCTGGAGCCGCAAGACGACGCTGCGGACGCCGTCGAGAAGTTCGGCATGCGGGTGTCCGCGATCACGCCAGACCTGGCCGAGCAACTGCAGCTGGACAGCGCCCGCGGCGTGGTGGTCATGGAGGTCGAGCCGGGCAGCCGCGCCCACTGGGGCCAAGTGCAGCAGGGGGACGTGATCGTGGGCATCAACCGCCAACCCATCCGCGGCATCGAGGAGTGGAACCGGGTGGTGGGATCGCTGGGCAGCGACGCCTCGCTGCTGCTCACGGTCAAGCGCGGGGGCAGGACGGTGTACATCGCGCTGTATTGAAGCCCAGGACCTTGCTTTGAGCGCAGGTGAGGCTTACAATTCGGGCAACATATCGGAGAGTAGCGCAGCTTGGTAGCGCGCACGGTTCGGGACCGTGAGGTCGCCGGTTCAAATCCGGTCTCTCCGACCAGAAGGAAGCTCCGCTTCACCTTTATTGGGGCTGATGAAGGTGAAGCATCAAGTATCGTTGGCTCAAATGACGTGGCGCTATCTCAAGAAACGGCAGCCCTATTGTAGGTCAAGCGGAGCTTGCGGGTGTAGCTCAACGGTAGAGCGTTGGCCTTCCAAGCCAGATACGCGGGTTCGATTCCCGTCACCCGCTCCAGCGGGGCAAGCCGTGAAGTCATCCATCCACGTAGAATCAACACTGTGAACAGGACCGGTACGATTGATGGACGATACACCGTTTGCCCCAATGCAGGTCAAGCGAAGCTTGCGCCCGTAGCTCAGTGGAGAGAGCACCCGCCTTCTAAGCGGGGGGTCAGGGGTTCAATTCCTCTCGGGCGCGCCACAGTCCCCTGGCCATAGTCTATTGATGCTGGCTGTGGGATGTGCTAGTCTAATGACGTTACCCGATCCATCAAAAGGAGAAGGCATGATTAACTTTCGCGGTTTGGCGCTGGGGCTCGCTCTGGTGTGCGAATTCACGGTGATGGGACAGGCAATGCAAGACGGGACCATCACCTTGCTGGGGCTTCAGGAAGAGATCCCCAAGTGTCGTTTCGTCGGTGACTCGCTGGTTCCCGCAGGGCTTTCGTTTGTGATCCCGGGCTTGGGCCAATTCGCCAACGGCCAAGATGGGAAGGGGTTTTTGCATTTGGGAGTGGCGCTTGCCCTGCCGACGGCGTTCTATCTCATGGCCAACGTCTTTGGCAATACCCTGGGCAGCTACTACACCTGGGCCCTGTTATTTCCTGCCTTGCAGTTGGGTTGGCATGCATACAGTGCCTATGAAGCTTACGGCGTCAACCAGGAGTACTGCAGAGGGTCATGACCTCTTGGCGCTGAAGTGCGCTTATACTGAGAGTCGCAAATAATCTGCTATCGTGCGTGCGATTTCTATCGGGTCATCTTCAGATTCGACTCCAATTGAAAGATGGCCATCTTCATCGCGCTGGCCCTCCTGTTGGGCGCTGCAGGCCGCATGCTGGGTGTGGATGCTGTGCTGGCCAAGAAGTCGCCGAGAGGATGGCTCTGGTAGGGTTTCGAGCTCAAAGGGAGAACATGATCTCTCGCATTCCGGGATTGGAAAGAAAAGGGTTGGCTGGGAATTGAAAAGCGGGCACGCCCGACAAGAGCGTGCCCGCTTGGTAAGATCAGCTTACGGTGATTGTGATGTTCTTGGCGCGAGGACCTTTGGCATCGGTTTCGATCTCAAAGGAAACCTTCTGGCCTTCGCTCAAGGACTTAAAGCCTTGACTCTGGATGCTTGAGAAGTGGGCGAATACATCCGCGCTACCATCATCCTGCGTGATGAACCCAAATCCCTTGGCGTCGTTGAACCATTTGACAGTTCCGGTTTTCATAAGCTCCTCCTTTGCCCGTAACAAATTTGACGTACGACCTTCACCATGTAAAGAGAAGCTGAACAAAACCGGCTTCAACGTACACTTGTGACTTCGTCGGTACTCCAGTTGGAAGTGAGCGGAATGATCCAAGGTGGGTCATTGAGTCGATTTCCATACAGGCTAGAACATAGTATAACATAAAACGCGCCCCAATGCAATCACCAGTCTTGTCTCACGCAAGATGAGCATAAAGTAACGCAGACGACAACGGCCTCTTGACAAACCATACTTTCGTATGGTATACAGAGGTGAAGACCAGGAGGCCGTTATGGAAACCACCCCTCTTACACCCACTCAACGCCGTATCCTGTCCTACCTTTTCGAACATTGGCGCAGCCAAGGCCGCCCGCCTTCTTTGCGCCAGGTCTGCCAGCGCTTCGGCTTCAAGGCTGTGGGCAGCGCTCAGGACCACATCGCCGCCCTGCAGCGCAAAGGGTACCTGCGCGCCACCCGCAGGGGCATCCAGTTGATCCAGGCCAAGGTCTGGCAGTTGTTCGGCATCCCCATCATCGGCAGCGTGCCCGCCGGCGCCCCGCGCCTGGCAGACGCCGAGTTCCTGGGAACACTCACGCCCGAAGATTTTTATCCCGTCGAGTCTGGGCTGTTCGCCCTCAAGGTACAGGGCGACAGCATGAAAGATGCGGGCATCCTGTCAGGAGATCTGGTCATCGTGCGCGAGCAGCCCACCGCCGACCTGGGTGAGATCGTGGTGGCCCTCATCCACGACGAGGCCACGGTCAAGCGCTTGATCAAACGCGGGAGCAAGTTTTACCTGGAGCCGGCCAACCCCGATTACACCTCCGCGCCGCTCAACGGAGGCAAGGTGCTGGGCAAGGTCATCCAGGTATTGCGCAAGCTCGGTTGAACCAAGGGGACGCGATGCGGGGGGAGGGCGCTTACGCCAGGCTCGATGAGCCGGTGCGCGTGTTCGTGGAGTTCCAGCCGACAAGGCCGCGCATCAAGCGCCTGTGGCTGTGCTGGCGGCAGCGGCGCTACCAGATCGACAAGGTCCACCTCTACCACACCGATTGGCAAGGGGAAGCCTTGCTGCACTATCTCTCCGTCACCGCCGATGGAAAATTCTTCAAGCTGCGTTTTGACAGCAAGCGGCTGACCTGGACGGTGGAGGAGGTGTTCGAGCCTTGACCCGGCAAATCCTGCACCTGGACATGAACTCGTACTTCGCCAGCGGCAACGAAGGCAGCGTGAGCCGCCAGCGGGAGCTGCCCTTGCCGACGGACGATGAGGATGTGGTTTACAAGACTTGCTTGGCGATTGCTAGAACGCTCTGCGTGCCGCCGGAGATCCGCATCATCGGGGTGAGCGTGGGCGGCCTTAGGCGCAGCGCAGCCATGCCAGTGCCGCTGTTCCCGCAAGCGCGCCGGAGGGCGCAGTTGTTGGGGGCGATGGATGCGCTCAACGAGGAGTGGGGGGATTTCACCGTCTACTTCGGCGGCCTGCAGCCCATCAAGGATCGCGTATCGTGGAACGTGGCCAGTTTAGGCATGCACCGCGAAGTAGAGGCCGGGGGGTGAACGTCTTGATTAAACCACCTCGTCGAGCAAGGCAAGCACCTTTCGCTCGATCTCATCGCGGGCGCGGCGATAGGCTTCCACAGGCTGATCGAACGGGTCCTCGATGCCCCAATCGCGCGTCACACCCTTGAAGTTGACCGGGCAGGCGTCTTTGTCCGAGCAGCCCATCGTGATCACGTAGTTATAACCGAGCCACTGCGCCGGGCTGATTCCTTTTGAGGTGTGGTGCGAGATGTCAACCCCCCTTTCTCGCATCACTTGAATGGCAGTGGGGTGGACGTAGCCGGCGGGCCGGGTGCCGGCGCTTTCGGCGGTAAGGGGTAAACCTCGTTGTTGGGCGTAGTGGTTAAAAAAACCTTGCGCCATCTGGCTGCGGCAGGAATTGCCGACGCAGACGAAGATAATGCGTGGGAATTTGCTCACATCCAACCTCTCTTGGTTCCTAAAGAAATCGTTTGGTGCTCGATGGACTTCAGCATACAATAACATGCGTGAAGCCGCTCAAACTGCTAAAGAAGATCCTTGCTGGCTCGAGAAACGTACAGTTCCTGACGTACACGAATTGGTCAATCTGCAGAACGTTAAAGGGCAGGCTAAGCCCTATCAAGTAAGGCAATGCCTGAAGCTGGTGGAGCGGTATAATCTGAGATTGGAGGACTAATGCGCGACTACCATATCAATATCTTCTACAGCGAAGAAGATGAAGGCTATATCGCCGATATTCCAGATTTGGAAAGCTGCTCGGCGTGGGGGGCAACTCCAGCCGAAGCGCTCAAAGAAGTAGAGCTTGCAAAAACAGCCTGGTTGGAAGCTGCTAAAGCCGAAGGCAAGATCATTCCACTGCCCATGTATCGGCCAGTGATCTATTAAGCCACGTCGAGCTGAGATTCCGGGCTATCAAAGCAATTCATCTTGACTGAAAATATCGCCATCTTCATCGGAGCTTCTTTGCTGCTCATCATCGCGCCGGGGCCGGACGTCCTGTTCCTGATCACGCAAGGGATCAGCAGGGGGAAAAAGGCGGGTCTGGTCACCGCGCTGGGATTGAGCGCAGGGAACTTGGTGCACACCACGGCGGCGGCGCTGGGGGTTTCAGCGATCTTTCGCGCCTCGCCGCTTGCGTTTCAGGGGGTGAAGTGGGCGGGTGCAGCGTACTTGCTGTTCTTGGCCTGGAAGGCGATCCGGCATCGCCACGAGTTGCTGTCGCTGGCAAGCGGGGTTGAGCTGGAGGGTCGCACGCTGTTTTGGCGCGGGTTTTTGATGAACGTGCTCAACCCGAAGGTCGCGCTCTTCTTCCTGGCGTTCCTGCCGCAATTTGCCGTCCCCGAAGGCGGTGCGATCTGGCTGCAGATGCTCTTGCTAGGGGCGCTGTTCACGGCGCTGGTGGTGCTGGTGTTTGGCGCGATTGGGGCCTTTGCCGGGCTGCTCGGCGGTTGGATTCAACGCGGCGGCGGGGGGCGGGTGAACGTCTATCTCTCTTGGACGGCAGCTGCGGTGTTTCTCTTGCTGGCCGTGCGCTTGGCGCTGCCGTAAAGCTGGATCACATGACAAAACGCTGCTTCAACCAGAGCGCCACGTTCACCAAGCCGATCATGACGGGCACCTCGATCAGCGGCCCGATCACGGCCGCAAACGCCGCTCCGGACCCGATACCGAACACAGCCACCGCCACGGCAATGGCAAGCTCGAAGTTGTTGCTGGCTGCGGTGAACGAGAGCGTCGCCGTTTTGGAATAATCTGCCCCCGCCTTACGCCCAAGCCAGAAACTCACCAGGAACATGAGCACGAAGTACAGCACCAGCGGGATGGCGATGCGCACCACGTCCAGCGGAATCTGCACGATCAAGCTGCCCTTGAGGCCGAACATGACCACGATGGTGAACAGCAGCGCAATCAACGTGAGCGGACCGATGCGCGGGAGGAACGCCTTCTCGTACCACGCTTGCCCTTTTTGTCTGATCAACACAGCGCGCGTGAGAAACCCCGCGATCATGGGAATGCCCAAATAGATGAACACGCTCTGCGCGATCTCGCCGATGCTGATCGGGACCAAACTCCCTTGCAGACCCAACAGCGGAGGCAGCCAGGTGATGAACACCCAGGCGTAGACGCTGTAGAAGAACACCTGGAACAGGCTGTTGAAGGCCACCAAGCCGGCGGCGTACTGGGTGTCACCCCTGGCCAGTTCATTCCAGACGATGACCATGGCGATGCAGCGCGCCAGGCCGATCAGGATCAAGCCCGTCATGTATTCGGGCTTGTCGGCCAGCAAGGCAATCGCGAGCAGGAACATCAACACGGGGCCGATGAGCCAGTTCTGCACAAGCGACAGGCCCAGGATTTTGGTGTTCCTAAAAACCTCGCCAAGCTCCTCGTATTTCACTTTTGCAAAGGGCGGATACATCATCAGGATGAGGCCGATGGCGATCGGGACGTTGGTGGTCCCCACCTGGAACTGGTTGATGAAGCCCTCGGTGCCCGAAAACAAGGCCCCTGCCCCCACACCGACGGCCATGGCCAGGAAGATCCACAGCGTGAGGTAGCGGTCCAGCGTGGAGAGCCGTTTGGTTGTATGGATGTCGATGCTGGTCACCCCGTTCGACATGGTAAAACCCCTTTTGGTGAGATTTGCTTTTTCGAGAAGTTTCTACTGGAATAGCATCTTTTTCAGATCCCCAATCGAGGGCACCTTGCCGCTGCTCTTGACTTGCCCATCCACCACCACGCCGGGCGTGAAGAACACGCCGCGCTTGGCGATCTCGTTGGGATCCGTCACCTTCACGATCTCGGCTTGCAGGTTCAACTCTTCCAGAGCTTTTTTAACCAGCTGCTCGGTCTTTTGGCACTTGGGGCATCCCATGCCCAGGATTTCGATCTTCATCTTTGCTCCTTTCTGGTTCTGTAGGGCAGGCTGTGCCTGCCGAATTTTCTACGCTTTAGAGGCTTCCGAAAAACATCCCCGCCAGCGTAGCCAGCCCAATCACCAGCGCCACATAAGCCACGGTCTTGCGCGTGCCCAGCACGCTGCGGATCACCAGCATGTTGGGCAGACTTAGCGCCGGACCGGCCAACAAGAGCGCCAGCACCGGTCCCTTGTCCATTCCCAGGTCCATAAACGATTTGACGATGGGCACCTCGGTGAGCGTGGCGAAGTAGAAGAACGCGCCCACCACCGAGGCGGTCAGGTTGGAGATCAGCGAGTTGTCGCCCACCGTGGAGATGATCCAGTTCTGCGGCATGTAGGCCCGGATCATGCCGGCGATGAACACCCCGCCCAGCAGCCAGGGCGCGATCTGCTTTGAAAAATCCCAGGTGGCGATCAACCATTCCTTCACTTCCGCCCACGAGAACCAGCGGCCTACGACAATCACCAACCCCGCCGTAAAAACGCCGGTTTCCCACCAGCGGGCTGCCGCACCAAAGACCAGAATTCCCACCAGCGTGGCAAAATACGCAAGCAGCACGGGGGGCTTCTTTTCGCTCTTATCGCTCAAGGTCAGTGCCGGAGCTTGGATTTGCCGGGCTTGTTCTTCCCGCCGGAAGATCATGGCCATCAACAGTCCCACCACCAGCGAGAACGAGATGGCGCCCACCGCGCGGGCGATCCCGATATCCAAGCCTAATAGTCGTGCCGAGTAGACGATGGCCAGCAAATTGATCGCCGGGCCCGAGAACAGGAACGCAATGGCCGGACCCAGTCCCGCGCCGCGCTTGTAGATGCCGGTGAACAGCGGCAGCACGGTGCACGAGCACACCGCAAGCAGCGTTCCCGACACGGAGGCCACCCCGTAGGACAACAGCCGGTTGGCCTTGGGTCCGAAGTACTTCATCACCGCATCCTTGGAGACGAACACGGCAATCGCCCCGGCGATGAAGAAGGCCGGGATCAAGCAGGTGAGCACGTGGGCCGACAGGTACTCCAGCAACGCGTTCCAGCCGTGAACCAACGGATCAAGCAGCCACGTCATGATCCACCTCCATCTTGGCTTCCACAGCGGCCAAGTCCTCCCTTATTGCCTGAACCACCAGTGTCGAGACCGCGTGCACCAACTCCAGGATTCGCTCGTCCCGGACGCGGTACATGACCTTGACCCCTTCCTTGTAACTGGACAGCGCGCCCACCCGCTTGAGCGTGGCCAGGTGGCGGGAGATGGTGGAATGGTCCAACGCCAGAAAGGGCTCGATTTCGCAGCCGCATCGAGGCCCTTCGGCCAGGAACTTCACAATGGCCAGCCGCACCGGATGCGCCAAGGCCTGTAGAAAGTGAGCCTCGCGCTCATAGCTCGTAGGGATCAGGATTTTCGTGTTCATGGCGTTTGTGCGCTCTTTTGCACACATGCACACGGTAAGGGCATATCCTGAGCGAGTCCATGTTGTGGAACAGGGCGATACATGATCTTCATCATGTTCTTCATTGATGAAGGTCATATTGGGACATTGGCTTATGCCTTATAAAAGGACTAATAGGTCTATTTAACGACCAAGGAGACTCAACATGACCGAGCCAGTTGGTTCACGAACCCTAAACACTTCAGCGCAAGAAGCGTCTCAAACACCGCGGCGGGCTTTTTTGGAAAAATTCGCCAACGCCACGTTTGCGGGGCTCGTGATGGCGGGGATCAAAGATCCCGACGCCCTTGCTCAGCAACTGGCCCAGGCCGACCCCGCCCAGCCGCCGCCCACACCCTTGCCGGAGCCTTCCTTTGCTCACGAAGGGGGAGATCCGCTGCTTCGCATGCAGCAGGACTTGCGTCGCGCCCTGGCAAAGCCCGTCGAGCAGCGGCGCTGGATCATGGTCATTGACCTGCGCAAGTGCATCGGCTGCCACGCCTGCACGATCGCCTGTATCGCGGAAAACAAGCTGCCACCGGGGGTGGTCTACAGGCCGGTGATCACTGAGGAGATCGGCAAATATCCTCATGTCTCCATGCGCTTCACCCCGCGCCCGTGCATGCAGTGCGACAACCCGCCCTGCGTGCCGGTGTGCCCGGTTAAAGCTACCTACAAGCGCCCCGACGGCGTGGTGGAGATCGACTACAACGCCTGCATCGGCTGCCGCTATTGCATCACGGCCTGCCCGTACAACGCGCGCACCTTCGACTTCGGGGGGAATTACAGCGACGAAACGCCTGAGAAAGCGCCTTACGAGGATGCGGCCAACTTCGAGTACGGGCGCCGCTGGAAGCGCGAGCGCGAGAAATCCCCCATTGGCAACGCGCGCAAGTGCCACTTCTGCCTGCACCGGCTGGAAGCGGGGCAACTGCCCGCCTGTACCACGGGCTGCGTGGGGCGGGCCACCTTCTTCGGCGACTCCAACGACCCGGAGAGCTTGATTTCCGAGCTGATCGCAAAACCCAACGTCATGCGGCTCAAGGAAGAGCTGGGGACCCGGCCCAAGGTCTACTACCTGATCTAGGAGGAAAGATGAACGCCTTAGCACAACGAATGACGTGGGCGAAAGCGGCATCGGGAGCGCTTGGCCTGTTGTGGGTGACTGCCTTTGCGTTAGGGTCATGGGGCGTGATTCTGCGCCTGACCACCGGACACGAGCTGGCCAACTACGGCAGCTACATCGTTTGGGGGCTGTGGGTGGCGGCCTATATCTACTTCATCGGCCTTTCTGCAGGAGCTTTTCTACTGTCCTCCTTGATCTACGTGTTTGCCTCCAAGGAACTCGAACAGATTGGAAAACTGTCGCTGGTGGTGGCCGTCATCACGCTGCTGATGGCGCTGCTTGCGATCTGGTTTGACTTGGGGCACATGGACCGCTTTTACTACGTTTACACCCGACCCAACTTCGGCTCGATGATGGCCTGGATGGTCTGGCTCTACACCGGCTACTTTCTCTTGCTGTTGGCTGAAGCCTGGTTTGCGCTGCGCGCCGATTTGGCTCGCTGGAGCGCGTCGCATGGCTGGAGACGGGTGGTGGCCAACCTCCTGCTGCTGGGCCGGACCGCCCTCAGCGAGCGTTCATTGACCTTCGACCGCCGCGCGCTGCGCGTGCTGGGAAGCCTGGGCATCCCGCTGGCAATCGCCTTCCACGGCGGTGTGGGCGCGTTGTTTGGCACGATCTCTGCACGCCCTTACTGGCACACCCCGCTTTACCCTATCCTGTTCCTGACCGGCGCGTTGGTCAGCGGCGGAGCATTGATGACGGCCACGGTCGCTTTCTTCTGGCCCAAGGGCGATCGCAACTACATGGGCATCGTCCAGCGCCTGAGCCAGATCGTGCTCATGATCCTGCTGTTCGACTTGCTGCTGGAGTGGGCGGAGTTCTCCATCCCCATGTGGTACGGCGTAGGCCCGGAGTACGAGCTGCTGCAAAAGATCTTATTCGGCCCATTCTGGTGGGTATTTTGGGTGCTTCACGTGCTGCTGGGCAGCCTCATCCCGCTATTCTTGCTGCTGACCCAACGCAAGCAGCCGCTGTGGCTGGGCGTTGCCGGCGCGCTGATCGCGGTGTCGTTCATGGCGGTGCGGCTGAACATCGTGGTGCCGGGGTTGATCGAGCCTCAACTGAGGGGCTTGGAAGAGGCTTACCAAAACCCCCGCCTCCTGTTTGAGTACGTGCCCAGCCTGTTCGAGTGGCAGGTCGTGCTCTTCATCGTGGCGTTGGGCGTTGGGCTCTTTTATATGGCCCATCGCTTGCTGCCGCTGACCCGACCGCACGTTGGCCAAGTTGAGAAAGGGAGTCGAGCATGAAGACAACCCAAACGGAAGGCATTTCGCGGCGCGACTTTCTAAAAACCTCTGCGCTGCTGGGCGGGTCCGGTCTGCTGGCCAGCCAGTTGCCCAGGATGTTTGAAGCCGTTGCCCAGGCCGATCAGGGCTATTTGACCTCGATAGAAGCGTACGCGCTTGCCCAGCCGGAAAACCAGCTCTACTCCGTCTGCCTGCAGTGCAACACCGGCTGCGGGATCAAGGTCAAGCTGCTGGACGGCGTGGCGGTCAAGATCGACGGCAACCCCTTAAGCCCGTGGACGCTGCACCCCCATTTGAATTATCAAACGTCGCCTTTCGAGATCGGCACGGTGGAAGGGGCGCTGTGTCCCAAAGGGCAAGCGGGGCTCCAAACCGTTTATGATCCCTACCGCATTCGTAAAGTCTTGAAGCGCAAGCCAGGCAGCAAACGCGGAGAGAGCCAATGGGTCACCGTTCCTTTCGAGCAAGCGATCGCCGAGATCGTCGAGGGCGGGGATCTCTTCGGCGAGGGGAAGGTCGCAGGGCTGAAGGAGCTGTGGGCTCTGCGCGATCCCCAGATCGCCAAACAGATGAATGACGACATCCAGAAGATCTGGTCGGTAACCGAGCGCGGCGAAAAAGAAGCGCTCGTTGTCGAGTTCAAAGAGAAGTACTCCGAGCAGTTGGACAAGCTTATCGACCCGCAGCACCCGGACCTGGGACCGAAGAACAACCAGCTGGTCTTCCTGTGGGGGAGGGTCAAGGGCGGGCGGGAACACCTCATCCGCCGCTTCGCTCAAGACGCCTTCGGCTCGGCCAACGCCCACGGGCACACCACGGTCTGCCAGGGCTCGCTCTACTTCACGGGGAAAGCGATGAGCGAGCAGTATCAGGACGGCCACTGGACCGGCGGCCAGAAGTTCTATTGGCAGGCGGACACGGGCAACGCACAGTTCTTGATCTTTGTGGGCGCCTCGCCGTTTGAGGCCAACTACGGCCCGCCCGTGCGCGCCCCGCACCTGACCCAGAACATGGTGGACAAGGGCTTGAAGATCGCCGTCGTAGATCCCCGTTTGAGCAAGACGGCGGCCAAGGCCTGGAAGTGGCTGCCCATCAAGCCGGGGACCGAGGCCGCCTTGGCGCTTGCGATGATCCGCTGGATCATCGAGCAGGGGCGCTTCGACCGAAAATACCTGGGGAACGCCAATCGCGCTGCCGCGACCGCGGACGGCGAGCCGACCTGGTGCAACGCCAGCTGGCTGGTCAAGGTGGAAGACGGCAAGCCCACCACGTTCTTGCGCGCGGCGGAGGCCGGGCTCGGCCAGGAGGATCGCTTCGTCGTCGTCAAAGAGGGGGGGCTGCAAGCCGTCAACCCTTACGATGAGGTCACGCCCGTTGAGGGGGAGTTGCTCCCCGACGCTCAAGCGGTCAACGGCCTTCACGTCAAGACCGCCTTCCAGGTCCTTTATGAGGCCGCCAGCGAACGGACCTTGGAAGAATGGGCCGCGCTCTGCGGGCTTAAGGCGCAGGGCATCGTCGAGTTGGCTAGGGAGTTCACCGCTCACGGCAAGCGGGCCGTCGCCGACATCCACCGCGGCGTCAGCCAGCACACCAACGGCTTTTATAACGTGTTCGCTTGGTACGCGCTCAATCTGCTGATCGGCAACTACGACTGGGCCGGCGGCATGATCAAGAAGACGGAATACGACGCCAGCGGCGACAAAGAGGGAAAACCCTTCCCCTTGAAGAAACTCCACCCGAACAAGACGACGCCCTTCGGGCTGTCCATCATCCGCCATGGCCTCAAGTATGAGGACTCCACCTTGTTTGCCGGCTACCCGGCGAAGCGCCCCTGGTTCCCCTTGAGCAGCGACGTCTATCAAGAAGTGATTCCCTCGGCCGGGGACGCGTATCCTTACCCGATCAAGGCGTTGTTCTTGTACATGGGCACGCCCGCTTACTCCTTGCCCGCCGGGCAGACCAACATCGAGGTCCTGGCCGACCCTAAGAAGATTCCCCTGGTCGTGGCCAGCGACATCGTGGTGGGAGAAACGAGCCTTTATGCGGACTACATCTTCCCCGACCTGACCTACCTGGAGCGCTGGGAGTTCCACGGCTCGCACCCCAACATCGCTCCCAAAGTCCAACCCATTCGTCAGCCGGTGGTCCCGCCGATCCCTGAGACCGTAAAGGTTTTCGGCCAAGAGGTGCCGATTTCGCTAGAGGCCCTGATCCTGGGGGTCGCTGAGAAGCTTGGCCTGCCGGGCTTTGGGCCGGGCGGCCTGGCCGAGGCTGGGGGCTTCAACCGCCCCGAGGACTTCTACCTGAAGATGGTGGCTAACGTGGCCTACGGCGACAAAGCCGACGGCTCGGAGGCCGTGCCCGAGGCTGACGAGGACGAAGTCGATTTATTCCTCAAGTCGAGGAGGCATTTGCCCGGCAGCGTCTTTGACGCCGCGGCCTGGCGGCAAACGATAGGGGATGAACATTGGCGCAGGGCCATTTACGCGCTCAACCGAGGAGGGCGTTTTCAAGACCACGACAAAGCCTATCGCTCCGATGGGACCGTCGCCAACCGCTACGGCACGCTCGTTAACCTGTATCAGGAGAAGACGTACAAGGTCAAGAACAGCATGACGGGCGAGCACTTCGCCGGTTACCCGCTGTACCTGCCCGCGCCGACCGACGTGTGGGGACGACCCATTGACGATGCCCCTCAAGGCTTCGACCTTCACCTCATCACCTATCGGGTGATCCATCAGACCAAGTCGCGCACGATCTCCAACTACTGGTTGTTGGGAATCGAGCCGGAGAACGCGATCCTGATCAACCGCAGCGACGCCGAGCGCTTGGGGTTTCGCGAGGGCGAGCCGGTAAAGGTGCTTTCGGCCAGCAACCCCGAGGGCGCTTACGATCTCAAGAACGGCAGGAAAATTCCGATGGTCGGCAAGCTCAAGGCGGTTGAAGGTTTGCGCCCCGGCGTGGTCGCCTTCAGCTTGGGCTACGGCCACTGGGCCTACGGCTCGCACGATCTGATCATCGACGGGCAGGTCATCCCCAGGGACGAGCGCCGCGCGGCAGGCATCCACGCCAACGCCGCGATGCGCGTGGACCCGGTGCTAAAGAACACCTGTCTTTCGGATTTGACCGGTGGCAGCGTCAGCTTCTACGACAGCCAGGTCCGGCTCGTGCGCGCGTAACGGGTCGTAGCGTCGGTCAGTAAGTAGGGCTCGCTCTGCAGGCCGGGGAGATGGCCGGCGCAGCCAGCCCTGTTTTTCTCTATAGCGCCATCAAGCCGGCGGCGGTGGGTTTGAATCCGCAGGCACACAGATAAAACGGCCGAAGCTCATCTTCAAAATCGACGTGAAGCCACTCACAACCAGCAGCGCGCGCTTCGGCTGCCGCAACCGCAACGAGCCGCGTGCCGATCCCTTGCCTTGTCCTTCCTGGGCTGACGATGGTGTCCAGGATGAAGGCATGAGTTGCACCATCCCAGGGAACGTTGACAAACCCGATCAATTCCCCGGCGTCACGAGCGGTTACCCAACCGAGGCTGTGCGCTTTGACTTGGCTTACCCAGTCAATCTTGAGGATGGGATGAGCGAACGCTTCCGCGTGCAGGGCGTTCAACTCACGGTTTTCGAAGTCACCGCGCCACTCGAACTGCGGATGAAGGGTTCTTCTCAGCAAGCACAAGCCTCCGTTGATTCAGTTCTCTCATTATCGTCAGCGGCGCGGAGCGGCCGCGCCCTGCTGCACGACTTTGTGGGGTGACAATTCGCCGGCGAACTGTGCAGTGATCGCGTCTGCCGTTGTTACGTACGCAAAACCAAAGGCGAGGCTCAAGAGGCTTGCGACGTGCATCTCCTCGTTGATGGAGCCGGTTCCATCCGCCAGGAAGAAGACACGGTAGTCCCTGTAGTAAGCGTCCCGCGCCGTCGATTCGCAGCACATGTTTGTCATGATGCCGCAAATGACGATGTCCTCCACTTTCATGCACCGCAGCACGGTCTCCAGATCCGTGTTGTAAAAAGCCGAGTAGCGATGTTTGAACACCACTTTCTCGCTTGTCAGCGGGGCCAACTGAGGATGCACCTCGCTCTCCGGGCTGCCCTCGAGGCACTTACCTTTCCACCACCATCCCATGATGCCGCTATCGATATTCTGAGGATGGTGCACGTGTTTGGTGAAAATCACCGGTCGGCCCGCACGGCGAAACGTATCGATAAGGCGCTTCACCGTGGGGAGGATCGCTACCCCGCCGCACGTGAACGTGGGAGATGCCGGATCGAGAAAGAACCGCTGCATGTCGATCACGACGAGAGCACTTGTCTCGACGTTCAGCCGCATCTCATGTAGGTTGTAAGGAAGGATCTGCTCCAACCACGCACGAGTTTTCGCTTGGATGTTCTCGATGGTTACATATGGTCCCATCATCGCTCCCTTGCCTGTGGATGAGTTTGTCATACGTTGCGCTTGAAGGGGCGCGCCATTTGGCGGCTGCGCGCCAGAACACCCCGGTCTGCTCTCCCATGCGTTCTATCTATAGGTGGCGTCTGATCCGTGGTCCGATAGTTGTGCCCCAAACCACCGATGTATCGCAGTGATGAGGTGCAAATCTTGGGTCGTGAAAGCGATTTGTGCACCGTTGGGCAGAGGCGCGTATTCAATCTTTATCTGTGCTACTCCGGCTCCAAGCTCCTTTACCCCAGGCATATCCTCGCCGTGCAGTGAGGTTGGATCCGAGAAGTCGCCTGCGCTAAACAGCATGGTTTCGTGTTGGATATGTTGTTGGATGAGTGCGATCTGGGCGCCGTCATCGGGGTCATTGGCAATGACCTGCTGGATGCCGCCGCTTTCCGTCATCTCGAAAATGTGCATGGTTTCGTTCAAATTAAACGGCATCACCTGAGAACCCATGTCATGAACTGTAGTCTGAGTATTGGTTTGTGGCAAGGTGAGCCAGCCCATCCCGAATAGCACTCCGAGGGTTCCAAGGATAGCAAGTAGAACACTGCTACTTGCAACCAACAAGAGGCTTCGTTTGTAGTTAGTCACGCGTGCGTTTCCGGCCATTAGATGTTACCTCCACAAGGATATGCAAGGCGTCAAGTACTGCGTGATATTGGTCATCGGAATCTATCATGACTGCGGCCCAATGGTCGCGCTCACCCGCCTTGCGAAGCGCGGCGGAGCAAGTCAGGTGCAGCGCGTTGTTAGGTTTTGTTGACATCTTCCAAAGTGATTACGACTTTCCCTTGCGCATGTCCTTCTTCAAGATAACGGAGAGCTTCAGCCACGCGGCTTAACGGGTAACGTCTATCTATGATGGGTACAATTTTCCCGGCTTCAAGAAGATCTTTCAGAAGAACCAAATCCGTCTTGTTTATCTTCGCCATAAAGAAATACATCTTCTTGCTCCCACTCAGTGAAAGCAATCGTGCCAGTAACATAGCTTGGAGAATTTGAGCCCAACCACCTCCAGCCATGACATAAATTCCCTTGGGACTCAATGCACGCTTGTAATCGAAAATCGAATGATAGGCGTTGGCAGCAATAATAAGGTCATAACGCTGCCCACTCTTGGTGAAATCTTCTTGAGTGTAATCAATGACCTGGTCTGCACCGATCGATCGCGCCGTATCCACATTCCTCGTGCTGCACACGGCAGTGACGTCAGCCCCGAACGATTTGGCAATCTGGACCGCAAAGGTACCCACACCGCCAGACGCGCCATCAACCAGAACCTTGTGGCCTCGCTGGATGCGGCCCTGATCACGAAGACCCTGAAGGGCGGTGATTGCCGCCACGGGTACGGCTGCTGCGTCCTCAAACGATAGGTTGGCTGGCTTCAGTGCCAATTTGTCCTCAAGAGCGCACGCATACTCGGCACAGGCCCCGGGGCACACGCCGAACACCTCGTCGCCTGGTTTGAACTGGGTTACGTTCCTGCCAACCGCTTCAACCTGGCCGGCCACATCTCGGCCAGGTCGTCCGGGTTGTGCGATCGTTGGTTTGCGCAGCCCGAACAGCATGCGAACAATGTACGGCCCGCCTCTCATGAGGCGCCAGTCAAGCGCATTGAGGGAAGCCGCGCGAACTTTTATCAAAACCTCATCGTCCTTGGGGGTAGGTTTTGCTACCTCCGTGAACTGAAGAACATCCGGGGGTCCGTATTCTGTGTATACGATCGCTTTCATCAATCTCCTCGAAGGCTATTTCGATCGGGTCCTTTGTGCGTGTAGTTCACGACAACCTGACCGATGAGTTTGTGAAACCTAACATTGTTTATGTTGGTCCGCATATTACCACTAACGCTATAGTGAATGCCATATAAGACCCCTGTGAAATTGCACCCGTTTCGATTATAACAAGACAGAGGGATTGGCCGTCGTTCTCACTCTGCATGGCGACGCATGCCTCCCCATTGTACAATATCACGTACAAACAAGGAGCTTGCGATGGATGCCATTACCTATAGCGCCGCCCGCGCCAACTTGGCCAAGACCATGGACCGTGTGTGCAA
>Ga0326597_10005015_pt1 | contig 18500 bp, 19 predicted proteins | sample RVTome_12_FD_203789 | JGI IMG/M metagenome (GOLD analysis project Ga0326597, IMG submission 203789) | Soil microbial communities from uranium-contaminated site in the Upper Colorado River Basin, Wyoming, United States - RVT100D185 | ecosystem: Environmental > Terrestrial > Soil > Contaminated >... | reverse complement strand
TATCTTCCCATGACGGGTGGCCCGCTCGGGCGAGGTGGGGGGTCGCTAGTCGCCTGGGAGCCGGGGACGACGACGAGCTATGGGTTGAAGAACGCCGAGGAGCGCGGAACGCTCTTCGTCGGTCCGGGTGTCGAAGTGTACGGAGGTATGGTGGTGGGTGAGAACCAGCGCCCAACGGATTTGGTGATCAACGTGTGCAAGAAGCGGCACGTGACGAACGTGCGCTCGTCCATCCGTGAGATCGACGAGCGGCTTACCCCGCCGCGTGAGATGAGCCTGGATCAGGCGATCGAGTATGTGAGGGATGATGAGCTGCTCGAGGTTACACCGAAGAGTCTGAGGATCCGCAAGCGCATCCTGGATGCGCGCACGCGCGGCCGAGATGACAAGCGCGCCAAGGAAGCGATGGGCGCGTAGGGGGCGCCCCCCCCGCTCAGAGCGCAGGTCATCCCTCCCCTGTGGACCTTTATGCGCCGCAGCTCCGACGATCGGGCAGCGACACGGCTCTCCCTCCTCCCATCCCAGCCACAATCTCGCGAGATTCGCCTGCTTCTCCGCTCTGAGGTTGGGCTGATGTCCCAAGCACCCTGGGGGAGAGGCGGGGGGAGGCCAAAGCGGGAGAAATGCGGACAAAGTTCTGTCCGCATTTCTCCCGCTTTGGCCTTAGCATGAGTGTGGCGACGGTGTCACTGAGGAAGTGAGGATAGAGAGACTGCTGAAGAAAGGAGCGATCGAGCAATTGAAGGAGACTGGCCTGATCAAGGTCGTGCAAACACGGCCGTGAAGTAGCTCCCATATGTGCTTTCGGCACTGTACACGTACCCGATCCCGATCTCGGTGAAGTTGACGTTGAGAATGTTGGCTCTGTGCCCCGGGCTGTTCATCCACCAGTCGAACGCCTGCTGCGGAGCGGCCGAAGACGAGATGCTCGTGGCGAAGATGTTTTCCCCGACCCACGACCAGCCGTAGCCTTCGGCGGACACGCGGTCCCCGACGCTCGATCCGTCGGAGCCAGTGTGCGAGAAGAACTCGTTGCAGGCCATGTCCTGGCTGTGGCCGCGGGCCGCTGATCGAAGCTGGCCGCTCAATGCGTACGCCGGCAAACCCTGGTTCTGCCTCTCCTGATTGATCAGATCCAACACGGTCGTCTCGTAACCCGGATTTCCGGTCGCGGCGCAGGCAGTGCTCCCCGTGTCGGTCTGTGTCGGCTGCTGAGGCGTCGGCGACGGCTGTTGAGGGGTTAGCGACGATTGCTGGGTGGCCGGCACCGGCGAGCTTGTCGGCGGCTCGGGCGTCATCGTACGGGTTGGCGTGTGGGTCTGGGTGCGCGTGGGGGTACGTGAAGGTGTCGCGCTCGCGCCGGAAGGGGAAGTGAACGTCGAACTCGGCGTCGCCGATGAGGCAAACGTACCGGTGACTGTCAGCGTCGAGGTCGGTGATGGCGAGACGCCGACCGCTTGCGTATTGGTGACTGTCGCGGTTTCGGCGGGTGCGAAGGTCGCCTCTGGCGTCGAGGACAATTCGAGGGCAGCCTCCCCGGACGTGGTCGGCCTAGCCTCTGTCGCGAGAAGCTGGGTGTCCGACAGCCGCGGAGCTTCGACGTACACGATCGGAGGCCCGGCCGTCGCGGTCGCTCTCAGAGCGGGCGGCGCCTGGAGGATCCCCGCCTCGATGGCGAGATCTTCGAGCGAAGCGGCGATCGATGGCGGCAGCGGCGAGGTGCCCGATGCCTGACCGACGATGAGCAGCGATCCGAAAGTCGCGCCGCAGACCAGCGGGATCAGGAACACGCCCAAGATCAATGCGCGCCATCGCTTGCTTCGCTTGGAAGCCAGCCGACAGGTGTGGGAGGTTGGAGGAGCAGGTCCATTCACATCTCCTCATTATCCCCGCCAGCCGAAGCATGCGGCCATAGTCGGGTTGTACCACAGCGCAGGGGTGGCTCTCCGGTCAGTTCCGGCGTGAAGCTGCCTGCAACCCCTGCGAGCCTTCTATCACGGCTTGCGGGACAGCGGCTCGAGGGCGGGCCGGCTTGAAAAGGCTGATCAGGGACCGATAGACGGTCAGGAAGAGCGTCGTGCCTCCGGTGGTCCAGTAGAGCGCCCGGGCCCACGTCGCCCCGGTGTCGCTGCCACTCATCACACCATGCGTCATCGCCATCAAAAAAACCAGGAAACTCAGGTAGTGAGTCAGGCGCCATGTCCTGTGACCGATCGACTTTCTCACATAGAAAGTCAGTCCCACGATCGCCAACAGATAGAAGGCCAGCTGTCCGATCCCAACCCATACCGGACGGTATCCGACTCCGGCAAAGGGAATCAGCACCTGGCCGACGGAGTAACCGATGAACCGGTCACCGACAAGGATCAGCCCATGGAACAGAGCAAAGGCCAGACCGAGAAGGCTCACATGTTGGTGGAGATCAAAAGCGGTCGGTCCACCTGGCCAGACCCTGGCCATCTTGTTGGTGATGATCAGGCCGAAGACCATCGATGCCCACAGAAGCAGATAGGCGACTAATGCACTCGCTCGAGCCAGATACCAGTAGGCTTTTGGCTCGGGCCCGAGGAGTGAATTCGACAATCCGGGCAAGATCCCTGGAAGGACGACGACTGCGCCGAACGCACCGCCTACTGCAGCCAGCAAGGTGAAAACCAGCGTCGCCAGAGGCATCGACGGAAGATCATCAAACTCGTCCCCGACCAACTTGTCAGTCATCGGTCAACTCCATAGATAGGGTTTCATGCCGCGGCTTTGCAGGACTTCCTCGGACTCGAGAACAAGCAATCCAGCCATCGCCTTCTGCCGATTGAGCCACTCGAGCCCCTCTCCGCTTCCGAGGATAGCGACAACTTTGGCAGCGATCTCCGCCTGGCGCGCCGACGGTGCGACAATTGTGACGCTAAAGACATCAGTCATCGCCGGCATGCCGGTACGTGGATCGATCAGGTGGTGACGCCAGTCTCCATTCACCTTCCAGCGCCGGTAATCGCGCCCCGAAGTTGCAACGCCTCCCCGCATGATCTTCAACAACGCAAGTTGTCCCTCGGGATTGCGCGGATCGGCCACACCGATCGCCCAAGGCTGGCCGCCATCCTTGGGGCCGCTCACGGCGATGTCGCCGCCGGCATCGATCATCGCCGGGCCTGAGGATTTCAACCGCCCGACGGCGCGGTCGGCCGCCCAGCCTTTGGCGACACCCCCAAGATCAAGTCGCACGCCTTTCGGCGTTCGGGCCGTCCTGGCCCGCGGGTCCAACTCGATCATTCGCCAATCGCCGATGTCCGAGGCCGCGAGTTCGCTCAAGTCCCGCGACGGTGGCAAGTGTTCGAAGCTTCGGTCATACCCAGCCGTTTCGAGCGCTTCAAGGATTGTGGGGACGACGATTCCCCCGCTGGCTTCGGCCGCGGCCAATGCCGCCTGAAGTACTTCAACCATCACAGGGCTGAGCGAGTGCAGTCGGCCCGGGCTCCGGTTGAGCAGGCTCAGCTCACTGTCATCGCGGAACCGGCTCAGTCTGCCTTCCCAGATCTTGAACCACTCGGGGACGCCAGCCAGCCGAACTGCGGCTTCTGGTTCGTCGCTGTCGAGCGCGGCCGACATGCTGCAGCCCATGGCGCGGAATTCGATGCGCTCCATGCTGGGTCCTAGCTTGAGGATCGACTGACTGCGTCGGGCTCGGGTGCGGGTGGTGCGGGCCGGCTGACCGATCGCAGGATTTGACGAATGGGGGTTGGCTGAACCGCGGGCGCGGCAAAGGTGAGGTCCGCCGGCGGGGGGACTACTGTCGGCAGCGGCTCGATGAGCGCCACCAATTCGGGAGGGATCTCCCCGCCCCCTGCGGCCGCGCCGTATCCGACGGCGGCACGGGCGTCTTTGATCCCCAGGATCGCCCAGCCGCTCAAGGTTGTGACCAGGGCGCCGGCGCTGATAAGCACTCTAATGCCTGGCACCTGGCCTCGGCCAGCTTTCACAGCGTGGTCCTTCATTTGTCATTCCTCGAAACGCCAGGTTCTTGATCCGAAGTGGACAGTCTACGGCTAGTCATCGCCACCCTCGTGCTCGTCTTCATGTTCGTCTTCGTGTTCACCGCCGCCGCCTCCGCCGCCGCCGGACTGAACCACCTGGGCCGCGGCCGCTGCCCCGTTGTAGATCACGGTACCCGCCGTTGCATCGACATAGACCTTGCCTCGGTTGAGGATGACTTCATAGGCGACCGTTCCCTGGAAGCTGACCAGCTCGGGTGTACTCATCAATGTCGCCCCAGGCACCTGGCCCATGGCGATCATCGCCGCCTGCTCGGGGGAAACAGGATATTCCGGTTCCTGAGCCTGAGTAGGCTGGGCCGTCTGCTGTTGGTAGGCTTGTTCGAGCTGCGCGTTGGCCTGCGCCAGGAGCTGCTGGTAGGCCGCTTCGCGTTCCTGCAAGGCAGCTACCAGATCTTCGGTCGCCACCGCACTCGCCGAGGCTGGGGCTTCAGTCTGTGTGACACGCCCGGCGACCGCGCCTGCGGTCACGAGCAGAAACGTCGACAGGCCGGTGGTGAGAAGCAGCGCCAAACGTTGATTCATTATTGATCTCCTGTCAGGATGTGATTGCCGTACGACATGCCACGGTCTTCTGGCCAACCGATACCTTACCGGGAGAGCCTTGGGATTGGGTTAGAATCCTCATCGAGTATTCCAATCCTTTTCCAATGATCGGCGCATATCCTTGCGCCAGAACAACGATGCGAATTCTTCTGATTGAAGACGACAAGCGTCTGGCCGCGCTCATCGCCCGGGTGGTTGACGAAGAGGGGCTGGGGATCGATGTCGCGCACGACGGCGAAACAGGCCTTGAGCTGGCTTTGCGCGGCACTTACGACGTGGTAATCGCCGATTGGATGCTGCCCGGGCGTGATGGTCCGGCGATCTGCCGGGCCATTCGCAGCGCTCGGCTGCCGACGGCGTGTCTGCTCCTGACGGCTCGCAGCCAGATCGAAGATCGTGTCGCCGGGCTCGACAGCGGCGCCGACGACTACATGGTCAAGCCGTTTGCATTTGAGGAACTCCTGGCGCGAGTGCGCGCCCTGGGCCGCCGGTTCACCGAGCCCGTCGGGGATGCATGGGAGTTGCGCCACGGCGACATTGTCATGGATCTGCGGACGCATACAGCCCGCCGCGGTGAGATGCCCCTGACATTGACGACAACCGAGTGGAAGTTGCTCGAGTGCTTTATGCGCCACCACGGACAGGTGCTGGCACGACAACAGATCCTCGACTATGTCTGGTCGTACGAGTCGGATGTCAGTCCAACCCTGATCGATGTCTACGTTTCCTACCTGCGGGGCAAATTGAAGTCGACCGGAGGGCCTGATCCGATCCGGACCGTGCGCGGAGTCGGTTATCGCCTGGAGGCTGAGGGTGTTTAGGGGACTGCGTATTCGCTTGACACTTCTCTATCTCTTCGCGGCGATGGCTCTCATCACGGTGATCGGCGCCGGGACATACCTGCTGGTTTCGAACTATTTTCAGAACACCACGGATCTGGCCTTGAAGGTGCGGATGGCGCAAGAGCTGCAGCTTCTTGGGCAGCCGTTGCCGGCCGAGCTCATTACCGCTTCCCAACAATGGATCGCCAGCCGGGCCGGGGCTCCCACCGCGGTCGCTCAGTCTTTCCGCCCGGCCTCGGACGAAGCGGAACTCGAGCATGAGGAAGAAGGTGGTGAGGAAGGGATCGCCCACGAATTGGCAGAAACCGATCCGTACGACGGCGAGCTCGCCCCGATCTTCTCCCTCCCTCTGACAGCCCAGGGCGAGTTGATAAGCAACCCGAACGCGTTCGGGCTGCCGGTAGCCCCGGATGCCTTTGCGGCGGCCGCGGCTTTGCTGCACGGCAGCGACCTCAGGACGGTGGTCTCGAGCAACGGAACTCGGGTTCGGCTGCTCAGCTACCCGATCAACGTCCGAGGCGGGCCGCCCGTCCTCCAGCTGGGGCGTACGATGGGCGACCAGGACCGTGTCCTGGCCCAGCTCCTGACGGCGTTGCTGGCCCTGGGAGGCTTGAGCGCCGTTGCATTGACAATCGCCAGCTGGTGGTTGGCCGGGCGATCTCTCGTCCCAGCCGAGCAGGCATGGGAGAAACAGCAAGCCTTCGTCGCCAACGCCAGCCACGAGCTTCGGGCGCCTCTCACATTGTTACGCGCAAGTGCGGAGGTTGCCGAACGCGGCCTGGCCGAGAATGATGATCGCCGGGAGCTGCTTCACGACATCCTGACCGATGCGGATCACATGGGTAAGCTGGTCGAGGACTTGCTCTTGTTGTCGCGACTCGACGCAGGTCGCCTGAAACTCGAGCAGGAGCCGATCCAGATGGGCGAGGTCCTCCCGGAGATCGCCCGACAGGTGAGCCGGGTCGCCGAGGACAAGGGGATCGCGCTCCAGCTTGAGCAAACAGCGGGGGTCGTCCTCGCAGATCCGACGCGCCTGCGTCAGGTGTTGCTCATCCTCTTGGACAACGCGCTGGCCCACACGCCCGAGGGCGGCCGGATCCGGCTCAATTCTCGTATGGAAGGGAAACAGGTGATCCTGAGTGTGGGCGACACGGGAACGGGTGTCGCCCCCGCCGATCTGCCTCATGTATTCGAGCGTTTCTATCGCGCCGACAAAGACCAGGGCGGGAGCGGGCTGGGGTTGGCCATCGCCAGCTCTCTGGTCGAGGCCCAGAACGGGCTGCTTCGGCTTGAGAGTCTCGAGGGCGTTGGGACCAAGGCGATGATCAGCCTTCCCTCGGCAGGGCACTAAGACCGCAATCCCTTTGCGGTCGATGTTGATACGGGAACCGGTCCATCCGGTCAGGTGGACTCTCGATATCGGGTCACCCGGCCGGGTCATCCCCGCCATACGACCATCTCGCATGGTAGCGGTTCCCATTCGGTTCTCGGCAAGGCGCACGTCCTGTTCTCAGGCGTTGGATCCCGGCTTCCCACGCCTCGATCCCGGAGACCTCCGCCGTGGCCGGCCTCGGAGTCGGTCGCAACGAACAGCCTCCTTCGGGGTTCAACAAAGATTAGAACCCGTCTGCGCGATCAAGCAAGAACAAGGAGGAGAATACGATGAGCGACATGTCCGGTTCGACGGGGGCACCGTCGATGGAGGCCGACCGCAAGCCGGTGCTCTCGGCGCGTCAAATCGGTGTGGCGGCTGCCTTCGGTGGCGCCGCGCTGGCTGTTGTGCTCGCCGGGATTACCATCCCCATTCCGGGGACGCCCGTGGTCACAGACCCGCGCGAGCTGTTCACGACCACCGGAGCTTCATTGACGGGCCCGATCGGGGGCATCGTCATCGGGATACTGGCCGGCATCGCCGAGCCCGGCATCCCTCTTGCCAGTCTGCTTGCTCATATTATCGGTGGAATCTATAGCGGCTTTGTCTACAAGAACTTGAGCTACCGCTTCCGAGCAAACAACGTCACCCGCCTGGTGCTGTGGGCTGTCCAGGTGCTGGGTTACTACATCCTTATCGTCGTGCCATTGTTCGTGGTCGGCCTGATCCTCTTCTATCCGGATCCGGAGTACGGCGGTTTCGTTGCGCTGCTCGGCGCACTCGAGGCCGGCGCTCTGCCCGAGGCCATCTTCACAACGGTCGTCACGACGATCATTATGGCTGCGCTCCCCGAGCGCTACCGCCGACCTCTCTGGTAAACCCACCCATCAGGGTCGGCCCAGATCGATCCATCGCAACCCCAGTCCGCAGCGTATGCATCGCCTGCGGACTGGGGCCTTGGCATGCCAGCCTCTTGAACGCATGACTGAAGACATCGAGTTTCGCGGCGTTTCATTCCGATACGAGGGCTCCCAGTCCTTCGCCCTGCAGGATATCGACTTTCGTGTCTCACCCGGAGAGATCATCCTTATCAGCGGGCCGGCCGGGAGCGGCAAGACGACGCTGTGCAGCTGCATCAACGGACTGATCCCGCACTACCATGAAGGCGAGCTGAGCGGCGAGGTGCTCGTACGCGGCTACAACACCCGCCGGGCCCGCATTGGCGGTCTCTCTTCACTGGTCGGCCTCGTATTTCAGGATCCTGAGAGCCAGCTTGTGACGGCCAGTGTCGGCGACGAAGTGGCATTCGGCCCGGAGAATCTGGGCGTGGCGCGTGAGGAGATCAACCAACGCGTCGCAGCCGCGCTTGAAGCCACCCGGCTCAAAGGTTACGAAGAACGTGACCCGCACAGCCTGTCGGGGGGAGAACAGCAGGCGTGCGTGATCGCCTCGATCTACGCCATGCATCCCGAGATCTACGTCATGGATGAGCCCATGGCCAATCTCGACCCAGTCGGCAGGGCGCAGGTTCTTCAATTGGTCGTCGACGTCGCCAAGCAGCGCGGAAAGACGCTCATCGTCGTCGAGCACGCTCTGGAGGAAGTGCTGCCGCTGGTCGACCGTTTCGTCTTGCTCCACCGCGGCCGGATCGAACGCGATGGCCCGGTGACCGAAGTCATGCAGGCCGGCGATCTGGAGGGTGTATTCACGCGCCCTGCAATCGTTCGCCTGGCGGAACGGGCCGGGATCACTGACAGTATTCTCAAACCCGAGGCCTTTTACGCGGCTCTGCAGTCACGCTACGTGCTTGGGACGCTTCCTAGGAAGGAGGGCGCGCCGACGCCACCCAACCCGGCTGCTCCGGCGATCGAAATCAAAGGCCTGAGCTATTCCTACGACGGACGGCATGCCGCCCTGGACGGGGTCGATCTTCGCGTCGGCGAGGGCGAGCTGGTTGCGATCCTCGGCCGCAACGGATCGGGGAAGACCACGCTGGTGCGGCATGTCATCGGGCTGTTGCAGCCGCGAAGCGGGCGTGTCACCGTCTTGGGGAAGGATGTATCCAATACCCCGACACACGAACTGGCGCAGGATGTCGGATTCTGTTTCCAGAATCCTAATCATCAGCTTGTCTCGTTCACTGTCCGGGATGAAATGGCGTTCGGACTCAAAGCGCACAATATCGATCCCGCGGAACACGACGAACGGATTCGTGAGGCGTTGGCGACTGTGGGCATGCTGGACAGCCTCGGGGCCGAAGTTTTCGACTTGGGTAAAGGACAGAAACAGCGTCTGGCGCTGGCCTCAGTGCTTACTCTCAGACCGCGCATACTGATCATCGACGAACCGACCACGGGACAAGATCCGCAGATGGCGCTGGAGATCTTCGAGATCATCCAGCGCCTGAACCAGGCCGGGACGACGATCTTGATCATCACCCACAAGGTTGACTATGCTGCGGCCTATGCCCAACGGGTGGTTGTGATGGGGTACGGCCGGGTGACGTTCGATGGATCCTTCCGCGCGCTGCTGGGAGACCTCGAGCTCATGCGAGCCAACTCCCTCGATCTTCCGGACACGACCAAACTGGCTGTGCTGCTGAGCAAACACGGAGTCCCTCCCTGGCTGGCAACGTACAGCGCGCTGGAGAAGGCCCTCGATGGGTTGTTGGAGGTCTCGCGTGCCCATTGAGTATCAGAAAGGCGAATCGACCCTCCACAGCCTGGACGCACGCACGAAGCTCCTGCTCTTCGTCGGGCTGACGATGATCGCCGTTGTCGTGATCGATCCGATATTCATAGCGGCGTTGTTCGCCGTACTGTATCTCTTCGGCGCCATGGCGGTCAACCGCCAGATGCTCAATCGCAATCTGCGCGTTCTCATAGTCATTTTCTTGACTTTCTCTCTTTTTCAGATCCTGTTCTTCACCCCGAAAGATGCGGTCTTTCTCTTTTATCTCATTCCCGGGGTCAATTGGATCCCGGTGACGATCCAGAGTCTGGTCAGAGGCGTGGCGGTCTTCTTCCGCTTCTTCATTGTTGTACTGTCGGTGCACTTGATGCTCTACACGACGCCGCCGGTAGATCTCGTCCTGGGTCTGACCCGGCGCGAACGTGAGCGTCCTGTCCTCCCGGCCCTGGGCGCGTCGGGCCTGCTCGGACTCGTTCTTTTCGCCATAGCCTTTCTGTCTTTCAACGACCAGATCCAGCGGCTTCCTCTTGCGCCCAGTCTGCGGCTGGCCGTGGTCGGCGCCGGCGTGTTTGTCCTGGGATATGTGCTCTACAGCCTGGCGACCCACGGACTGCCTCCGGAGATGGGGATGGCGCTGAGCATCGGGTTCGCCACGGTCGGGATCCTGTCGCAGCAGTCGCAGAAGATAACTGATGCCCAGAAGGCGCGCGGCTACGACGTTCAGCCCAAGAACCTGATCCGGCGCGTGCAGGTGCTCACGGCGCTCCTGATACCGATATTCCTGGCCACGCTCGAACGTTCGCAAGACATCGCCATCGCCATCCTGGCCCGGGCGTTCGACTACAATATCGGAGCCCGAACTTATCGCCGCCAGTTAAAGTTCCGCACTCGGGATTACGTCGTAATGGCGATCATCGTTGCCGTGCTTTTGGGGAGCATGGCTTTGGTGCGTTTCGGCCTTGGGAACCCCACCGAGCAGTTCATCCTGGGAATGATCGGCCGGTAGAGGAATCTGGTGGAGAGATTGATCGCTATTTCCGTGAAAAGAACGCTTTTACAGTCGTCTGTAACGCTTATTCGGGGAGTGTGAAAGGCCGATCATGCCTCGGCAGGTTGGGCCTCATGAACTGAGAGGCGAAAGAAGGACGCGGAACTTGATTAGAGGAGGTTGACGATGGCGGAGCACTTTCTCGATGGCAGTGTGACCCAGCCGTTTTGGGACAGCGACGTGGAGCCCCGGCTCGAAATCGCCTCGGGCGACATAGTCACCTTCGACTGCCCCGAGCCCTGCGGCCAGGTCACGCCCGACTGGAATGATGACGACCTGGCCAACATCAGCTTCGACCCGATCCACGCGCTCGTTGGCTCGGTCTATGTGAAGGACGCCGAGACGGGAGACTCACTTCAAGTCGAAGTCCTGAAGATGGAGAACAAGAAATGGGGCTGGTCGGGGCACCTGAAAGGCTTCGGCTTGTTGGCCGAGGATTTCGACTTCGCCTACATCCACCACTGGGAGCTCGATGACAAGTATTGCCAGTTTGGGGTGAATGACGTCCGCGTTCCGTTCGAACCGTTTTGCGGAACGATGGGTGTGGCACCGGCCGAGGCGGGTCGGGTTGACACGATTCCCCCGCGGGCCAACGGCGGCAACATCGATATCTGTCATCTAAACCCAGGGTCGACGATTTGGTTCCCGGTATTTCAAGAGGGTGCGTTATTCGCCTGCGGCGATTGTCACAGCGCCCAGGGCAGCGGTGAGGTGTGTGGAACGGGCGTAGAGTCGCCGATGCTGGCCACCTTGCGGTTCACGGCGCGCAAGGACATCGCGGTGAAGGAGTTCCAATTCGAGACCCGCAGCCCGCTGACGAAGCGTGACACAAAAGGCTTCCATGCCACAACCGCCCATGGCCCCGACCTGATGGAGAATTCGAAGAATGCCGTGCGGCAGATGATCGATTGGGTCGTGGAGAGGTATGGGGTGACACGGAGCCAGGCGTACGTTCTATGCAGCGCGGCAATGGATCTGCAGATCAGCGAGATCGTGGACGCGCCGAATTGGATCGTGTCGGCTTACATGCCGCTGGGAATTTTCGCCAGCTAGGTTCGCTTCACCCGAGATTCCGATCCTGGTGCCTCCATGAAGTCGCCCTCTGCCCCCACCGCGGGGAAAGTGTTGGCCAAAAACAGGAGAACGGGCGGCGAAGCCGCCCGTTCTCCTGTTTTTGGCCTCCCCGATCGGAGTGAGGCGAATTCCCCAAGACCGGGACCGCCCATCCCGTGCGCCTTGGCCGGTTCGTGCCGGATAGGCTCGGAGGGACATGATGGGTGGGGGCTGAGTGGGTACGGAGGAACACGCTCAGCTGAGCGGGGATTGACCGCAGCTGCTACCGGGGAAAAGCGCCAAGTCGTCCGTCCGGCGCCCCGAGGCGCAGTCCGGGCGAGACCTCGACGAACGCCGGGATGAGACTGTGAACTCAGGCGGGCTTTATGTCGAAATGCAGCTGGCGGCCCTCGCGTTTTCGATCGATCTTTGCCTTGCCCAGAGCGACAAGGACGTACAGGATGTTCAAGGCATGCAGCGAATCGACGATACGTTTGGTCCGGCGCGCCCGCTGCACGATGAGCTGTGAAGTGATGCCTCGCTCCCCCTCGATGCGCTTGAGGACATATTCCACCGCGGTCTTCTCGACAAGATTGAAGTAGCCTGCGTTCGGCTTCGACCTCGAAGGGGAAGCGATGAGGTAGCCATCCCCTCCCTCAAAGACTTGGTAGGTCTGGCGTTGTCCCTGCACCTTCCCCACGTAGGTAAGATTCGTCAGGCGCTTTCGGAGATCCATCTCCTGCTCCTTCGGGTGATCGAGCGTCCGGAACTCGTGCACGCGACGTTTGTGTGGGCCACATTGTAGTGCATCTGAGCCAAATGTGCTGGCGCCTCTGAGGCTCCCCGATCAGATCCCGGCGACCTCGGGGATGATCTCCCGCCCGAAGATACGCAAAGGCTCAATCTCATGCACGTTCGGCATGTTCAAGATGGCGTGTCGGATCCCCCCGCCCAGATCGCGACATAGACTGACGACATCGCCGGTACTCATCTCGCCGGGAGCAAGATGGATCGTGCCCAGCGCCCATTTCCCGTCGTAAGGACTTTTTGTGTCTCTTTGCGCATATCGCAGCCCCCATCTCACCAGGCCGGCTCGGCGCGACCCCCTGGGCCCGAAGGTGTTGTATGAGACGTGAAATCGGAGCATTCGGCTCCAGATTGTTATCGGAGCAAGTTATGCTTTTCGCGAACGTGAACTGGGTTGCAGTGCTTGTTTCTGCCGTGGCAAGTATGGTCGTCGGGTTCCTGTGGTATTCGCCGCCGCTGTTCCAGAAGGCCTATCTGGCCGAGATCGGCAAGACGGCCGAGGATGCCGCGGCGGCGCCTCCGACCAATTACCTCATCAGCTTTGTCCTGGCGATCGTCGAAGCCTTCTTCCTGTCGACCCTTATCAGCGCTATGGGAAATCCGGGCGTCGGTTCCGGCCTGGCGGCCGGCTTCATGGTCTGGCTGGGGTTCGTCGCCACGACGAGCGCCGCGAACTCGCTATTCGGGGATCGCACGTTCCGGTTGTGGTACGTTCAGAACGGGAACCACCTTCTCACGCTCCTGGCAATGGGGGCGATCATCGGGGTGATGGGCTGAGGCAGTCTCATCGTCTTGGATCGCCGTGAAATCGAACGGTCGGCTCAGCTGAGGCCGACCGTTCAACCTTGCAGGGGACCGCGGAAAGGGGAATTCAACCTACACTGCTACGAGTAGCACCGTCAATGAGGGCGCAATTCACACCCCCACTCCCTTGCCCCCTCCCCCGGCCCGCAGCCCCGAATAGATCGATTCCTGCCTTACCGGGGGAGGGGGAAGAAACCCGAAAGTGAATGCGGGTCGGCTTCGCCGACCCGCATTCACTTTCGGTACGCATTGAATTGAAGGGAAATTCGCGGATGAGGGCTCTTTTCAGCTCGCCCGTTGAGTTCGAGAGGGACGATATCTAGAATGATGGGCAAGGTGCACTCCGACAGGCCACCGGCACGAGGCGGCCATCCTTCGCTTTTCGGCCACATTGGGATGGAGAGAATAAAGCCGGTGTTGACGTGCTCTTGCTCGTTCGCTGAACTCGAGAGGCAGAGGGTGGGGGTTGATTTTTCTCCGGTGGGGAATGGCAAAGGGTCTCGACTGGAAGGAATGCGCGGCCGACGGACTATAATCGTTGAACCGTGTACAGCGCAGGCACCGACACCTACATTCAAGACCTCGAAGCATGGCGCGAGTCGATGGACGCCTCCATCCGCAAGGAAAACGGTTGGCTGGCGTTGGCTGGTCTCTACTGGCTACAAGAGGGCGAGAACACGTTCGGTTCGGCCTCTACGAACGACATCGTGCTCCCGCACCTCGCTCCACCGAAGGCCGGAACCTTCCACCTCCGGCACGGTCGCATCCACTTGGGGCCTTCCAACGCAGGAGTTCTGCAGATCAACGGTCAGGCCGCAGGAGCCAGCGCCCTTGAATTGGATACTTCGGGTGACCCGACTCACATATCCCTGGGACAGTTGACGATGATCGTCATTCAGCGCGGGGAGAAAATCGGGGTGCGCCTATGGGACAACAACCGGCTTGCCCGCCAGACGTACCCCAGGCGGATCTGGTTCCCAGGCGACCTCTCCTGGCGTCTGGAGGCGGACTTCAAAGCCCACCATCGGCCTATCACACTGTCGATCCCGAACATTCTTGGAGAGGCGACAGAAGAGGCAGGTGTGGGACAAGTCGTGTTCTCGCGGCGTGATCAGGAACACCGGCTCGAAGCCATCCAAACCGAATCCGGCGGGTTGTGGCTTATCTTCGGGGATCTCACGAATGGAGCGGAGACATATCCTTCAGGCCGGTTCCTTCTTTCCCCGCCCCCGGCCGAAGGGCGAGTCGTCGTCGATTTCAACCGCGCCTATAACCCTCCTTGCGCCTTCACCGACTTCGCCACCTGCCCTCTCCCTCCCCGCGAGAATGTCCTCGACCTGCGCGTCCAGGCGGGTGAGCGTTACCAACCGCCGGCCGGGTCGCACCCATGATCCTCGAGCTGCCCCCGCGTGCGTGCCATTCTCACAAATCAAATGCAGAAACCTGGCGTCCTTCCGGGATTCAAGAATCTGGCATGAGTGGAATGCACTTGTGACACGAACATCTTCCTTTCCAGGATGCATCGGAACTCGCATGTGTTCAAGCCTTCGGGAGAACTTGTCATGCCCGCTCACGCGACGCAACTTGGGGAGGTCCCGCGATGTCGTGGATTCGCTCCGTCGTACCCGTCGCCTTCTCAGCCCTTTCGCCACCCAAGCAGATCCAGGACCAAGGGGTGACGATGTCGAGCCCGTAACAACCCCAGGTCGACCCATCGCCGATCCGCCCGGAGCAGTCGGGATTCAAACAGGTTGGTCAGGGCTGGATGACCGGGTGGAGCTCCTGCCAGGTCCTTCCCCCGCTCGTCGTTTGCACGAGCGCCAGGGCATCACCCGAACGTGCCACTGCCCAAGCATGCGTCAGGTCAACAAACGAGAATTGACCATCCCAGGCGACGGTCTTGACTGTACGCCAATCGACCCCCGCATTCGTGGAGATGGAGATCGTTCGCCCCACCGCGAGAATCTGCTCGGGGCTGAGGAACCGCAGCTCGCCCCCCGGGTAGGCGCTGATCGTCCACGACCCTCCGCCGTCCTCCGTCCGATACAGATAGCTCCGTTTGTTCGACCACGGGTCGTCCGAGCCGGCCCTTGCTTCATCGAATTGTTGACAACTGACGGCGAGGGCCCCGACATAGTCAGAGAAGAGCTGGGGCGAATGGACCCAGCAAAAGTTGGGATAATCAAACGCGCCGGCGACGAAGGTGGGCGTCGGAAGCGGCAGGGAGATCCAGGTCGATCCGCCATCCAATGTGCTCTCCAGTGTCAGGCCCTCCACCACCCCATGACAATCGCGGGTCATCCATCCTGTGCGAGAGTCGAAGAATGTCACACCGGTCTTGTCGCAGCCCTGGACGGGAGCCGTTCCGAAAGGATCGAGCACTCGGGTCCATCCCCGGCCAGCATCATGGGTCGTGTAAAGGGCAATGTACTCGTGCATCATCCCCCCGCCGAGGTCGATCATGAGCCAACCATCCGATGCACTGGCGAAACCAGTGTACTTGGGTATAAAGATGTCCAGCCCGCTGATGTCCAGCGGCTGGCTCGCCTCCCAAGTCAATCCGGCGTTTTGCGTGCGCCAGATTGTCGTTTGGCGGATCTGCACGAAGGGGTCTAGGGAGCTGTAGATGACCCAGGCGTGACTCGAATCCAGGAATGCACCGATGGCCGACTTGGCGGTTTCCGGGTCCCACGGCTCCATCGGCGAGACGTCCTTCCACGTCGCCGCACCGTCGGATGTGATCAGGATGTGATCGGTCCCTTCCTTCACCCCGCCAATGCCCCAGCCGGTTGAGTCATCCAGCATCTCGATCCAGCGGATCTCAAGCTGCGCGCCGCCAGTCAGCTTTGCCAGAGGAGTTGGAATGGGAGCGGGGGTCACCGTCGGCGTCGGCAGCCATGGCGTATGGGATGGAAGAGGGGTGTCCGGCAAGGGTGACACGTAGGCCGTCGGTGTATCCTGCGTCGGGGCGGCCGATGTGGTAGGAATGGATTGGGACGTCACTCGGCCGCAGGCCGCAGCCAGCGCCGCCAACCCAATGCCTGACACCGCTTTCAGAAGCGACTCTACGACCAACCTCGGATTATGACGCCTTGACATCGCTAGCCATTATAGTCCCGCATTGCTGAGGTTATGCCGGGTGTCTGGCCCGCCTGCAAGCTGGCAACTGGCCGGGCTACCTATAGCCCAGCTCCCCGGTGCTCTGGCACGGCCGTTCTCGCATGCACTCCAGCTTGGCCGTCTACCCGTCTCCTGATCCCATCCTTAACGAAACGGAAGCATCCGATAAGGGATGCTTCCGTGAGACGAGGGGTCGATTGACAGCCGTTACCGGCTCAATCCTCTGACCGAGCTACCTCCCGTTCCCCAGCAGGCACAACCTGGACGCCGTGCCAGAACCCGACGTAGCCCTTGATCTTGTCAGCCGCCTGGCTGGGGTCGGGGTAGTACCAGGCAGCGTTGGAGTTGCGCTTTCCGTCGACTTCGACGTGGTGGTAGCTGGCAAGCCCTTTCCAGCTGCAAACCGTGTGGTGGTCGCTCGGCTTGAAGTGAGCCTGTATGATCGACGATGGGGGGAAATAGTGGTTGCCTTCGACGACGATCGTCTCGTCGCTTTCGGCCAGAACCTCCCCATTCCATATGGCCTGCATCCGCATGTTCCCTTACCTTCCTAGGCCGGGCCAATTGCCTGGGGTCTGCGCCCAACGGGGAGCGTCTGGTGTCCTTGGACTAGGACGTCGCGGGAGGGCCCGATCTTACCTGCGAACTAGCCGAGGGATCTTCTCGATCGGATCTCAACCCTTCCCCGCTAGTCTCTTTGCCAGCTCGACCGCACTGGTCGCATCTTCGGCATAGCCATCGGCGCCGATCTCGTCGGCCCAACCCTGCTTGACCGGCGCACCGCCGACCATGACCTTCACCCGGTCCCGAAGCCCCGCCCCCTCCAGCGCCTGGACCACTTTCCGCTGCACGACCATCGTCGTCGTCAGCAGAGAAGACAGTCCGACCAACCCCGCTCCGGTCTCCTGAACCTTGGCGATAAAGGCCTCTACCGGGACGTTGACGCCCAGATCGTGGACTTGAAAGCCGTTGGCGGACAGCATCACTCCGACCAGGGATTTCCCGATCTCATGGATATCGCCATGGACCGTGCCGATGACGGCAGTCCCGGCCCCTTCGACGGCTTGATGTCTCTTCTTCAGCTCCGGCTCGACAACCTTCATGGCGGACTGCATCGCCCTGGCGGCCATCACCAGATGAGGGATGAAGTACTCTCCGCAGGAGAACTTGTCGCCAACCACGTGCATCGCCGGCGTCAGCCCCTCATCGATGATCTGCATCGGCTCAAGACCGGACTCCAATGCCTGCTGGACGAGAAGTAGCGCCGCCGCCTGATCACCTTTGACAACGCATTCACGGATCTGAAGAAGCAGTTCGGTGGACATCCAGTGGTTCCTCCGGATATGTCGCAGCTATGGCTTTCGTTCGGCTTCAGCCTTCCGGCAACGGGGGTAGTTCGTCCATCCCAAAATCCCTGGCCGCGTGTGTGGCGATCTTGCGCAGCTCGGCGGCCAGTTTGTCCGAGACAGGCCGCGGCTCATACTGATCCAGCAACTCCGCCCCACGTGCTCTAGCGCGGTCCAACGCCGAGGTCGCGCCGGCCTTCTCCCAGGCATCCAACGATCCACGGTCGACGACGCTCGAGGGGATGTAGAACTCGCGCTGAAACCACTCGACAGTGTGCGGCATAGCCAGGTAGTCGGCACGATGCCCCAGAGTTCGGATCAGCGTGAGCGCGATCGGATCGTCGCGCACTTCGATGCCCTGGATAAGTCGGCGGGCCATGCCTATGATCTCCGCATCAATGACTAGCTTCTCGAAGCTCTGGCAGCTCTCGAAATCCAGCATGCCGGCGCCCGAAACCATGTTGACCCCGGCAAGCGCGGCCATGATTGTGCCGCCGGATGACTCGAGGCCGGCCTGCGCGTCGACGATCTTCGAGTCGCTCATGCCCAGATAGGCGTGTGTCGGTAAACCCAGGCTCTTCCCAACCTGAACGTAAGCACAATCGATCATCCACGTCCCGACTGCGCCCATCGGCGTTGTCCCGTGCCGCATATCGAAGACGGCCGGTGACCCACCCCAGACGATCGGCGCCCCAGACCGGGCAAGCTGGCAGATGGTCACCCCGCTCAGACACTCGGCAGTGTGCTGGACGACAGCCGCGGCGAGCGTCACCGGCGCCGTGGCGCCAGCCAGCGGCATCGAGACCAATTCAGACGGGATGCCGA
>Ga0326597_10005014_pt1 | contig 18501 bp, 21 predicted proteins | sample RVTome_12_FD_203789 | JGI IMG/M metagenome (GOLD analysis project Ga0326597, IMG submission 203789) | Soil microbial communities from uranium-contaminated site in the Upper Colorado River Basin, Wyoming, United States - RVT100D185 | ecosystem: Environmental > Terrestrial > Soil > Contaminated >... | reverse complement strand
ATCCGCCGAACGGAGTTTGCTCGCACGATGACGACGCCTAGCTGATGCCCGGGAGAGGACGCGCTCGCCGCCTTCGACTCCTGTTGATCGTCCCCCTCCTCGTCGGCCTGTTCGGCGTGCCCTCGGCGGGCCCGGTCGCCGGCGACGAGCTGTCGGACGCGATCGCCCGCCAGAAGGCGCTCGAGGAGCAGATCAAGAGCCAGCAGGGCCAGGTCGCCAAGCTCAACGCGCTCCAGGCGGATCTCCAGAAGCAGATCTCGGCGACGAAGAAGGAACTGGCGGGGATCAACGCCGACATCGTCGCGGTCCGCGCGCAGATCGATGCGATGGTGATCCAGATCGGGCTCGTCCAGCAGGCCTACGACAATCTCGTCTACGAGCTCCAGGTCATGGACACGCAGCTCGCTCGGCTCGTCGACCAGGAGCGCGCAAAGCGCCAGGAGCTGCGCGAGCGCAAGGCCCTCCTCGCGGAGCGGATCCGCGCCGCGTACGAGACGGACCAGACCTCGCCGCTCGAGTTGTTCCTGTCCGGCGCGACGTTCACCGACGTGCTGTCCGAGGTGAGTTACAGCATCGACATCGCCGAGCAGGACAAGGCGCTCGCGGAACAGATCGCCGCGGACCGGGAGACGCTCGCCGCGCTCCATGCGACGGTCGAGGCAACCCGCGGCCAGACCGACGACCTGCGCAAGGAGACGGCAGCCCAGAAGCGCGAGCTCGATCGCCAGCTGGCCGACCTCGAGGTGGCCAAGGCCCAGCTCGTCGAGCTCGAGAAGCAGACCGCGGCCGAGCTGTCCAAGCAGAAGCAGGCCTTCGCGCAGCTCGAGACCAACGAGGCGGCGCTCAAGAAGTCGATCGCCGAGGCGGCGGCGGCCCAGCGGGCGCTCGAGGAGAGGATCGACCGGCTCGTTCGCGAACAGGCGCGTGCCGGCAACATCCCATCCGAGTTCAACGGGACCCTGTCATGGCCGATGGCCGGGACGGTCACCCAGAACTTCGGCTGCACCGGGTTCTCATGGGAGCCGCCCCTCGGCGACTGCGCCCACTTCCACCGGGGGATCGACATCGCGGCCCCGATGTACACGCCGATTCGCGCGGCCGGCGACGGAACGGTCGTCTTCGCCGGGCCGAACCCGTATGACCCGGCACCGAAGGCGTGGATCGTGATCATCGCCCACTCGACCAACCTCGTGACCTGGTACGGCCACGTCGACAACGCCGTCAAGCCGCCGGCGGTCCGCGCCGGCCAGTTCGTCCGCGACGGGCAGGTCATTGCCTACAACGGGGTGACCGGGCGAACGACCGGGCCCCATCTCCACTGGATGGTCGAGTTCAATGGCAGCTTCGTTAACCCGCGGTTGTTCCTCTAGGGGCAGATCCGTCGGGTCCGTTCCTGTAGCATCGGACCAGGACATCCACGCAGTCCGAACGCGATGCGAGGGAGCCATCCGGTGAAGCGGACGATGGCGGTCATCCTGGCCGGCGGCGAAGGCGAACGGCTGTCGATCCTCTCGTCGGTCCGGGCGAAGCCGGCGGTGCCGTTCGGCGGCAAGTACCGGATCATCGACTTCACCCTGTCGAACTGTGTCAACTCGGACATCGACAACGTCGTCGTCCTGACCCAGTACAACCCGCGCTCGCTGAACGACCACATCGGGCTGGGTCGGCCGTGGGACCTCGACCGCAACACGGGCGGCGTGAAGCTGCTCCAGCCGTACATCCGGCGCGGTCGCGTGGCGGAGTGGTATCGCGGAACCGCCGACGCGGTGCTCCAGAACCTCAACGTCCTCGAGCACGAGCCGGCCGACACGATCGTCGTCCTGGCCGGCGATCACATCTACAAGATGGACTATCAGCGGTTCGTCGCGGCCCATCGGCGCAAGCGGGCCGACGTGACGATCGCCGTCCGGCGCGTGCCGCTGGCCGAGGCGTCGCGGATGGGCATCCTCGCTCTCGACGAGAGCGACCGGATCACCGAGTGGCAGGAGAAGCCGAAGCAGCCCAAGAGCGACCTCGCGTCGATGGGTGTCTACGTCTTCTCGAAGCGAGCGCTGCGGCGCTGGCTGTCCGACGACCTGGCCGACTTCGGGCGCGACGTCATTCCGGCCATGCTCGAGGGCGATGCCCGCGTCTTCGGCTACCGATTCGACGGCTACTGGCAGGACGTGGGCACGATCCAGTCGTACTGGGAGGCGAACATGGCCCTCGTGGCCGACTCGCCCGAGCTCGATCTCTACGAACGCGACTGGCTCATCCACACGCGGTCCGAGGAGCGGGCGCCGGCGAAGATCGGACCGACCGCGCAGGTCCACCGCTCGCTCATCTCGCATGGCTGCGTGATCAACGGGACCGTCGTCAACAGCGTCCTGTCGCCGGGCGTGCGGGTCGATGTCGGTGCCGTCGTGCGCGACTCGATTGTCATGTTCGATTCCGTTATCCGATCCGGGGCCGTCGTCGACCGGGCCATCCTCGACAAGGAGGTCGTCGTGGGGCCGGGCTCGATCGTCGGCGACGGCGGCGACCACGACACGCCCAACAGGCGCGAGCCCGACCGCCTGAACACCGGGATCACCGTCGTCGGCAAGCGTTCCGTCATCCCACGGGGGACCCGGATCGGCCGCAACGTGCGGGTCGGCGGCGACGTTCGGACCGTCGACTTCGGCTCGCGCGTGATCCGCAGCGGTGAGTGCGTCGACCGCGGGAAGGAGCGGCCCTACACCTCCGGGGAGCGGATCGCCCGCGCCAAGGCAGAGTAACGTCGAGGTCGCGCGCCGCCGGCCGATCGATGGCCGGCGCGGGGCCCGTGCGGCGGACTCCCGCTAGACTGCGCCGGATGACCACCGTCGGGCCGCCCGACGTCGAGCGCTGGCTCGCCGAACTGGGCCTCACGCCGCTTGCCCGCGGGGAGCGCGACGGTGTCACGAGTTGGGACCTCCGGCTCGACGGCCGGCGACGACGTGACCTGCGGCTGACGCTGATCCTCGATCCATCGGTCGCGCTCATCTGCTGGCTCCACTACGCCCCGCCGATCGGCGACGGGTTCCGCCGCTCCTACCGCCGCCTCCTGCGCTGGAACGACGAGTTCCCGTTCGTCAAGTTCTCGATCGCCGAGGACGAGCGGCCGATCCTCGCCGCCGAGCTGCCGATCGAGTCGGCCGATGCGGACGAACTCGGTCTCGCGCTCGCGCGGATCGTCGCGGTCAGTGACCGACTCCTCGAGGAATCGGCCGACTGGCTGTGGATCGGTGGTCGGATCCCCGCCGACTACCTGGACCGCGGCCCGACGAGCGGTGCCACGCCCCTGCTCGACAGATACGCGGACCGGCTCGCGGAGTTGGTCGGATGACCGGCCGGTCGCACCGGCGGGGAGTGGTTCCGGCGCTCCTCGCCGTCCTCTTCGCCGTCGGGCTCGTCCTCGCACCGGCACCGGGCCGACCGACCGTCCACGCCGCGACGCCGGACCTCACGATCGTGTCGGCCGCCACCTACGAGGTCCTGCCGGACGCGAAGACCGTCCACGTCACGGTCAGCCTCACCGCCACGAACACCCTGCGTGACACGGCGACGCGGCGCTTCTACTTCGACCGCGCCGCGCTCGCCGTGCTGCCCGGCACGGCCAACTTCCGGGTCGCCGGCGGGTCGGGGCGGCCGTCGGTGGCGGTCACCGAGCGGACCGCCGACTACACGCTCCTGACGATCGCCTTCGGCCAGCGAATCAACTCCCAGCGCAGCGCCACGTTCACCCTCGAGTTCGACCTCGTCGATGCCGGCGGCGACCCGGGCCGCGACGTACGGGTGGGCACCGCCTTCACCTCGTTCCCGGCCTGGGCGTTCGCGAGCGACGAGACCCCGGGGAGCAGCGTGACCGTCATCTTCCCGGAGGGCTTCACCGTCGTGCTCGAGGCCGGGGATCTCCCCGAGCCGACGACCGACACCGACGGTCGGACCATCTTCCAGAGCGGAGCGCTCGACGCGCCGCTCGAGTTCTTCGCCTTTTTCGTCGCCGACCGACCGGCCGGCTACCTCGAATCGAGCCGGCGGGCGACGATCGGGTCCGCGTCGGCCGAACTCGTCATTCGTGCCTGGCCGGACGATCCCGACTGGTCGGGCCGGGTCGGCGACCTGTTCGGCCGGGGACTGCCCGCGCTGTCACGCGCCATCGGCCTGCCGTGGACACGCTCCGATCCGCTCGTCATCACCGAGTCGGTCAGCCGGACGACCGGCGGGTACGCAGGCCTGTTCGATCCGACCGAGGGGACGGTCGAGGTCGCCTACTACGCCGACGCGTTCGTCATCCTCCACGAGGCCGCCCATGCGTGGTTCCACGGCGGCCTGCTCGCCGATCGCTGGGCGAACGAGGCGTTCGCCTCGTACTACGCGCTCGCCGTGGCCGGGGAACTCGGCGTCGAGGCGACCGCCGACCCGCTGACGCCCGAGCTCCGCGAATACGCGATCCCGCTCAACGCATGGGGGGCGATCGGCGAGGAGCCGCCGGAGGTCGAGGACTACGCGTACGCGGCGACGCTCGAGCTGGCACGGCTCGTCGCGGAGCGGGTGGGGGATCGGACGCTCGTCGCGGTGTGGGCCGCGACGGCGCGCGGCGATGGCGCCTACCAGCCGAGCGGTGGCCTGCCGACCGAACGCGCCGAGGCGATCCCGGACTGGCGCGGCCTGCTCGACCTGCTCGAGGACCACGCCGTTGAGCCGCTCGACGACCTCTGGCTCGCCTGGGTGGTGCGCGACGAGGAGGCGCCGCTGCTCGACGAGCGACGCGCGGCGCGGGCGCTGTACGAGGCGGTCGGGGCGGAGGCCGGCGACTGGAACCTGCCGCGCTCCACCCGGGCCGCGCTCCGGGCCTGGCGATTCGACCAGGCCACGGAGCTGCTCACGGACGCACGGCGCGTCCTCGGCGCGCGGGCGGAGCTCGAGACCGGCGCACGGAACGCCGGGTTGACGCTCCCGCTCACCCTCCGCGGCGCGTTCGAGGGGGAGGGCGGGTTCGCGGCCGCGCTCGACGAGGCCGACGCGGAGCGGGCGGCGATCGTCGCCTACGCCACGGCCGCGGCGGCACGGATCGCCGATCCGGACCCGTTCGAACGCCTCGGGCTCATCGGCAGCGAGCCGGAGGCCGCGCTCGCCGCGTCGGCCGCCGCCTTCTCCGCAGGTGACCTGCCGACCGCCGTCGGTCGGGCCAGCGAGGCCGAGACGATCTGGTTGAATGCGGCCGAGATCGGGCGCAACCGGATCGTGACCGGCGTCGGCGTCACCGTTCTCGCGGTGCTCCTCCTCGCATTCGGCGCGTCGCTGCTGCGTCGGCGCCGGGCCGAACGACGGGCCGCCCGACCGGCCTCGCCGTCGGGTGAGCGTGCCGAACCGCCCGAGCCCGTGTCGCACGCCTGATCGAGTCGATTCCGCGTCCGCTACACTCGCGGCCACTCACGCACAGGAGAGGTACTCCCACACACGATGGGCATCCAGCGCAGCCGACCGTCGCACGAGATCCTGTCCGGCGAATCGGCCGACGTCTACTTCGCCCGGGCCGAGCGGATCCTCGAGCGCGAGGGCATGGATCCGATCGTGGCGATGGAGGTGTTCGCCCGGGAGCCCGCCGTCCTGTGCGGGATCGACGAGGCGAAGAACCTGCTCGGCCACGTCCTCGCCGACGCCGATCCGGCCGAGACGACGGTCGAGGCGCTCGACGACGGCGACGTCATCGGTCCCAAGGAGGTCGTCCTCCGCATTCGCGCCCGGTACCGGCGGTTCGGGCTGTATGAGACCGCGTTCCTCGGCATGCTCGCCCAGTCGACCGGCTGGGCGTCGGCCGCGCGCGAGGTGGTCGAGGCCGCGGCGCCCGATCCGGTCATCTCGTTCGGTGCCCGGCACGTGCACCCGGACATCGTCGACGTGCTCGACTACGCGGCGATCGTCGGCGGCTGCGTCGGCGCCTCGACGCCGGCCGGGGCACGTCTGGCCGGCCTCAACCCGACCGGCACGATGCCCCACTCGCTCGTCCTCATCTTCGGCGACACGGTCGAGGCGGCGCTCGCGTTCGACCGTGACCTGGCCGACGACGTGCCGCGGATCGTGCTCGTCGACACGTTCCGCGACGAGGCGGAGGAGGCCCTCCGCGTCGCCCACGCGCTCGGTGACCGGCTGTACGGGATCCGCCTCGACACGCCGTCGGAGCGCGGGCGGGTGACGGCCGACCTGGTCAAGGAGGTTCGAGCCCGGCTCGACCAGGCCGGTTTCCGGCACGTCAAGGTCGTCGTGTCCGGTGGGCTGTCGCCGGAACGAATCCGCTACTTCAGGGAGCAGGGAGCGCCGGTCGACTCGTACGCCGTGGGCTCGTATATCAGCGGCGCCAGTCCGATCGACTTCACCGGCGACATCAAGGAGATCGACGGTCGGCCGATCGCCAAGCGCGGCCGCATCCCGGGCGTCACCGACAGCCCGCGCCTGCGCCGGATCGACCTCGCCGCCTGGCGCGACGGATAGGCGCGACCGGGGTTCAGCGCATGGGCGACGAGACCGAAGACGGAACGCCGACCGACGGGCACGAGAGCGCCTATTCGCTGCTCCAGCGAGGCCTCGAGCTGCTGCGGACGCGACACTTCGCGCAGGCCGCGATCGTCCTCGAGCGGGCGGACCGGGCGGAGCCGGGCAAGGGCTCGATCCTCGAGGCGCTCGGCCGGGCGTACTTCAACAGCGGCCAGCTCGATCGGTCCCGCTCCGTGTTCGAGGCGCTCCTCGAGATCGATCCGTCCGCCCACTACGCCCACTACGCCCTGGGCCAGAGCCTCAAGCGGCTGGGCCGGGCGAGCGAGGCGCGGACGCACCTCCGCCTCGCCGTCGCGCTGAGCCCCTCGTCGCCGCTCTATCGCGGCGCCCTGCAGCGGCTGGGCCGGGCCCCGAATCAGGAGCCCGAGTCGGCCGGCGAGGACCCATCGCCGGACGCCGCCGGCGGGAGCGCGTCGAGCACGTAGTGCGGCCACTCGATGGTCGGGACGAAGCCGGCCGCCCGGTAGATCCGGGTGGCCGTCTCGTTGAGCGCCTCGACCGACAGCTCGACGACGCCGGCTCCGCGATCGCGCTGGTGGGCGATGCCCCAGCGCAGCAGTTCCCGCCCGAGACCGCGCCCGCGCCACGCGCGGCGGACGCCGATCAGGCGGATGTCGCCGACCGGTCGACCGCCGACCGGCGGCCCGAGCTCGACCCGCGCGAACGCGACGAGGCGGTCCGCCGCGGCCGCCGGCGCGACGAGCAGGATGCCCGACGGATCGAACGATGGGAGCGTGTGGTAGAAGCGGACCGCGTCGACCGTCCACGACAGCGGCGTCGGGTGGTCGACGAACGTGTCGTTGAGGAGCTCGACGAAGGCCTCGACGTCCGATTCGAGATCGAGGCCGCGGACGACGACGTCGTCCGGGAAGACCGGCGCCGGCACCGGGACCTCCGGTCCGAGCTCGAAGCGCCACAGGCTCGAGTGGTAGCGGAAGCCGAGCGCATCGATGAACGCCCGCGTCGCCGCAAGGTGCTGGGGGCCGTGAAGCTGCAGCCGGGCGAACCCCCGCTCGGCGGCGATGTGTCGCGCCTCGTCAACGAGCCGCCGGCCGTGACCATTCCGGCGATGGCCCGGGTGGACGGTCAGGTCGTCGAGCCGCGGCGTGCAGTAGCCGACGACCTCGTCACCTGCGAGGGCGACGGCGGTGCCGTCCGGATCGACCCGCAGGCGCGCGACCGCCCGATCGACATCCGCATCGGTGTGACCGGGCATCGCGTCGACGAGGAGCGACGCGTCCATCACCGCACGCACCGCGTCGAGGTCGGTGGGACGGAAACGGCGGACGGCGTGCGCGGGCGCCCGGACGGTCGTCATCGGCCCCGGCGCACGTGGTCCGCGAGCAGGAGGCCCAGGATCGACTTGGCGTCGGCGAGCTCGCCCCGTGCCGCGGCAGCGACGGCCTCGTCGAACGGCTGCCAGACGAGCTCGAGGCGCTCGTCCTCGTCCGGGCCGAGCCGATCCGCGGCGGCCGGCGCGAGGCCGGTGGCGAGATAGAGGTGCATGAGCTCGGTCGCGAATCCGGGAGCGGTCCAGAAGCTGGCGAGGCGCCGCCAGGTCGCAGCCCGGAGCCCCGTCTCCTCCTCGAGCTCGCGGGCCGCGGCGTCGTCCGGATCCTCCACGCCGTTCGTGGCCGCATCGACGTCGAGCGTCCCGGCCGGGATCTCGAGCAGCGCGGACCCCGCGGCGACGCGCCATTGGCGGACGAACGCGACCCGATCCTCGGCGTCGATCGCGACGATCGCGACGGCACCCGGGTGACCGACGATCTCGCGCGTCGCCCGGGAGCCGTCGGCGCGCTCGATCGTGTCGATCCGAAGCGAGAGGTACCGACCGCGGTGGAGCACCTCTGACCCGATCACCACTTCGTCGAGCGGGACGACGGCGGCGGGCTGGGTGGGGCGAGGGGTCATCGACGGTGGAGGATAGCGCCCCGGACCGGGTCGATGTCGGACCGTTCGGCGCGCGACACGAAGACGGCGGCGGGCGCGTGGCCCGCCGCCGTTCGGTGGTGCGACGACGTCGGCGTCAGCTCATCGCCGAGGTGAGCGACACGCCCGATTCCGCGTTGAACAGGTGGAGCTTGGGCAGAGGCACCCTGAAGTCGAGCACGTCACCCGGCTTGACCCGGTGCTCCGACCCGACGATCGCGACGATGTCGCGCCCGGCGCTTGTGACATGGAGGAGCTCCTCGTTGCCGAGGTACTCGACCACGTCCGCGGTCGCCCGCAGCTGGGCGGCGTCGCCCGCCGCGCCGTTGCCGATCTCGAGGTGTTCCGGCCGGAAGCCGGCGACGACCTTGGCGGCCGAGCCCACGGACTCGCGGAAACGGGCGGGGAGCGGGATCGTCATCCCCTCAGCCTCGAGCGTCGCGCCGTCGCCGGACCCGCCGACCGAGACCTCGACGAAGTTCATCGCCGGGCTGCCGATGAAGCCGGCCACGAAGCGGTTGACCGGGTGGTCGTACAACTGCTGCGGGGAGCCGACCTGCTGGAGGATGCCCTCGTTCATGACGGCGATCCGGCTGCCCATCGTCATCGCCTCGACCTGGTCGTGGGTGACGTACATCGTCGTCGTCTTGAGCCGCTGGTGGAGCCGCGCGATCTCCGCCCGGGTCTGGACGCGGAGCTTGGCGTCGAGGTTGGACAGTGGCTCGTCCATGAGGAACACGGCCGGCTCGCGGACGATCGCCCGGCCGAGCGCGACGCGCTGCCGCTGGCCGCCGGACAGCTCCTTCGGCTTGCGCTGGAGGAGCTTCCCGAGATCGAGGATGCCGGCCGCCTCGGTGACCCGGCGGTCGATGTCCGCCTTCGATACCTTGCGCAGCTTGAGGCCGAACGCGAGGTTGTCGTAGACGGTCATGTGCGGGTAGAGCGCGTAGCTCTGGAAGACCATCGCGATGTCGCGATCCTTGGGCGGTACGTCGTTGACGACCCGCTCGCCGATCTTGAGCGTGCCGTCGGTGATCTCCTCGAGCCCGGCCACCATGCGCAGCGCGGTCGTCTTGCCGCAGCCCGAGGGACCGACCAGGACCATGAACTCGCCGTCCTGGATGTCGAGGTTGAAGTCCTTGACCACCTTCACCGGACCGTAGTCCTTCACGATGTGGTCGAACGTCACGGTTGCCATCGCGGCACCTCGATACGCACCGCCCGGCGTCATCGCGGGCTCATGCATCCGGCCGCCGAAGCGGACTCAGACGAGCCCCGTACGTGCGCCGTGTCGGGTCGCGCCATCGTATGCTGGGCGCCTCCGACCCGCAACCCTTTTCGGAGACGTCCCGTGAGCATCCTTGGACCCGTGTCGGACCCCACCGACGCTGCCCGGCGCGATGCGCTCGCCACGCGACTGTTCGAGGCGACCCTCGGCGCCTTCGACCTTCTCGTCGTCCATCTCGGCCTCGACCTGGGCCTGTACGAGGCGCTGGCCGAACACGGACCACTGTCGCCGCCCGAGCTCGCCGCCCGCGCCGACATCGACCGACGCTACGCGCGCGAGTGGCTCGAACACCAGGCCGTCGGCGGGATCCTCGAGGTCGACGATCATGCCGCTGGTCCGGACGAGCGCCGCTATGCATTGCCGGAGGGACACCGCGAGGTCCTGCTCGACCCCGAAAGCCTGTCGGCCGGCGCGGCGCTGCCGAAGTTCGTCCTCGCGGCAGGCCGGACCTGGCCCGCGCTGCTCGAGGCCTATCGATCCGGCGGCGGCGTGGACTGGTCGCACTACCCCGGCCTCGTCGAAGCCCAGGAGCTGGCCAACCGGCCGGTCTTCGCCCGGCTCCTGACCGATACGTGGCTGCCGGCGATCCCGGACGTCCACGAGCGGCTCCTCGCGGACCCGCCGGCGCGGGTCGCGGACCTCGCCTGCGGGACCGGCTGGTCGAGCATCGCCATCGCCCGCGGTTATCCCCGCGCGTGGGTGGACGGCCTCGACATCGATCGCGAGTCGATCGAGCGGGCGCGACGCAACGCGGACGGGCTGGGCCTCGACGATCGGCTCCGGTTCCACCACGTCGACGCCGGGGACCACCACCTCGACGGGCTGTACGACGTCGTCACCATCTTCGAAGCCGTCCACGACCTGGCCCGCCCGGTCGAGGTCCTCACGGCGGTCCGCCTCCTGCTCGCGCCCGGCGGGACAGCGATCGTCGTCGACGAGAAGGTGGCGGAGACGTTCACCGCCCCCGGCGACGAGATCGAGCGGCTCATGTACTCGTACAGCGTCCTGTTCTGCCTCGCCAACGGGCTCGCCGACCAGCCGTCGATCGGGACCGGGACGGTCATGCGCCCGGACACGTTCCGCCGCTACGCGCGCGAGGCCGGCTTCGGTTCTGTCGACATCCTGCCGATCGAGCACGATACGTTCCGCCTGTACCAGCTGCGGGCTTGACGTCGGGTAGAGTCCCCCCATGACGCAGATCGAGCGGAGGTCCCGCCGCCCACCACGGCCGGAACGGGCGGGCTCCTCGACGGGAGCCGTGAGCGAGGCCGCCTTCCCGGGCGTCGAGGCCCGGCGACGCGCGGACGGCGGCGCCCGAAGCGAGCGCTGGCGGGCGGTCCTGGCGGACGGAGGCCCGATCCTCGCCGACGGCGCGATGGGCACGATGCTCTTCTCCGCCGGCCTCCAGTTCGGCGACCCGCCGGAGGTCTGGAACGTCACCCAGCCGGACATCATCCGTCGCGTCCACCGGGGCTACCTCGAGGCAGGAGCCCGGATCCTGCTCACGAACACGTTCGGCGCGAACCGCCTTCGCCTGGGCCTGCACGGACTCGAGAGCCGGGTGGCAGAGCTGAACCGCACCGCCGCGATCCTGCTGCGAGCGGAGGTCGAGGCCGCGGGCGGAAGCGCCCTGGTCGCCGGGGACATCGGCCCATCCGGGGCGATCATGGCGCCGATCGGCACGCTCGACTACGACGAGGCGGTCGAGGTCTTCGAGGAGCAGGCAGCGTCGCTCGTCGCCGGTGGCGTCGACCTGATCTGGATCGAGACGATGTCGGACCTCGCCGAGGTCCAGGCCGCCATCGAGGCGGTCCGGCGCGTGTCGGCCGGCATCCCACTCATCGCCACGATGACCTTCGATACGCGCGGGCACACGATGATGGGCGTCAGCCCGGAGCAGGCGGTCGCCTCGCTGAGCGCCTGGGGTGCGGACGCGGTCGGCGGCAACTGCGGCAACGGGCCGGACGAGATCCTTCCGGTCATCGCCCGGATGCGCGCGGCGGCTCCGGATGTGCTGCTCGTCGCAAAGTCGAACGTCGGCATGCCGGAGCTCGTCGACACGCGCGCCGTCTACAAGGCGGATCCGGTGGTCATGGCCGAGCAGGCACTCCTCATGCGCGCGGCCGGCGCGACCATCGTCGGGGCGTGCTGCGGGAGCACGCCCGATCATCTGCGAGCGATGGCGGCGGCGCTCGCGATCCCCGACGCGTGACCGACGACGCGGAGGACGCCGATGGCGCTGCGCCGGTGCGGTTCGTCGGCACGGCCGACCTGGCCGACGAGCTCGGCGACGCCGTTCAGTCGTGCGACCTCCAGTTCCGCTCGTTCGGGCGTCGCGTCCGGGTCAGCGGCCCGATTCGGACCGTCCGCTGCCATGACGACAACGTGCTGCTGCGCGACCTGCTCTCCACGCCGGGGGAGGGCGGGATCGTCGTCGTCGATGGTGGGGGCTCCCTTCACAGCGCCCTGATCGGCGACCTGATCGCCGGCATCGGCGCCCGCAACGGCTGGGCCGGCGTGATCGTCAACGGGGCCGTCCGTGACGTCACGGCCCTCGCGTCGGTCGACATCGCAATCAAGGCGCTCGGCTCGAACCCGCGCCGCAGCGCGAAGCTCGGCGTCGGTGAGCGTGATGTGCCGGTTTCGTTCGGCGGCCTGACATTCCGGCCCGGCGACGTCGTCGTCAGCGACGAGGACGGGATCGTGGTCGTTCCGGCGTCTCCAGGTCGAGGTCGGCCTCGCCCGTGAGCTCGCCGGCGAGCAGGTCCATGAGCAGGCCATCGTGGAAGGAGCCGTCCCGACCCCGTTCGTACGCCCGCATGATCCCGACCGGTCGAAAACCCACCGACTCGTAGGCGCGGATCGCGCGGTCGTTGTCGGCCGCCGGGTCGATCGTGAGGCGGTGATGACCGCGCTCGCCGAAGAGGTACCGGGCGAGGACCCGGATCGCCTCCGACCCGAGGCCGCGCCCCTGGTACGCGGATGCCAGGAAGATGTCGATCCCCGCGTGACGGTAGTCCGGGTCCGTCTCCTCGGCGACCATGATCGCGCCGGCCACGACGCCGGCCACGACGACGACGAGCGTCACGTGGCCGTCCTGCCCGGCGACGTCGGCGAGCGCCGCATCCGGTTCGTCCGTGCCCCACCAGCGGGCGACGGTCGGGTCCGCGAGGATCGCTCGAACGGCATCGCGGTCCGCGTCCACGAGGGGGCGGATGCGCACGCGTGGCCCGATGAGCGTTGGCCGGGCGGGCGGTGTGGGCGTTGGGGAACTCATCGGATCATCGGTACGAATTCGGACGCTCCCGGAGGCCGTGGTCCCGCGGCCCCCACCATTCCGACATGGGAGTACGCGATCGTAACAACGTGCGCGGGAAGAACGCGCCGTCGCTCGGCGTCCGAAATCGTACTGATCCACGGCACCGCCCGGCGCCTCGCGCCGTCAGCGCCGGAGCAGGGAGGGCACGTTCGGCTCCGGTCCGCGCCAGCGCGAGATCTCCTCGGTCGCGAGGCGACCGAAGTAGTTCATGAAGTGGCCGCCGGCGCGCTCGAGCGTCCTGACCGCGGCCCGGCGCCGCGCTTCGTCGGGCACGCGAACGACGACGACCGCGCGTCCCTCGCGCGCCGCCGCCTCGTAGCTCGCGAAGTCGGGCAGCTGGTCCATCATGACGAACTGGACGAGCCGCAGGATGCGGGCGCGGATCCCATGGACGGCGCCGGTCCCGTCGAGCCGGCCGGCATCCTCCGGTCCGGTCAGGAGCAGCACGTCGTCCCGGGCCACGCCGGCCGCGAGCAGCTCGTCGAGCGCGGCCGCTGCCACCGTGGGCTCGTCGATCACGGCGAGGAGCCGGCCGGTGGGGTAGCCGATGAACGTGCTCACCCGGCCACCCTACAGCCTGAACCGCTCGACCGCCCGCGCCGCCAGCTCGCGCCCGATGGCGAGCGATGCGGTGGCCGCCGGGGACGGCGCATTGCGGACGTGCAGGACGCGGCCGGATCCGGCGAGGTCGAAGTCATCGACGAGCGTCCCGTCGCGGGCGAGTGCCTGGGCGCGCACGCCGGACGGACCGAACGTCAGCTGGTCCGTGCGAAGCTCCGGGACGTAGCGCTGGAGCTCGCGCACGAAGGCGGTCTTCGACCAGTCGCGCCACATCTCGGCCAGTCCGGTTCGCAGGTAGCGCCGGGCGAGGCGAAGGAATCCGGGGTAGGCCAGGGTTCCGGCGAGGTCCGGGATGGACACGTCCCGGCGGCGGTAACCCGTCCGGGCGAAGGCGAGGACCGCGTTGGGGCCCGCCCACACTGCGCCGTCGATACGCTTCGTGAAGTGGACGCCGAGAAACGGGAAGCGCGGATCCGGGACCGGGTAGATGAGGCCCTGGACGAGCGGCCGGGCGTCCGGGGTCAGCGTGTAGTAGTCACCGCGGAACGGAACGATCCTCGGTGCGTCGGGGCCGGCGTCCCCGGTGAGGGCGGCGACGCGATCCGCCCACAGGCCGGCGCACGAGATGACCGCACTCGTGACGACGTCGCCTGCGGTCGTCCGGAGGACGAGCTCGCTCCGTCGCTGATCGAAGCCGGTCACGCGTCGGCCCGTCCAGATCGTGCCGCCGCGCTCTCGGACGTCGTCCGCGTAGGCGAGCGCAACGCGCCGGAAGTCGACGATACCGGTCGACGGGCTCCACAGGCCGCGGATTCCGGCGGCGTGAGGCTCGAGCTCGCGGATCCGCTCGGAACCGACGAGCTCGAGCCCGGGAACGCCGTTCGCCGTGGCCCGATCGTGGAGCGCCGCGAGGCGCGGCAGCTCGTCGTCCGTGAGCGCGACGACGAGCTTGCCCGTCCGCTCGATCGGGATGCCCCTCGCCGCGCAGTACTCCTCGAGCGAGGCCTTGCCCTCGCGGCACAGGCGCGCCTTGAGCGATCCCGGGGCGTAGTACAAACCGGCATGCACGACGCCGCTGTTGTGGCCGGACTGGTGGACGGCCAGCTCCGGCTCCTGCTCGATGACGCCGAGGCGCAGTTCCGGGCGCGCTTCGAGCAGCCGGAGCGCCGTCGCGAGGCCCACGATGCCGCCGCCGACGATCGTGACGTCAAGGTGCTCCGTCATGTCCGGGATGGTAGGGGAGTCGCCGCCCCGGGTCGGCGGCCGCCGACGGGCCGGCGCGTCGTCGACGCACCGGCCCTCACGAGACTGGTCAGGCGGTAACTGCCCGCGGCAGCCAGCCGGGCTCCGGTTCGCCGAACTTCGAGACGAGGTAGTCGCGCGACTCTTCGACGGCGCGAAGGCGCGACGGGGCCCGGGCTCGCGGCGATCGACCGGGATGCCAACAGCATCGCCGACTACGACATCGACCGGGCGATCCGGCTCGCGACGCTCAAGTTGGTCGGCTATGCCGCCGTCGTGAGCGCGCTGCGCGACCGGCTGTCGGACGACTCGTCCCTCGTGCTGTTCGGCGGCCAAGCCGGCGGCGGTCGCGAACTACACGTCACAGACGCCGATCGGCCGGCTGGCCACGATGGCCGACATCGTCGGGGCGGTCGCCTTCCTGCTCGAGAACCCGGCCGTGAACGGCGTCGACCTCATCGTCGACGGCGGCTGGCACTGCCGCTGAGCAGCGGCCCGCGAGAACCCCGAGCGATCAGCGCGTGGCGACCGCCGGCAGGAGCGACGACGCGATCTCGGCCGCCCAGGCGCGGATCTCGGCCCACGGACGGAAGTCGCCCTCCGGCGCCTTGACCCCCTTGGCCACGATCTTCTCGCCGAGGCTCAGGCCGCGCTTGTCGAGCCGGCCGGGAAAGAGGCGGTGCTCACGCGCTCGGCTCGTCTCGAGGAGGGCCGGGACGTCGGTCGGCTCCGCCTCCGGCTTCGGCGGGTCGCCGAGTGGGCCGATCGAGAACAGCCAGACGGGCCGGCCCGCGAGGCCCTGGGCGAGTCGCTTCACGAACACGGTCGCCGGCTCCATCCAGCGCCCGAAGTAGACGGCGCTGCCGACGACGACCGCGTCGTACGCGTCGACCGACGTGACGGTTTCCGGGGCGGCGACGGCGACGGAGTGGCCGGCCTCGCCGAGCACCTCGGCGATCGTGCGGGCGACTTCGTCGGTCGAGCCGTGCTTCGACGCGGCGGTGACGAGGATCTTCATCGAACGGGTGCCTCCGTGGTCGTGCGGGCGAATTGGGGCTGGCTCGGCCGGCGGGCCGGGTCGTGGATGCTGCCGAACAGGCGGGTGGCGAGGACGGCGCCGGTGAGACCGATCGCGGCGAACAGGACGATCGGCGGGTACTGCCGCGCGTCGGTCGCGAGGCCCTCGACGACGAGCATCGCGGCGATCGCGGTGCCCATCGTGGCCGACTTGACGACGACGATCGCGCCAAGCACGTAGCCGACCGCGTGACGGCGCAGCAGCGTCGCGGCCGCGAAGAGGCCGAGCGGGACGAGCAGCCCGAGGTCGAACGTCTGGACGACGAGCGTCGTCCCGCCGTTGAGCTCCGGGACCACGGCGCTGTTGAGGCTGCGGCCGACCAGTGGCAACCACATGCCCCCGAGCAGAATCGGGATGAGCAGCGCGAGGCCGATCACGCCGCGCCGCGGGAACCCGGCTCCGACGCTTGCTGCGAGGTTGCGGAGGTCGAGGCCCGCCGCCACGAGCGCGATGGCCGAGACGCTCAGACCGACGATCGCGGTGTAGACGAGGAAGAGCGGACCGTAGGCCAGGAACGTGACGTACTCGAGGTACTGGTAGAGGAAGTAGACGAGCAGGCCGAGCGCGGCGAGGTCCGCGCGGAGCGAGCCCCGCCGGACAGCCGGCAGGACGAGAGCGAGGGCCGGGACGACGAGGAAGAGGGTCACGATGTCCCAGCCGACTCCCTCGGCGGCGATGGCCACGCCGTTGTAGCGATAGATCCCGCCGACGAGCAGGTCGACGGACTCGCCGCGCACGGTCACGAACGGCTCGGTGGCGAGGTCGCCGCGCAGGAAGACGCCCGCGCCGGCGGCGATGGCGGCGAGGACGGCGATCGCCGCGCACAGCGCGACGGCGAGGGAGCGGATGGTCACGGCAGGGAGCCTCACGATCCGGCGCATCGCCTGATGCGCCTCACGATCCCGAGTCTGCCCGCGCCGCCGCGATCGCCGGGAGGGTCCTCCGGCCCGGTGCGGGCGGGCCGGATGTCGCTCAGGCGGCGAGCAGAGCCGGGGCGGCGAGCAGCTCGCGCTCGGAGTGGAGGCCGAGGCGATAGGCGATCCGGGCGAGTCGCCCGTGCCGTGGACGGCGGCGCTCGGAGCACTCGAGCCACAGCGCGCCGTCGCGATCGGCGGCCACCATCGGCGCGCCACACACGCAGAACGGCTCTCCGCGCTCCGCGTCGTCGATCAGCTGAAGGATGGCAATTCGGTCGTACATCATCGTGGGAACCCCTTGAAGTAAAACGGTTCGTTCCGTATCCTAACCCGATGGCGCAGATATATCAAGACGATCCGTCTCGCAACGAGACCGCAACCGCACCGCGACCCCGCGGCAGGCGGGTCGGCCGGCCACGCAGCGAGAGTGCCCACCGGGCAATCCTCGATGCGGCGCGCGAGCTGCTCATCGAGGAGGGGTTCACCCGTCTACGGCTCGAGCACGTCGCGTCGCGAGCCGGAGTGGGCAAGGCCACGATCTACCGGCGCTGGGCCTCGAAAGAGGAGCTTGCCCAGGAGCTCCTGTCCGGCCTCGCCGGTCCGCACATCGCGATCGCCGACGTGGGAGACACGCGCGCCGAGCTCCTCGCCGCCGTCGTCAACCCGATGCGAGCCCTGACCGACACGCCGTTCGGCCCGGTCATCCGCGCCCTCCTGTCGCAGATCGCGATCAATCCGACCCTCGGGGATCCGTTCCGGGCGACTGTCGTCCACGGTCGTCGGACCGAGATCGCCCGGGTCATCGCTCGCGGCATTGCCCGCGGCGACCTGCGACCGGACGCGGACCCGGAGGTCGCGACGGAGCTCCTCGTCGGCCCGGTCTACTTTCGCCTGATGTTCGGCGGCGAGCTGTCGACGTCGTTCGCTCGCCGCATCGCCGACACGGTCTACCGCGGGTTCGCCGCCGGAGCCGCCTGACCGTGGCCGAGCGTCTCCCCGCGCGAAAGCGGATCGGGCTTGTCGCGCACGACCACAAGAAGGCGGACCTCGTGGCCTGGGCGCAGTGGAATCGAGCCGTCCTCGTCGAGCACGACCTCATCGCGACCGGTACCACCGGCACCCTGCTCGAGGAGGAGTTGGGGGTCGGGATCGTCAAGCTCCACAGCGGCCCGCTCGGCGGCGACCAGCAGCTCGGCGCGATGATCGCCGACGGGGAGATCGACCTGCTCGTCTTCTTCTGGGACCCGCTCGAGCAGCAGCCGCACGACCCGGACGTGAGGGCCCTGCTGCGGATCGCGATGGTCTGGAACATCCCGGTGGCCTGCAACCGGTCGTCGGCCGACTTCATGATCTCCTCCCCGCTCATGACCGGCGAGTACGTCCGGAGCGTGCCCGACTACCAGGCCTACATCGACCGAGCGCTCCCGGCCGACTGACCGGCGGGTCGCCGAGTGGGCGCCGAAACCGCGCGCCGCCGGCACGGCGTACCATCGGGCGGGATGACGCCCGACCTCGTCACGCGCCGTACCTTCCTCGTCCGGGCCGGCACGGGCACGTTCGCGCTGGCCGTCGTCGGGATCGCCGGCTGTGCGCCGGCCGGCGCCTC
>Ga0326597_10005013_pt1 | contig 18507 bp, 16 predicted proteins | sample RVTome_12_FD_203789 | JGI IMG/M metagenome (GOLD analysis project Ga0326597, IMG submission 203789) | Soil microbial communities from uranium-contaminated site in the Upper Colorado River Basin, Wyoming, United States - RVT100D185 | ecosystem: Environmental > Terrestrial > Soil > Contaminated >... | reverse complement strand
CCGCGCCGCGTTCGCCGAGCCGGGCGCGAACGGGCGATCCTGCGCCTCCTGCCATGGGCGGCATGCCGAAAAGCCCGTCGACCTCGGCGCTGCGGCGAGCGGCTATCCCAGATACGTCGAGGCGCTGGAACGCGTCATCGGCCTCGAGGAGCAGGTGAATGCCTGCCGCACGAGCCGCATGGCGAGCGCGCCGCTGCCGCTCGGCAGCCGCAAGATGAACCTGCTCGCCGGCTACGTGAAATTCCTCGGGCGCGGATCGAAGCTCGCGGTCGCGACCAGCGGGCCGGGCGCGGCCGCGATCGAACGCGGCCGCGCTTCGTTCGGGCGCAAGGCGGGCCAGTTGAATCTTTCCTGCGCCGATTGCCACACCGCCTACGCGGGCCGCTGGCTGCGCGGCCAGCGGCTGCAGCGGCTCGACCACAGCGCCGCCGAATGGCCGAAGCATTTCATCGCCGTGCACGAGCTCGGCTACATCAGCCTGCGCTTTCGCATCCAGCACTGCCAGATCGTGACGCGCACCGCGCCTCTGCCGCTGCACGCGCAGGAATACGTCGATCTGGAGTACTACCTCGCCAGCCTCGCCAACGGCAGCGCCGTGCTCGCGCCGACCCAGACCCGGCTGCGGGGCGAGTAGCGGTCCCCGCCGAGTCCGGCGGGACGCTCACGGCCGTCCCGGAGGATGCGCTGCGCGCGTCGCTGGCGCACCGCCGGGCGAGCGCGGTTCAGCGTACGCGCCGGCCGGGGCTCAGGCGCTTGCCCTCGCGCTCGACACTGCCCGATTTCTGCATCCGCGCCAGCGTGCGGTAGAGCGTCTCGTGCGCCAGTCCGAGCTCGGCCGCGAGGTCCTTCAGCGACCCGCGCAGCTCCACCGCGCCGCCCGGCCCGGCGCCGTGCGTCGCGAGGTAATGCCGCACGCGCTCTTCGGCGCCTGACAGCGCGGCGCGCTCGGCGCGCGCTCGCGCGCCCTGGAGCTGCCTCGAAAGCAGCTCGATCCAGCGCTCGGCGAGCGCCGCGTCGCGCCGCAGCGCGTCGCGAAACTTCGCCGCCGGGATCTCGAGCAGCTGCGCCGCGCGCGCCGCCACCGCGTCGCAGTGGTAGCAGCCGCTCCACAGCGCGGCCTCGGCGAACCATTCTCCGGGCCGCGCGCGGTGCAGGATGATGCGCTCGCCGCGACGCCCGACGCGGCAAAGCTGCACCTCGCCTTCGACGACGAAGAACACCGCGCGCGCCGACTCGCCCTGCCGGAAGGCGTATTCGCGCCGCGCGAGGCGGCGCGGCCGGGCGGCCGCCGCGAGGCGAGGATCGATCGCAGCGCGAGCATCGCTCATGCGGCGCGCTTCACGCAGCGGCCGGCGCGCAGCATGCAGCTTTCCGCTCGGCAGGCACCGACGCCGTGTCGCCCCCGAAGACGGGAATCGTAGCGAGGGTATGGAACGACTCCCAGGCGATGCCCTGCGGGTCGAGCGTCCAGTACTTGTCGCTCTTGGCGTAGCAGCAGGCCGCGCCCTTCTGCGGCATTACCGACACGTCGGCCTGCGCGAGCCGCGACGCGAGGTCCTCGAGCTCGGCGTCGTTCTCGGCCTGGATGCCGAGATGATCGAGTCCGGCCGCCTTGCCGCGCGTCGAGATTGCGAAGTTGACGCGCGGGTCCTCCAGCTGCCATTTGGCGTAATCGTCCTTTTTCACCGTCGGCTCGGCGGCGAACAGCGCGCTGTAGAAGCGCTGGCTCTGGGCGAGGTCATTGACGGCGACGTGTACGTGCAGGCGTTTCATGGTGTTTCCTTTCCATCCAGATGGACGGGTTGCGCTGCGGCGGATCGGCAGTCCGTCCCGCCGCAGCAGTTCTCGGTGAGGTAGCCGACCAGGTCGCTCATCGCGGCGAAGTCGGCGGTATAGATCACGAAGCGGCCCCGCTGGCGGCCGTGGACCAGCCCGGCGCGCGAAAGCTGCGCGAGGTGAAACGACAAGCTCTTAGCCAGAGGCCGCCCGCCGCACTGCGGCAGCGATTGCATTGGCCGCCGCTTCAACGGCTTGCCTTGGTTCCCCTTCGACCATGACTCGCAATAGCGACTCGGTTCCGGAGGGCCTCAAGAGCACCCGGCCTCGGCCGTCGAGCGACTTTTCCGCGTCGGCCTGCGCCTGGGCGATCGAGCGATCCCCGCGCCAGTCGAACTCGCGCGGCACCCGCACGTTGACCAGCACCTGCGGAAACATGACCAGGTCGGCGGTCAATTTGGCCAGCGTCTTGGAGTTCCCGCGCATGGCGCCGAGCACCTGCAGCGCCGAGACGATGCCGTCGCCGGTGGTATGCCGGTCCAGGCAGATGATGTGGCCGGAGTTCTCGCCGCCGTAGAGCCAGCCCTTCTCGCGCATCAGCTCGAGCACGTAGCGATCGCCGACGCGCGCGCGGGCGAAGGGAATGCCAAGCCGCGCGAACGCCTGCTCGAGCGCGAGGTTGGTCATCAGCGTGCCGGCAACGCCGCTCACCTTTTCGCGCGCCGCACGCTGCAGCACGATGGCGTAGAGCAACTGGTCGCCGTCATAGAACGTTCCCGCCCCGTCCACGACGACCACGCGATCGGCGTCGCCATCCAGCGCCACCCCCAGGTCCGCCTCATGCTGCTCGACCGCCGCGCGCAGCTGCTGCGGCGCCGTGGCGCCGAACTGGTCGTTGATGTTGAACCCGTCCGGGTCGACGCCGATCGACACCACTTCCGCGCCGAGCTCATGGAACACGTGCGGCGCCACCGCGTACGCGGCGCCGTGCGCGCAGTCCACCGCGATTTTCATGCCCTTGAGGTCGAGGTCGGCCGGAAAGGTCGACTTGCAGAATTCGATGTAGCGGCCGGCGGCGTCGTCGACGCGCCGCGCCCGCCCGAGGTGCGCCGACTCGTTGCAGCCCATCGGCGCTTCGAGCGCGCGCTCGATCTCCATCTCGATCGCGTCGTCCAGCTTGAAGCCGTCGCCCGAGAAAAACTTGATGCCGTTGTCGGCATAGGGATTGTGCGAGGCGCTGATCACCACGCCGAGCGTGAGGCGAAGCGCCCGCGTTAGGTAGGCCACGCCCGGACTCGGCAGAGGCCCGCACAGCAGCACGTCCACGCCGGCAGCCGAAAACCCCGCTTCGAGCGCGGCCTCGATCATGTAGCCCGAGATGCGCGTGTCCTTGCCGATGAGCACCGTGGGCCGCTCGGCGCCGCGCGCGCCGCCACGTGCCGCGAGCACCTTGCCCGCGGCGTAGCCGAGCCGCAGCACGAAATCGGCGGTCATCGGCGCGCGCCCGACCGTGCCGCGTACGCCGTCGGTGCCGAAATGCTTCCTGGTCATGGCGCTCCAGTGCGAAAGGCGTGCCACACGACCAGGGCGTCTCGGGTCGGCCCTACATCGTGCACACGCAGTATTCTCGCCCCGCTTTGCGCGGCGAGCAAAGCGGCCGCGACGCTGGCGGCGAGCCGCTCCCCGACCGGCCGGCCGGTGAGGCTCCCGAGGGTCGACTTGCGCGACCAGCCTGCCAGCAGCGCTACGCCCAGCTCGGCGAACTCCGCGAAGCGCCGCTGCAGCTCGAGGTTATGGCGCACCGTCTTGCCGAAGCCGAAGCCGACATCGGCCACCAGGCGCTCGCGCGCAATGCCGGCGCGCAGCGCGGCATCGATACGGCCGGCGAGGAACGCCTTCACCTCGGCCACGACGTCGTCATAGTGCGGCTCCCGCTGCATGGTGCCCGGCTCGCCCTGCTTGTGCATCAGGCAGATCGCGCATGCGCTTGCGGCGACGGTCTCGAGCGCGCCGGGCGCCGCGAGCGCGTCGATGTCGTTGATCAGCGAGGCGCCCGCGGCCAGCGCCTCGCGCATCACGCGCGGCCGGCGCGTATCCACCGAGAGGGGAACGCTGAGACCCGCGAGCGCTTCGATCACGGGAAGGATGCGCTCTAGTTCCTCCTCCTCGCTCACCGGTGCTGCGCCCGGGCGCGTGGATTCGCCGCCGATGTCGATGATCGCGGCGCCCTCCGCCAGCATGCGCTTCGCCTGCGCGAGCGCGGCATCGCGCGCGAGGAAGCGGCCAGCGTCGGAGAACGAGTCGGGCGTGACGTTCAGCACGCCCATCAGGACGGGGCGCTCGAGGCTCAGTCGATAACGCCCGCAACGCAGGATCATGGCGTCGCGGGCTCCGAGCTCGAGGGCACGGACTGCGCCCCGCGCCCCACCCATCAGGGTCCTGCTACGCGCTCGGGGCGGGCGCGGTCGCGCCCTGCGCGCCGCCGTCCCCGGCCGGGCCGCTTGCAGTAGGCGTGGTGTAGACCTTGGGCGCTCGCGGCGGCTTGCCGGCCATGACGTCGCCGATCTGCTCGGCGTCGAGCGTTTCCCATTCGAGCAGCGCCGCGGCCATCGCCTCGACCTTGTCGCGGTTCTCCTCGATCAGCCTGCGCGCTAGCTGGTACTGCTCGTCGATGATGCGGCGGATCTCGGCGTCGACCTTCTGCATGGTCGTCTCGGAGACGTTCTTGTGCGTGGTGATCGAGCGGCCGAGGAAGATCTCGGCTTCGTTCTCGCCGTACACCATCGGTCCGAGCTCGTCGGACATGCCCCACTGCGTCACCATGCGGCGGGCGATCTCGGTGGCGCGCTCGAAGTCGTTGGCCGCGCCGGTGGTCATCTGGTGCATGAAAATCTCCTCGGCGATGCGCCCGCCGAAGAGCACCGTGATCGTGTCGAGCAAGCGGTTGCGGTCCTGGCTGTAGCGGTCCTGCTCGGGCAACTGCATCGTGACGCCGAGCGCCCGGCCGCGCGGGATGATGGTGACCTTGTGCACCGGGTCGGTCTTGGGCAGCAGGCGCGCGACCACCGTGTGACCCGACTCGTGATACGCGGTGTTGCGCCGCTCCTCCTCGGGCATCACCATCGAGCGACGCTCGGCGCCCATGATGATCTTGTCCTTGGCGCGCTCGAAGTCGTCCATGTCCACCAGACGCTTGTTCTTACGCGCCGCGAACAGCGCTGCCTCGTTCACCAGGTTGGCGAGATCCGCACCGGAGAATCCCGGTGTGCCGCGCGCGATGATGTCGGCCTTGACGTCCGGCGCGAGCGGCACCTTGCGCATGTGCACCTTGAGGATCTCTTCGCGGCCGCGAATGTCGGGCAGCGGCACCACCACCTGGCGGTCGAAGCGGCCCGGGCGCATCAACGCCGGGTCGAGCACGTCCGGGCGGTTGGTGGCCGCGATGACGATCACGCCGGCGCTGGCCTCGAAGCCATCCATTTCCACCAGCAGCTGGTTAAGCGTCTGCTCGCGCTCATCATTGCCGCCGCCGAGGCCCGCGCCGCGCTGGCGGCCGACCGCGTCGATCTCGTCGATGAACACAATGCAGGGCGCGTGCTTCTTCGCCTGCTCGAACATGTCTCGCACACGCGCCGCGCCGACGCCGACGAACATCTCGACGAAGTCGGAGCCAGAGATGGTGAAGAACGGCACCTTGGCTTCGCCGGCGATGGCGCGTGCAATCAGCGTCTTGCCGGTACCCGGGTTGCCGACCATCAGCACGCCGCGGGGAATGCGCCCGCCGAGCTTCTGGAACTTGGACGGGTCGCGCAGGAAGTCCACCAGCTCGGAAACCTCTTCCTTCGCCTCTTCGCAGCCGGCGACGTCGGCAAAGGTGACGGTATTGGTCGATTCATCCAGCATCCGGGCCTTCGACTTGCCGAAGGAGAACGCGCCGCCGCGCCCGCCGCCCTGCATCTGGCGCATGAAGAAGATCCACACGCCGATCAGCAGCAGCATCGGGAACCAGGACACGAAGATGTTCATCAAGAGCGAGGGTTCTTCCTCGGGCTTGGCTTCCACCTTGACGCCGTACTTGAGCAGGTCGGAGACGAGCCAGATGTCGCCCGGGGAATAGCTCATGACGCGCTTGCCTTCGCTCGTGGTGGCCTTGAGCTGGCGTCCCTCGATGGTGACCTTGGCAATGCGCCCCGATTTCACCTCCTCGAGGAACTGCGAATATTCCATCGGCGCCTGAATCGCCTGGCGCGTATTGAACTGATTGAACACGGTCATCAGCACCAGCCCGATAACGAGCCAGATGACCAGGTTTTTAAGCATGTTGTTCAAGAACTTGCTCCTTCCCGCGCTATGCGGCAATGGCCATTCTAACGCCGATCCTGCACTGCAAGTAGAGCGCCTTTCCCGCCCGTCAATCGACGAGCTTGCGCGACGCGCGCGCCTGCCCGCCTTGCGGAGCTCTTGCGATCAGATAAGTCTCGCGCGACTCACCGCGCGAAGCGCCGGGCTTGCGCATCGTGACAGAGAGGAACGCCCCTTTTGCCGCGGCGAGCACGGCGCTGAACGCTGCGCCCTGAAATACCTTGACCACGAAAACACCGCTTGGTTTCAGCACTTTGAGGGCAAATCGCATGGCGAGCAGCACGAGCTCGGCGGCGCGGGCCTGGTCCACGTCGGCAATGCCCGACAGATTGGGCGAAAGGTCCGAGAGCACCAGATCCGCATCACCATCGAGCACCCCTTGCACGAGCTCGAGCGCCGCCGCATCGCGCACGTCCCCGCGCCGCACACTCACCCCCGGGATGGGGGCGATTTCGAGCAGGTCAAGCGCCACCACGCGTCCGCAGCGCCCCACCTTGCGCGCCGCGACCTGCGCCCAGCCGCCGGGCGCTGCGCCCAGATCCACCACCTTCGCGCCAGGGTGCAGCAGGCGGTCCTTGGCATCGAGCTCGAGCAGCTTGTACGCGGCGCGCGAGCGGTAACCTTGCGCCTTCGCCTGCCTGACGTAAGGGTCGCTCACGTGCCGGCGCAGCCACTGCCTGCTGGATTTGGACGCGGCCATTGCCTACACTCGTCGCATGGTCGAATTATCCGGCGCCGAGCGGCGCGCGTTGCGGGCACGGGCGCACAAGCTGGATCCGGTGGTCATCATCGGCGACAAGGGACTCAGCCCGCAGGTGCTTGGCGAGGTCGAGCGCGCGCTCGCTGCGCACCAGTTGATCAAGGTGCGTGCGGGTGCCGCGGACCGCGACACTCGGGCGCGGATGCTCGCTTCCCTGATTGAAGCGACCGGCGCGTGCACGGTGCAGGACGTCGGCAAGGTCTTCGTGCTGTACCGTCCGACTCCGCCGCCGCCGCCGCAGGAACCGCCCGTTGCGCCGCGCGCGCCTACTCGTAGCGGACGTCGAGAATCTCGAAGCGCTTCACGCCGGCCGGCGCCTGCACCTCGACCACGTCGCCGGCGTACTTCCCGATCAGCGCGCGGGCGATCGGGGAACTGATCGAGATACGCCGCTCCTTGATGTCGGCCTCGTCCTCGCCGACGATCTGGTAGGTCACGCTCTCGCCGTCGCCCTTCGACTCGAGCTCGACGGTCGTGCCGAACACGCAGCGCCCGTCGGCGTCGAGCAGGCGCGGATCGATGATCTGCGCGTTGGCGAGCTTCGCCTCGATTTCGGCGATGCGCCCTTCGAGGAAGCTCTGCCGATCGCGTGCCGCCTCGTATTCCGCGTTCTCGGACAGGTCCCCGTGCGAACGCGCGTCGGCGATCGCCGAGATGGCATGCGGGCGCTCGACCGACTTCAGCCGCTGCAGCTCGCTGCGCAGCAGCTCGGCCCCTCGGATGGTGATCGGAGTCTTCGCCATATCGCCCCAAGTCTACGATGCGGCCTGCTCGGCGAGCGCGAGTTTCGCATGCAGGTCCTGCAGCCGGTACGGCTCGAGCTGCGCCAGGTGCTTCATCCCGGCGCAGGCCGCCTTCGCGCCAGCGATCGTCGTGTAATAGGTCACGCGCTGCGACAGCGCCGTCGTGCGGATCGAGCGCGAGTCGGTGATCGCCGTGCGCGTGTCTTCCACCGTATTGACGATGAAGGTCACCTCGGCGTTCTTGATCATGTCCACGATATGCGGTCGGCCCTCGGTGACCTTGTTCACCGTCGTCACGTCGATGCCGTGCGCCTTCAGTACGCCGGCGGTGCCGCGCGTCGCCAGCAGCGCGAAGCCGAGCTCGGCCAGATCGCGCGCCACGCTCACCGCGGCGAGCTTGTCGCCGTCGCGCACGCTGATGAATGCCCGCCCGCCCTTGGGCAGGCGCACGCCCGCCCCGAGCTGCGACTTGACGAACGCTTCGCCGAAGGTCTCGCCCACGCCCATCACCTCGCCGGTGGACTTCATCTCCGGCCCGAGAATCGTGTCGACGCCGGGGAACTTGGCGAACGGGAACACCGCCTCCTTCACCGAGAAGTACGGCGGAATCACCTCGCCGCGCACACCCTGCGCCGCGAGCGGCTTGCCGGCCATGCAGCGCGCGGCGATCTTGGCCAGTTGCACTCCGGTGGCCTTCGAGACGAAGGGCACGGTGCGCGAGGCGCGCGGGTTCACTTCCAGCACATAGACCGTGCCGCGCTGAATCGCGAACTGGACGTTCATCAGGCCGCACACATGCAGCGCCTTCGCGAGCAGCACCGTCTGGCGGCGCAATTCGCGCTCGAGATGGCTCGACAGGCTGTGCGGCGGCAGGCAGCAGGCCGAGTCGCCCGAGTGCACGCCCGCCTGCTCGACGTGCTCCATCACGCCACCGATGAACACGTCCTTGCCGTCGGCAATGCAATCGACGTCGACCTCGATGGCGTCCGACAGGTAACGGTCGAGCAAAACCGGAGAATCGTTGGAAACTTTGACTGCGTCTTTCATATACCGCTCGAGGTCGGCCTGCTGGTGCACGATCTCCATCGCACGGCCGCCGAGCACGTAGCTCGGGCGCACCACCACCGGATAGCCGATCTCCTCGGCCAGCTTGACCGCCTCGCCCACGGAGCGCGCGGTGCGGTTCGGCGGCTGGCGCAGCTTCAGGCGCTCGAGCAGCTTCTGGAAGCGCTCGCGGTCCTCGGCGACGTCGATCGATTCGGCGCTGGTGCCGATGATCGGCACGCCCGCGGCGGCGAGCTCGCGCGCGAGGCGCAGCGGCGTCTGGCCGCCGTACTGGACGATCACCCCGAAGGGCTTTTCCTTGTCGACGATCTCGAGCACGTCCTCCAGCGTAAGCGGCTCGAAGTACAGTCGATCGCTGGTGTCGTAATCGGTCGAGACGGTCTCCGGGTTGCAGTTGACCATGATGGTCTCGAAGCCGTCCTCGCGCAGTGCAAATGCCGCGTGCACGCAGCAGTAATCGAACTCGATGCCCTGGCCGATCCGGTTCGGTCCGCCGCCGAGCACCATGACCTTGCGCCGGGCGCCCGGTTGCGCCTCGCACTCCTCCTCGTAGGTGGAGTACATGTAGGCGGTGTGCGTCGCGAATTCCGCCGCGCAGGTGTCGACGCGCTTGAACACCGGCCGGATGCCGAGCGCGTGGCGCCGGTCGCGCACCTCCTTCTCGCTCGCGTTAAAGAGGTACGCCAGGCGCCGGTCGGAGAATCCCTTGCGCTTGAGACGGCGCAGCGCTTCGGCGTCGATGTTGGCGAGCACCATGTCATCGAGCTCGACTTCGAGATCGACGATCTCCTTGATCTGCGCGAGGAACCAGGGATCGATGTGCGTGAGGCGGTGCACCTCCTCGAGCGTGAAGCCGTTCTCGAAGGCATCGCCGACGTACCAGATGCGCTCCGGGCCGGGCTCGCCGAGCTCCTTCTCGATCGTCTCGCGATCGGTGGTGCGCTGGTTGAGCCCGTCGACGCCCACCTCCAGGCCGCGCAGCGCCTTCTGCAAGGACTCCTGGAAGGTGCGCCCGATCGCCATCACCTCGCCGACCGACTTCATCTGCGTGGTGAGGCGGTCGTTGGCCTGCGGGAACTTCTCGAAGGCGAAGCGCGGCACCTTGGTGACCACGTAGTCGATGCTCGGCTCGAACGAAGCCGGCGTCGCCCCGCCGGTGATCTCGGTCCTGAGCTCGTCCAGCGTGTAGCCGACGGCGAGCTTGGCGGCGATTTTGGCGATCGGGAAGCCGGTCGCCTTGGAGGCGAGCGCGGAGGAGCGGCTCACCCGCGGGTTCATCTCGATCACCAGCATGCGGCCGTCATCCGGGTTGATCGCGAACTGCACGTTCGAGCCGCCGGTGTCGACCCCGATCTCGCGCAGCACCGCGATCGAGGCGTCGCGCAGGATCTGGTATTCCTTGTCGGTGAGCGTCTGCGCCGGGGCCACGGTGATCGAGTCGCCGGTGTGCACGCCCATCGGGTCGAGGTTCTCGATCGAGCAGACGATGATGCAGTTGTCGGCGCGATCGCGCACCACCTCCGTCTCGAACTCCTTCCAGCCGATCACCGACTCCTCAATCAGCAGCTCGCGCGTCGGCGAAGCCTCCAGGCCGCGCTCGCAGATGGTGACGAACTCCTCGCGGTTGTAGGCGATGCCGCCGCCCGTGCCGCCGAGGGTGAACGAGGGCCGGATCACCACCGGGAAGCCGATGCCGGCCTGCACCTGCAGGGCCTCCTCCATCGAGTGCGCAAGGAGCGAGCGTGGGCAGGCGAGACCGATCTTGTGCATCGCCTTCTTGAACTTCTCCCGGTCCTCGGCCTTGTCGATCGCCTCGCGCGAGGCGCCGATCATCTCGACGCCGAATTTCTCCAGCACGCCTTCGCGCGCCAGGTCGAGCGCGCAGTTGAGCGCGGTCTGCCCGCCCATCGTCGGCAGCAGCGCATCCGGGCGCTCCTTTTCGATGATGCGCGCCACGATCGGCCAGGTGACCGGCTCGATGTAGGTGGCGTCGGCCATCTCCGGATCGGTCATGATGGTGGCCGGGTTGGAGTTGACCAGGATCACCCGGTAGCCCTCGGCGCGCAGCGCCTTGCAGGCCTGGGCGCCCGAATAGTCGAACTCGCAGGCCTGGCCGATGACGATCGGGCCGGCGCCGATCACCAGCACGCTCTTGATGTCGGTGCGCTTAGGCATGGCGCGGCTTGCGCTCGTCCATGAGCGCCGCGAAGCGATCGAACAGATAGCCGATGTCGTGCGGGCCGGGGCTCGCCTCGGGATGCCCCTGGAAGCAGAAGGCGGGGCGGTCGGTGCGCGCCAAGCCCTGCAGCGAGCCGTCGAACAGCGAGACGTGCGTCGGGCGCAGGGTCGCCGGCAGGCTCGCCGGATCCACGGCGAAGCCGTGGTTCTGACTGGTAATCACCACCTTGCCGCTGGCGAGATCCTTGACCGGATGATTGGCGCCGTGGTGGCCGAACTTCATCTTCACTGTCTTGGCGCCCGAAGCGAGGCCCATCAGCTGGTGCCCAAGGCAGATGCCGAACGCGGGGAGCGCGCTCTGCTCGAGAATCTCGCGGATCGCGCGGATGGCGTAGTCGCAGGGCTGCGGATCGCCGGGCCCGTTCGACAGGAACACGCCATCGGGCTTGAGCGCCAAGGCCTCCTTGGCGCTCGCCTGAGCCGGCAGCACCGTGACCCGCGCGCCGCGCTCGACCAGCAGGCGCAGGATATTGCGCTTGATGCCGTAGTCGTAGGCCACCACGTGATGGCGCGCCTCGCCCCCCTGACGAAAGCCTTGGCCGAGCGCCCACCGGCCCTCGTGCCATTCGTAGGGCCGCTCGGTCGAGACGACCTTGGCGAGATCCATCCCGGCGAGTCCGGCAAAGGCGCGCGCTTCGGCGAGCGCCTTCGCTTCGTCCACCCGGCCGGCCATCAGGCAGCCGTTCTGCGCGCCGCGCTCCCGCAAAATACGCGTCAGACGTCGCGTATCGACATCGGCGATGGCGGCGACCCTGTGTGCCACCAGGTACTCGGTGAGGCTGCGCTGCGCGCGCCAGCTCGAATGCTGAGCCGGCACGTCGCGCACCACCAGCCCCGCGGCAAAGACCTGGCGCGACTCCTCGTCCTCGGCGTTGACGCCGGTATTGCCGATATGGGGGTACGTCATGGTGACGAGCTGGCGGCAGTACGAGGGATCCGTGAGGATCTCCTGGTAGCCGGTGATCGCAGTGTTGAACACCACTTCGCCGGACGAAATGCCGTGCGCGCCGACCGAGCGGCCCCTGAACACCGTCCCGTCGGCGAGGACGAGTACGGCGGGTTCTTGCGCAGCCAAACGACGACTCCAGGAGTGGATGCGAAAAGCGGGAAAGGCTTGCGCCCCTCCCGCTCCTTTGAGCCGCGGATTATACCGAAAGAACGGCTCGGCAGCCACCGCGCGCTGCGGCGCCGCAATCCGTGCCGGCGCGCGCTACTTCAGGCCGAGGACGTCGAACATGTCGTACAGCCCTGCGGAGCGGCCACGCACGAATTTCGCTGCGCGCAGCGCCCCCAGAGCATAGGTCATGCGGCTCGAGGAGCGCACCGTGACCTCCACCCGCTCCCCCGGACCCGCGAACATGACCGTATGCTCGCCGACGATGTCCCCTCCCCGCACGGCGTGAAAACCGATCGCCTTCGCCGGGCGCTCGCCGGTGTCGCCGTGCCGACCGTGGACCGCGGATTTCGCCAGGTCGCGACCCAGAGCGCCCGCCACCATCTCGCCCAGCTTGAGCGCCGTTCCCGAGGGCGCGTCCACCTTGTGACGATGGTGCGCCTCGATGATCTCCACGTCGTAGGCATCGCCCAGAATTCTCGCGGCGGTCTCGGCGAGCTTGAAGCCGACGTTGACGCCCACGGCCATGTTCGGCGCCATGACCACGGACACGCGCTTGGCCGCCTGCGCCACGCCGGCCCTTTGCGCCTCGGAAAAACCGGTCGTGCCGATCACCATCGCCTTGCCGAGCGCAGCACAGGCTTGCAGGTGCGCAAGCGTCCCCTCGGGGCGCGTAAAGTCGATCAGCACGTCGGCGCCCTTCAGCGCTTCGGCGAAATCCGCACGCAGCTTGATGCCGCAAGCCGCGCCGACCAGCCCGCCTGCATCCTGTCCGAGCGACGGGTGCCCCGCCTGCTCGAGCGCTACGGCGAGTTCGAGCTCCGCATCCTGCAGCACGGCCTCGATCAGCGTGCGCCCCATGCGTCCGGTGCTGCCGGCGATCGCGACCTTCATTTGCTGCGCTCCCTTTCGGCGAGCGCGCTGCCCGCCGCGACGATGTCGCCGTCGACGCGCGCCAGGCGCCCGGCCTCGAAGTACACCGCCAGCCGGCGCTGTTCCTTGGTGCCCTTGCGCGCGTCGCGGTAGTAGATGTAGTCCCAGCGCTCGGCGTGAAAGATGTCGCTCAGCAGCGGCGTGCCGAGAACGAAGCGCACCTGTTCCTTCGACATGCCGGGCTTGAGCTGCGAGACCATTTCCTGCGTCACGTAGTTGCCCTGCTGGATTTCCATGCGGTAGGGCTTGACGAGCGCCGGCATGGCGTCGCAACCGGCGAGCGCGAACGCTACGGACGCAATCAGCGCACGAATCGGCGACGGCACGGCGGAAACGGTTCTCAGGAACGGGAGAAAGACTATATGATAGCCGAACGCAACTTCCGGCCCCTCGCGTGATGAGCTCAACGCAAAGCCTGAAGGAGATCGGCCTCAAGGCGACGCTGCCGCGGCGCAAGATCCTCGAGCTGTTCGAGCAGAGCAAGGTGCGCCACCTCTCTGCCGAGGAGGTGTACAAAACGCTGCTCGCGGAAGGCATCGACGTCGGCCTTGCCACCGTCTACCGCGTGCTGACCCAGTTCGAGCAGGCCGGATTGCTTTCGCGCCAGCATTTCGAGACCGGCAAGGCGGTGTTCGAGCTGAACCAGGGCGGGCATCACGACCACCTTGTGTGCCTGCAATGCGGCCGCGTCGAGGAGTTCTACGATGCCGAGATCGAAAAGCGGCAGATGGCGATCGCGCGCCAGCGCGGCTTCGATCTGCGCGGCCACTCGCTCGCCTTGTACGCCGAGTGCACCAAGATCGACTGCGAGCATCGCAAGGCCGCGCGCGGGGCCAGCGGCCCGCAGGAGGACTGAGCCCAGGGAGATGCGCTAGCGGCCGAGCAGCTCGGCGGCATGCTTTCGCGTCGTCGCCGTGATTGCGGCACCGCCCAGCATGCGCGCCAGCTCTTCGATGCGCGCCACCCGGTCGAGCCGCGACACCGCCACCGACAGCCGCCCCCGCGCGCCGCTCTTGGTCACCGTCCATTGCGTGTCGCCTTGCGCCGCGACCTGCGGCAGATGCGTCACGCACAGCACCTGGCGGGTGTTGCCGAGGCGCTGGAGCGAACGCCCGACCGTCTCGGCGACCGCGCCGCCAATTCCCGCGTCCACCTCGTCGAACACGAGCGTGCCGACCGGTGACGCGCGGCTCGCCACCAGCTGGATGGCGAGGCTGATGCGCGAGAGCTCGCCGCCGGAGGCCACCTTGGCTAGCGCTCGCAGGGGCAAGCTGGGGTGCGAAGCGACCTCGAACTCGACGTCCTCGAGGCCCGCGGCGGACGGCATGGGCAGTGCGCGCAACGCCACCGAAAAGCGTCCTGATCCCATTGCGAGCTGCTGCATGCCCTCGGTCACCGACGCGGCGAGCGCCTGCGCCGCGCTCTTGCGCTGGGCCGAGAGCCGCTTGGCGCAACCCTGGTAGCGCTGCTTCGCCGCGGCCACCTCGCGCTCGAGCGCTTCGGGGTTTACGGCGAGCTCCAGCTCGCCAAGGCGGGTCGTGACGTCCGAGGCGAGCCGCGCGAGCTGCGGCGGCCGCACGCGATACTTGCGCCCGGCCGCGTGAAGCGCCTCGACGCGCGCTTCGGTCGCGCGCAGCGCGTCGGGGTCCAGCTCGACCCGCGAGCCGTAGTGGCGCAACTCGCGCACCGCCTCGCCCGCCTGCGCATCGGCCGCCTCGAGCAGCTCCACGATCGGGGCAAGCGCCGCGTCATGCTCGCAGAGCGCGCGCAGCCGCCTCGCCACCGCCGCGAGCTGCGGCAGGCAGGCGCCATCGGCCTCCGAGAGCGTCTCCAGCGAGGATTGCGCGCCCGCCAGCAGGCTCGAGCCGTGCGCAAGACGCGAGTGCTCGGCGGCGAGCGCCTCCCATTCGCCCTCCCGGGGTGCCAGCCGCTTCAGCTCGTCGGCCTTGTCCTGCAGCGCCACGCGCTCGGCCTCGCGCTGCGCGAACTGCTCCTGCGCCTCGGTGGCAAGCGCCGCGAGCCGTTTCCAGCCGCGAAACGCCTCGGCCGTGTCGCGCACCAGGTCGGCGGCACCGGCGTGCGCGTCGAGCAGCTCGCGCTGCGCGGCGGCGCGCAGCAGCGACTGGTGCTCATGCTGGCCATGGATGTCCACGAGGTGCTCGCCCGCCTCGCGCAGCTGCGCAAGCGTTGACGCATGGCCGTTCACGAATGCTCGCGAGCGCCCGGAGCGATCGATGATCCGGCGCAGGATCAAGGTGTCCGGATCCCCGGCCAGCTCGCGCTCCTCGAGCCAGACGGCGAGCGGCGAGCCCGCGTCCAGCTCGAACTCGGCGCAGAGCTCGGCGCGCTCGGCGCCGTCGCGGACCACGCCCGCATCGGCTCGGGCGCCCATCAGCAGCTCGATGGCGTCGACCAGAATCGACTTGCCGGCGCCGGTCTCTCCGCTGAGCACGGTAAAGCCGGCCCCGAGTTCGAGCTCGACGCTCCCGACGATGACGAAGTCCCGAATCGCGAGCGCGCGCAGCATCGTCGCCTAGTCGAGATGGCCCGCCTTCATCATCGCCTCGCTCCAGCTCAGCTTCTCTCGCAGCACCGCGAAGTAGCGGTAGCCCGGCGGGTGCACGAAGCGGATGGCATCGCTCGAGCGGCGCAGCACCAAGCGATCGCCCTGCGCCATATCGGCCAGCGCGAGGCCGTCGAAATGCGCGCGGGCATCGAGCGAGCGCACCAGCACGATCTCGATCAGGCTGCGATCGCTCACGCTCACCGGCCGAGCCGAAAGGGTGTGCGGATTGAGCGGCACCAGCGCAAAGGCAGGCACGCTCGGATGCAGGATGGGGCCCTGCGCCGACAGCGAGTACGCGGTCGAGCCGGTGGGGGTGGCGACGATCACGCCGTCCGCACGCAGCGTGTAGATGTACTCGCCGTCCAGGTACAGCTCGAACTCGATCAGGCGCCCCTGCGAACCCTTGCCCACCACCGCCTCGTTCAGCGCGAGCGTGCGCAGCAGCAGCTGGCCGTCGCGGCGGATCTCGGCGTCGATCAGCGAGCGCTCCTCGATCGCATAACGGCCCTCGAGGATGGCGCCGATCGAGGCTTGCATGTCTCGCAACGCGATGTCGGTCATGAACCCGACTCGGCCCTGGTTGATCCCGGTGAGCGCGACGCCGTGGCGCACCAGGTTCCTGGCCGCGGAAAGCATGGTGCCGTCGCCGCCGACCACGATCGCCAGGTCCGCGCCGGTGCCGATCGACTCGAAATCGGTACCCTTGGCCGCCTCTCCAAGGGCGCTCGCCGTCCCGCCCTCGAGCAGCACCTCGCAGCCACGCGCTTCGAGCAGCGCGCACAGCTCCCGCACCGAGGCCGAGATTTCCGGGCTGCGCAGCTTGCCGATCACGGCGACGCGGCGAAAAGCGAGGGGCATGATGGCGGCGATTTAACCACAGCGCAGGCCCAGGGCGAAGGGTACGCCCTGACGGGCGCGCGAACCGTAGTGCTGCCCGGGCGGTCAAACCCATGACGACTTGGCCTTGTGTAGAATCAAGCAATGCTCGACAAACGTGCTCAGATCCTGCTGAAAACGCTGGTCGAGCGCTACATTGCCGAGGGCCAGCCGATCGGCTCGCGTACGCTGTCGCGCTACTCGGGACTGGACCTGTCTCCCGCGACCATCCGCAACGTGATGTCGGATCTCGAGGAGATGGGGTTCATCTCGAGCCCGCACACCTCGGCCGGCCGGGTGCCGACTCCGCTCGGCTATCGCTTCTTCGTCGACTCGCTGCTGGTGGTCAAGGCGCTCGAGTCCGGCGAGATTCACCGGCTCGAAGACCAGTTGCACCCGGACAACCCGCAGCGCGTGATCCACGCCGCCTCGCTGCTGCTGTCGCAGCTGACGCGCTTTGCCGGCGTCGTCATGACGCCGCGGCGGCGCTCGATCGCCTTCCGGCAGATCGAGTTCCTGAAGCTCTCCGACAAACGCATCCTGCTGATCGTGGTCACCCCGGAGGGCGACGTGCAGAACCGGATCCTGTTCACCGAGCGCGACTTCTCGCCCTCCGAGCTCGTCTCGGCGGCCAACTACATCAATCAGAACTACTCCGGCCAGAGCTTCGAGGACGTGCGCACCCGGCTGCATCAGGAGCTGCACGAGATCCGCCAGGACATGATTCAGCTGATGGCCGCGGCGCTCGAGGCGGGCAACCAGGCGATTACCGAGGGCCATGAGCAATACGTGATCTCCGGCGAGCGCAATCTGTTTTCGGTGCGCGACCTGTCCCAGGACATGTCGCGACTGCGGCAGCTGTTCGAGCTGTTCGAGCGAAAGACCTCGTTGCTGCAAATCCTCGATGTGTCGCTGCGCGGGCACGGCGTGCAGATCTTCATCGGCGGCGAATCGGGCATGAGCACCCCCGACGACGTCAGCGTGGTCACCGCGCCCTACAAGGTCGATGGCGAGGTCGTCGGCACCGTCGGGGTCATCGGTCCGACGCGCATGGCCTACGACCGGGTGGTCCCGATCGTCGACATTACCGCAAAGCTCGTCTCGAGCGCCCTGTCTCAGAACTAGCCCAGGTGGTCGACAGGTTTCGCCCCGAGCCGCCATTCGAGCATCGCAACCGCCGCGCGCTCGACGGGGTGCTGCTGGTCAACCTGGGCACACCGGCCGCGCCCACGGCTCGCGCGGTGCGGCGCTACCTCGCACAGTTCCTCTCCGATCCCCGCGTCGTCGAAATTCCGCGCCCGCTCTGGCTGCCGATTCTTTACGGGGCGATCCTTGTCGTGCGGCCGGCGCGCTCGGCCAGGAAGTACGCCGAGGTCTGGAGCGATGCCGGCGCGCCGCTCGCGGTGCACACGGCGCGCCAGGCGGAGCTGCTTTCGGAAACGCTGGCCGCGCGCGGCCCCGCGTGGCGCGTCGAGCATGCCATGCGCTACGGCGAGCCCTCGATCGGCTCGGCGCTCGACCGGCTGCGTACCGCTGGCTGCGATCGCATCCTCGTGCTGCCGCTCTACCCGCAATATGCGGCCAGCACCACGGCAAGCACCATGGACGCGGTAGGCGCCTGGATCGCACGCGCCCGTAACGTTCCGGAGCTACGCTTCGTCAAGCATTTTCATGACCACCCCGCGTACATCGCGGCGCTCGCCGCCGGCGTACGGCGCCACTGGCAGGGGCATGGCCGCGGCGCGAAGCTCGTCATGAGCTTCCACGGCCTGCCGCGTTTCGCGCTCGAGCGCGGCGACCCGTATCACTGCGAGTGCCACAAGACCGCGCGCCTGCTTGCCGAGGCGCTCGAGCTCGAAGAGAACGAGTGGCTGGTGAGCTTCCAGTCGCGCTTCGGGCGCGCGGCCTGGCTGCAACCCTACACGGAGCCGACCGTCGTGGGCCTGGCTCGCGAGGGCACCACACGCGTGGACGTGGTCTGCCCCGGTTTCGTGGCGGATTGCCTCGAAACGCTGGAGGAAATCGGCCTCGGCGCAAGGCGAGCGTTTCTCGCCGCGGGCGGACGCGAATTCCA
>Ga0326597_10005012_pt1 | contig 18507 bp, 17 predicted proteins | sample RVTome_12_FD_203789 | JGI IMG/M metagenome (GOLD analysis project Ga0326597, IMG submission 203789) | Soil microbial communities from uranium-contaminated site in the Upper Colorado River Basin, Wyoming, United States - RVT100D185 | ecosystem: Environmental > Terrestrial > Soil > Contaminated >... | reverse complement strand
TCGCTGGGTTTCCCCGCCCGCGCCACCCCACCGCGCAGAGTCCGCGCGGCGGGGACCCCGGGTCCTCGGCGCCCAGAAAGCACGGTCACGCGGAGGCGCCTGCGCGGCGGTCGGGGATGCCCCTCCCGAGCGCCACCCGCCCCAAGGACGTCGTCAACGCAACGGGCCTTCGGGAGTAGGCCACGCCCGCGCTGTAGCAATTCCCGGTGTGGGTGCATGAATCCTGTGGGCCTGAAGGCTCAGAGCCCAGGAGCGGCTCGATCGTCTATGCGGCGGCCACACTGGAAGACGACATCATCGGTTGTCGAGCGTGCCGATCGCAGTCTATCCTAAGCACGCTTTCAATCGTGGACATGACAGCGAGATATTGATGGAGACCAGTCCCCTCCAAGAGGTGCCGATGCCGGTATATGAGTTCTCGTGTCTCAAGTGCAACAAGTCGTTTGAAGTAGTACGGCCGATTGCCAGGTTCGATTCGAAGAAGGTGAAATGCCCTTCGTGCGGCAGCAGGAGAGTCGAACGCCGGTGGACAAGCGTGTTCGCCGTCACCTCGAAGAAGAGCTGAAGCCATCCGATGGTTTCGGCTGGCGGCCGAGCAAGGGCACGCCGACGCACAGTTCAGCCTTGGCGTGATGCATGAGACTGGTCAAGGCGTCGCCGAAGACATTCGGGAGGCCGTGCGGTTCTATCGGCTTGCGGCTGAACAGGGACAGCCGAAAGCCCAGCTGAACCTTGGTACGATGTATGCCGCCGGCCGGGGCGTCGTGAACGACGACGCGGAGGCGGTACAGTGGTATCGGCAGGCGGCCGACCAGGGGGACGCCGAAGCACAGTTCAGCCTCGGGGCGATGTATGCCGTCGGCCTGGGCGTGGTGAGAGACGATGCGGAAGCGGTGCGGTGGTATCGGCGGGCGGCCGAGCAGGGAGACGCCCCGGCCCAGTTCGGCCTCGGCGTGATGTATGCCGACGGCCGGGGTGTGGTGAAGGATGACGCAGAGGCGGTGCGGTGGTATCGGAGCGCCGCCGAGCAGAGGGACGCCTCGGCGCAGCTCAACCTCGGCCTGATGTACGCGGACGGCCGTGGCGTTACCAGGGACGCCGCCGAGGCCGTCCGATGGTTTCGCCTCGCGGCCGAGCAAGGAAGCGCACGCGCCCAGTTCCTTCTTGGCCTCAGATATGCCGATGGCGAGGGCGTGCCCCGAAACGACTCGGAGGCGGTGCGGTGGTATCGGCTGGCAGCCGAACAAGCCAACGTCTGGGCGCAGCTCAACCTCGGCTTGATGTATGCGGACGGCCGGGGCGTTTCGCAGAGTGACGAGCGAGCCTATCTCTGGCTGAGCCTGGCCACTGATACGCGAGAGAGCGGGGTAACCGTGTCCAGCGAACGTGCAGAAAAGGTGCGTGATGCCGTTGCGACGCTTCTGACCGCGGAGCAGCGTGCGGCCATCCGGGAGCTGGCGGACAGGTGCCGGGCATCTGGCTTCATGGACTGTGGCGAAGCGGAACCTCAGGGCTGACTAATCCGAGCGCCCACTACCTACTCCCTCAACCAACCCCTCAGGGTTGCCAGGGCCTGGCCCTGGAGCGATGTCCTGACTGGCGCTCCTTGCCGTCGGGGTGCCAGACGATGCGCGCGGTATTTCACGGTCGCGCGTAAGAGTTCGCATGTGCGCGAAAAAACTTCGCGCGGCTCCAACTCGAGAGATCTCTTGCTTCCAGCGTCGCCGTACGCAGCATGAGTCTTGCAGCGTTTCTTCACCGAGGTGGGTCTGTCGGCCAACGCCGGCCTCGAACCTCCGACCTGGAAGGGGGCGTGATGCGACTCAAGTTCATGGTGTTGGTTCTGTTAGCAGCCATGTTCTGCGCGGTTCCTGGCAGCCACGCGGCGCAGGCCACCGGCTTCGTCACCGGGCAGGTGATCGATGAGACCGGAGGCGTGTTGCCTGGCGTGACCGTCGAACTGCGTGTGGGCGGGAGCGAAGAGGACGTCCGCGTCACGGTAACGGACGGTGAGGGACGGTACCTCTTTGAGAACGTGCCCGAAGGCCCTGTCAACGTGACCTTGACGATGATCAACTTCGGCACCATGCGCAGCGAGGCCATGGTCATGCAGGGAGAGCCCATCACGTGGAACGCCATGATGGAGCTTTCGTTCAGTGCCGACGTCACGATCACGGCTCCCCGGGCATTCCGCAACATCGCGGAGTTGCCCAACCCCGAGGAGAATCTGATTCGCGTCGCGGAGGCCGCGAGCCAGGGGGCGATCACGGGCGAGCAACTACAGGCCCGGCCCCTCATGCGTCCGGCCGAAGCGCTCGAAACGGTGCCGGGGCTGATCGTCAGTCAGCATAGCGGTGAGGGTAAGGCCAACCAGTACTACCTCCGCGGGTTCAATCTCGACCACGGGACCGATTTCGCCACCACGGTGGTGGGCATCCCGATGAATGCGCCGTCCCACGCGCACTTCCATGGCTACACGGACACGAACTTCCTCATCCCGGAACTGGTGAGCGGCATCCAATACAAGAAGGGTCCCTACTACGCCGAGGAGGGTGATTTCTCGTCGGCCGGTGCGGTGAATGTGAACTACGTAAACCGACTCGAGACGCCCGTCGTCACGTTCAGCGGTGGCACCGACGGCTGGGGCCGACTCTTTGCGGGCGCGTCGCCGGAGGTCGGGCGCGGGTTCCTCCTCGGGGCGCTGGAACTCAACGTCAACGATGGTCCCTGGGATCACGACGGCGACTTCAAGAAGGCGAACGCGCTGGTGCGGTACAGCCATGGCGACTCACGCAATGGTCTGTCGGTCACCGGACTCACCTATGTTGCCGACTGGCATTCGAGTGACCAGGTGCCGCAGCGGGCCATTCAGCAAGGCCTGATCTCGCGATTCGGACACATCGACGACACTGATGCCGGGGAGTCCTCTCGGCACGCGATCGTCGTGGACGGGCAGCGGTCTGGTGTCAGGACGTCGACCCGGACCACCGGGTACCTGATGGCCTATCGGACGACGCTGTTTTCCAACTTCACCTATTTTCTCGACGATCCCGTCAACGGCGACCAGTTCGAGCAGACCGATCACCGCATCACCGGCGGTGGCCGAGTCGCGCATAGGCGCTTGCACCGTGTCGGCGATCGCCCGCTCGAGAGCGCCATGGGTGTGCAGGTCAAGTACGACCGCGTCAACCCGACCGGGCTCTACCGGACCGTGGCACAGCAGCGCATCTCCACCACAAATGAAGACCGGCTCAACCAGACTTCCGTTGGCGTGTTCGGACAGACCGAAGTCGAGTGGTCGCACGTATTGCGCACGACGTTCGGCCTCCGAGCCGACGTGTTTCACTACGACGTGCATTCGAGCGTTGCCGCCAACTCGGGCACTGCCACCGAGGGAGTACTCAGTCCGAAATTTGGCGCTGTCCTCGGCCCGTGGCGGAACAGCGAGGTCTACGTGAATGCCGGTACCGGCTACCATACCAACGACGGTCGCGGTGCCACTCTGACCGTGGATCCGATTTCTGGAGAGCCGGCCCAGCGTGGCACGCCGATCGCCAACGCGCGCGGAGCCGAGTTAGGTGTGCGCACGGTCCCGATCCAGGGCGTCCAGTCGACGGTGTCGGCCTGGTATCTGGGGCTCGACTCCGAACTGCTGTATATCGGAGACATCGGCTCGACTGAGCCCAGCGATCCCACGAGACGGTATGGGGTGGAATGGACCAACTACGCCCGCCTGACCGGCTGGTTGCGGCTCGACGCCGATGCGTCGTTCTCGCGGGCCCGGTTCGTCGGGGCGGCCGCGGACGCAGATCATGTGCCGGGTGCGGTCGGCCGTGTGATCTCGGCCGGTTTCACGGTGGAGTCAGAGCAACCGGTATTCGGCACGCTTCGGCTCCGTCACTTCGGTCCCCGCGCGCTCGTCGAGGATGACAGTGTGCGCTCGGAGTCCACGAACGTCTTCAACGGTGAGGTCGGCTACCGCGTGGCGGCCGGTGTGAATCTCGTGCTCGAGCTGTACAATCTCTTCGATGCGGAGGTCAGCGACATCGACTACTTCTACGCGTCACGACTGCCGGGAGAGCCGGTCGGCGGGGTCGAGGACATCCACACCCACCCGGCGCTGCCACGCACGGGCCGGGTCTCGTTGCAGGTTCGGTTCTAGGATGCTGGCACTCCCGCGGTGCGCGATACCAGGGTCGGTGGGATAGACTCACGCGACCGAGGCGTCAGCATGACTTGGACGCTGCGCCACCTGTCGGCGGTCCGCTGGCGGGCAGGGCGCTCGTCATGCCGGAACCGAGCGGCTGTGGGTTGACATGACCGAGCCTGTCCGTGTCCTTTATCGCCACGATTTTCAGCATCTGCTGGACGCTCTCGCTCATCGCGGGTACCGCATCATCGGTCCGACGGTTCGAGACGGGGCGGTCGTGTACGACGAAATTGGCGCCGCCTCGGATTTGCCAGAAGGCTGGACCGACCGGCAGGACGGCGGTACGTATCGGCTGGAAAGACGCGACGATGCGGCGCTGTTCGGCTACACGGTCGGCCCGCACTCCTGGAAGAAGTTCCTGTTCCCGCCGCGGATCCGCCTCTGGCAGGCCGACCGGGAGCCGCAGGGCTACACCCTTCGGCCCGAGTCGCTCGCGGCGGCGCCGTACGCGTTTCTGGGGGTGCGATCGTGCGAGCTCCACGCGATGGCGATTCAAGACAAAGTCTTCATGGACACGGACCCGTTGTATCGCGCGCACCGCGAGCGGGCGTTTCTGGTGGCGGTGAACTGTGGACAGGCGGGCGGCACCTGCTTCTGCGTGTCCATGAAGACCGGTCCGCGGGCAGAGTCTGGCTTTGACCTCGCACTGACCGAGATTCTCGAAGACGAGCGACACGCGTTTACGATCGAGGCTGGAACGGCGCGCGGCAGGGAAGTGCTGCGGATGCTGCCGACTGCGGAGGCTGGCGCAGTTGATCTCGAGGCCGCGGAGCGGTGTACCGCGCGCGCGGTTCAGCAGATGGGTCGGTCGATGGACACAGAGGGTGTGCCCGAGCTGCTGGCCCGCAATCTCGATCACCCGCGTTGGGACGAGGTGGCCTCGCGATGTCTGGCGTGCGCAAACTGCACGCTGGCCTGCCCGACGTGTTTCTGCAGCACCGTCGAGGATACGACCGATCTCACGGGCGACCATGCCGAGCGGTGGCGATCGTGGGATTCGTGTTTCACCATGGACTTTTCCTACCTCCACGGCGGGAGCGTGCGGTCGTCCACGAAGGCGCGCTACCGGCAGTGGCTGACCCACAAGCTTTCGACCTGGCACGATCAGTTCGGCACATCCGGATGCGTGGGCTGTGGCCGATGCATCACATGGTGCCCGGTGGCGATCGATCTCACCGCGGAGGTCGCTGCCATCCGGGACAGTGAGGGGGGGCATGGACACGATCGATGAGCTGCTGTCGCGCCACCAGTTCTTCAAGGGGTTGAAGCCGGAGTACCTCGCGCTCATCGCTGGCTGCGCGCGGAACGTTCACTTCGAGACCGGCGCGTATCTGGCGCGCGAGGGCGAGGCCTCGGACCGGTTCTTCGCGATTCGCGGTGGCACCGTCGCCGTCGAGACCCACATTCCTTCGCGAAGTCCGGTCACGCTTCAAACGCTCAACGAAGGTGACATCCTGGGCTGGTCGTGGCTCTTCCCGCCCTACGTGTGGCAGTTTGATGCCCGCGCGCAGAGCGACATTCGGGCCACGGTATTCGACGGCGCCTGCCTGAGGACCAAGTGCGACGCCGATCCTGTTCTCGGCTACGACCTCATGAAACGCCTGGCGCGTCAGGTCTCCAGCCGGCTGGAGGCCACCCGGCACCAGCTCCTTGACGTGTATGGCCCAGGTCCCACCGGATAGCGCGACGCTGCTGCCGCGCCCCTTCCGCGTGGCGCGCGTCAGACGCGAGCTGGGCGATGTCCGGACCCTCGCGCTCGAAGCCTTCGACGGCCGGGGCCCGATGGTGTTTCGCCCAGGCCAGTTCACGATGGTGTACGTCTTCGGGATTGGCGAAGTGCCGCTCTCGATCAGCGGCGATCCAGCCAAGCCGGACGTGCTCGTCCACACGGTCCGAGCCGTGGGCGCGGTCACGCGGGCGGTCTGTGCCGCCAAGAAGGACGACGTGCTGGGTGTGCGGGGACCGTACGGCGAGGGGTGGCCCGTCGAGGCCGCATCTGGCCGCGACGTGGTCATCATGGCCGGGGGACTCGGGCTGGCTCCGCTCCGACCGCTCGTACGCATGATTCTGGCCCGGCGCGGTGCGTTCGGCCGAGTCGTGGTCCTGGTTGGCGCGCGCAGGCCCTCCAGCGTGCTGTTCTCTCGGGATCTGGCGCAATGGCGCGCGCGGTTCGACCTCGACGTCCGGGCGACGGTCGACGCGGGCGACTCGACCTGGAACGGGGACGTCGGGGTCATTACGACGCTCGTTCCTCGCGTGACGTTCGATCCCGGAAAGACGACGGCTTTCATCTGTGGCCCCGAGGTCATGATGCGGTTCGCCGCGTCCGATCTGGTCGACCAGGGCGTGCCACCGGAGCTGATCTTCCTGTCGCTGGAGCGCAACATGAAGTGCGCCGTCGGCGTGTGCGGCCGCTGCCAGTTCGGGCCCGCCTTCGTCTGCAAGGACGGTCCGGTGTTTTCGTACGCGCGGATTGCTGGCAGTTTGCGAATCCGGGAGATCTAGTGAAACGTAAGCCCAAGCTCGCGGTTTGGAAGTTCGCGTCGTGCGACGGCTGCCAGTTGAGTCTTCTGGACTGTGAAGACGAGCTGCTGGCCGTTGCGGGTGCCGTCGAGATCGCCCAGTTTCTGGAGGCGACGCGCGCGCGGGTTCGAGGTCCGTACGATCTGTCGCTGGTCGAGGGCTCGATTACCACGCCTCGCGACGCCGAGCGGATCCGGGAGGTTCGCCGCGTCTCGAAGACGCTGGTGACCATCGGTGCCTGCGCCACGGCCGGCGGGATTCAGGCGCTGCGGAACTTCAAGGACGTGAAGGCGTTCACCTCGATCGTCTACGCGCGGCCCGATTACATCGAGACGCTCGCCACCTCGACGGCGATTGCCGATCACGTCACGGTCGACTTCGAGTTGCGCGGATGTCCGGTCAACAAGCACCAGCTGCTCGAGGTGCTGAACGGCTTTCTGCACGGCAGGGCGCTGCGCGTTGCGGCACACAGCGTCTGCCTGGAGTGCAAGCGCGGTGGGATCGTCTGCGTGATGGTGGCGCATGGCACGCCCTGCCTGGGTCCGGTGACACAGGCGGGGTGTGGCGCCATCTGTCCGTCGTACGATCGGGGCTGCTACGGGTGTTTCGGTCCGATGGAGACGCCCAACACCGGTGCGCTCGCGCGTCGCTGGTCCCAACTGGGTACTTCGGAGCCTGGACTCGTCCGTGTGTTTCGCAGCTTCAATGCGAACGCGGAGGCGTTTCGAAAAGAGGGGGACGCGCATGAGTAAGACTCGTACGATCAAGGTGGGTCACCTGGCGCGGGTCGAGGGTGAGGGTGCTCTCTACGTCACAGTCAAGGGCACGCGGGTGGAGGAGGTGCGCCTCGAGATCTTCGAGCCGCCGCGTTTCTTCGAGGCCTTCCTTCGCGGCCGTGCCTTCGACGAGGTCCCGGACATCACCGCGCGCATCTGCGGTATCTGCCCCGTTGCGTATCAGATGAGCGCAGTGCATGCACTCGAGGATGCGCTGGGTATTCGAGTTGATGGTGCGCTTCGCGAGCTGAGACGGCTCCTCTACTGCGGGGAGTGGATCGAGAGCCACATGCTGCATATCGTCATGTTGCACGCGCCGGACTTCCTCGGCTACGAGGATGCGATCCGGATGGCGAAGGATCACCCGAGCGAAGTCGACCGCGGGCTTGGCCTGAAGAAGGCGGGGAACGACATCATCCGCATCCTGGGTGGGCGTGAGATTCATCCCGTGAACGTGCGCGTTGGCGGCTTCTATCGGGCGCCTCGTCGCGCGGATCTCGTGCCGCTCGTCGACACGCTCGAGGGCGCGCGAGAACAGGCTCTCGAGACGGTTCGCTGGGTGTCGACGTTCCCGATGCCCGATTTCGAACAGGACTACGAGTTCGTGGCCCTCCGCCACCCGTCGGAGTACCCGTTCAACGAGGGCCGCCTCGTGTCGAACAAGGGCCTGGATATTGCCGTTCGCGACTACGACGAACACTTCGCCGAGGAGCACGTGGCCCACTCGAATGCACTCCAGTCGGTGCTCGCCGGCCGCGGAGCCTACTTCGCCGGCCCGATGGCTCGCTACAGCCTGAACTTCGATCGTCTCTCGCCGCTGGCACAACAGGCGGCTCGCACCGCGAACCTGCCACCAGTCTGCCGGAATCCTTTCCAGAGCATCGTGGTCCGCGCGGTCGAGGTGGTGTACGCCGTCGACGAAGCCTTACGGATCATCGCGGCGTACGAGCCGCCCGAGCAGTCGGCCGTGCACGCCGAGATCCGCGAGGGTTCCGGGTGGAGTTGCACGGAGGCGCCACGCGGCCTTCTGTATCACCGATATCGACTCGATGCCGACGGCGCGATCGCCGACGCGAAGATCGTGCCCCCGACATCCCAGAACCAGAAGGCGATCGAGGACGACCTTCGGCGTTTCGTCGAAGGGCACCTTCATCTGTCGAAAGAGATGCTGACCGTGAGGTGCGAGCAGGCCATCCGAAACTACGATCCGTGTATCTCGTGCGCCACACACTTCCTCAGGCTAGAGCTCGACCGTCAGGAATGATGCCGAGGTCGCTCGTCGTTGGCGCCGGAAACGTCTTTCGAAGAGACGACGGGGTCGGGCCGGCCATCGCCAGGCGATTGAGAGGAGCCCTGTCGTGCGACGTGCTCGTGCACGAAAGGGATTTCGTCGCGCTGATCGACGACTGGCAGTCGCTCGATACGGTCGTGGTCATTGATGCCACCTCGTCAGGATCTGCGCCCGGTACGGTCTGGCAATACGAGGCGCACTGCCGACCGCTGCCTTCCACGTTCTCTCGGTCGTCAACACATGCGTGTGGTCTTGCGGAGGCGATCGAGCTGGCGCGCGTCTTGGGGCGGCTCCCCGCGCGCCTCGTGGTGTATGGCATCGAGGGGCGCGACTTCACGCAAGGCGAGGGGCTGTCTCCCGAGGTAGACGCCGCGATCGACGAGGTCGTGCGGCGCGTGACCGAGGAGGTCGGCACCCACGCGTGACTCTCCTCAGCAAATGCGCGGTAACTGCTCACCGCTCAACATGTCGACGATGCGGGTTGCGCCGATCCTGCTTTTCATCGTAACGAGCCCGGCGGGTGCGTTACAGACCGATCCGATGATCCGGGCGTCTGCACACCGCGGGTCGCCTCTGAGCCGATCTACCGCGCGCTGGGCATCCGCCGCGCGTACGAAGGCCACGAATCGGCCTTCGTTGGCGACATAGAGCGGATCGAAACCGAGGATCTCGCAGGCTCCGCGCACATCCTCTCGCACGGGTATCGCGGCTTCTTCGATGGCGATTGCCAGGCCCGACACGTCGGCGATCTCCACCAGCGTGCTGGCCAGGCCTCCCCGTGTGAGATCGCGCAGGCAATGCACCTCGACGCTCTCGTCGATGAGCGCCATGACCGGTTCGACCAGCGGGGTGCAGTCGCTCTCGATGGCGGATTCGAACGACAGGCCCTCGCGCATGGCCACGATCGCCATGCCGTGCCCGCCGAGGTCCCCACTCACCACCACGGCGTCGCCCACTCGGACGCTCGCCGGTGCAAGGGGGCGGTGTACGACGACCTCGCCGACACCGGCGGTGTTGATGAACACGCCGTCGCCGTGTCCGCGATCGACGACCTTGGTGTCACCGGTCACAATCTGCACGCCGGCCTCGTCGGCGGCCCGGCGCATCGACTGTGCGACACGCCAGAGCGTCTCCATGGGCAGGCCCTCCTCCAGGATGAAGCCGACGCTCAGCCACCGCGCTCGCGCGCCGCACATCGCCAGATCGTTCACGGTGCCGTTGACGGCGAGCGTACCGATATCGCCACCAGGAAAGAACAGCGGCTGCACGACGTACGAATCCGTGGTGAACGCCAGGCGACCGGCGTCGATCTCGAAGACCGCACCGTCGTGCCGCGCGTCGAGGCCCGCACCGCCGAACGCTGGCACGAACAGCTGTTCGATCAGCTGGTGCATCAGTCGCCCACCACCGCCGTGCGCGAGCAGCACGCGAGGATACTGCGCGATCGGAACAGGGCAGGAGAGACCAATGGCCTCGTCCGCGTCAGGGTCAGCGGCCATGGACAGGCTCAGCCGTCTGGATCCGGCGGTAGCGGTAGTACGCGGCGCAGGCGCCTTCAGAAGACACCATCGTCGCACCAAGCGGATGTTCGGGTGTGCAGCGGCCGCCGAATGCAGGACACTCGTGCGGCTTCTTCAGCCCTTGGAGAATCAGTCCACTGATGCAGTCGGTCGGCTCGTCCTCGCTGCGTGCGGCCACGCCAAACCGCGCCTCGGCGTCGAAGCGTGCGAAGCGGTCCTGTAGCGTCAGACCGCTCCGAGGAATCTCACCCAGGCCGCGCCACTTGCGCGCGGCAACCCGGAAGACCTGCCGCACGAGGTCCTGGGCGTGGCTGTTCCCCTGGCGCTGAACCGCTCGCGCGTACTGGTTGTCGACTTCCGCGCGTCCTTCTTCCAGCTGCTTCACGCACAGATAGACGCCCTGAAGCAGGTCCACTGGCTCGAAGCCCGTGACGACGATCGGGACCCGATAGGCGAGGGCAATCGGTTCGTACTCGGCGTAACCCATGACGGTGCACACATGGCCTGCGGCGAGGAAGCCCTGCACGCGGCTGGCTGGCGACGAGAGGATTGCCTCCATAGCAGGGGGTACGAGGACGTGAGACACGAGCATCGAGAAATTGGCGACGCCCTGCGCGTCGGCTTGGTAGACGGCCATGGCACTGGCCGGCGCGGTGGTTTCGAACCCTACCGCGAAGAAGACGACCTGTCGATTGGGTTCTCGACGTGCGATCGCCACCGCGTCGAGCGGTGAATAGACGATGCGCACGTCACCGCCGTCGGCCTTGACCGACAGCAGATCCTTGGCGCGGCCAGGTACGCGGAGCATGTCGCCGAACGAACAGAAGATGACGCCCCGCCGCGAGGCAATGTCAATGGCCTTCTCGACCAGTTCGAGCGGCGTGACACAGACCGGACAGCCGGGTCCGTGGACGAGCGTGACGCCTCTCGGCAGTAGTTGGTCGACACCGAACTTCACGATTGCGTGCGTCTGGCCTCCGCACACTTCCATGAGCGTCCACGGGCGCGTGGTGATGCGCCCGAGCGCCCGCGCGTAGCCCGCGGCCGCCTCCTCGTCGCGGTACTCGTCGATGTACTTCATCGCCCGTCCTCACCGGACTCGAGCTCGGCGAGCTCGTCCATCTCTTGGAGGTACTCAAACACCCGCCGGGCCTCGTCCTCGTCAATCGTATTGAGGGCGAAGCCGACATGCACGAGCACGAAGTCGCCGACTCGCGCCTCGGGCACGAAGGCCAGGTTGACGTGCTTGACGACACCGGAGAAGTCCACCCTGCCGGAGCGCAACAGGGGCTCGGTGCCGTCGATGCTCTTGATGCGGCCTGGAACTGCAAGACACATCGGACTGCCCTCCCTTCAATCGACGGGCGCGTGTTCGTGCGCCCGTCCCATCCGCGCGGCCACCGCGATCTGACCGAGCGCGATGCCGCCGTCGTTTGGCGGCACGCGCTGGGGCCAGTACGCGCGAAATCCTGCGTCCTGGAGCCTCCAGATCGTCCGCTTCAGGAGCACCCGGTTCTGAAAACAACCGCCCGTCAGGACGACCCTCGGCAGGCCGACCCGTTGGGCGACCTCCACGATACCTTCGGCCAGAGCCGTATGAAACCTCGAGGCGATCCATCCGATAGGGACACCGCGTCGCGCATCCTCGAGCAGTGACTCGACCGCCGGTTCCCAGTCGAGCACCAGCGGCGCCGAGACAACCCCGGAAACCAACGTCTGGGCCGGCGCATCCACAATCGGTATCGTGTAGCTGCCGTCTGCTCGCTCGTCAACGGCGAACTCCAGTTCCATCGCGGCCTGACCCTCGAAGCTCGTTTCGTGAAAGAGCCCACAGAGCGAAGCGACCACATCGAAGAGTCGTCCCGCGCTCGTCGTCATCGGCGAGTTGATGCCTCGATCGAGCATCTGCACGAGAAGCCGCCGATCGCGTTCCCTGAACGTCGCCACTGGCGCCAGTTCCTCACGGTTGAGAAGACCGTGCCCGTAGATCTCGTAGAGCAGGCCGAAGGCTGCGCGCCGAGGTTCGCGGATGGCGCGCTCGCCGCCGGGCAGACGAAACGCGCGGAGCGACACGGCGCGGTCGAATGAGCCGCCGCGCGGCACGAGAAACTCGCCGCCCCAGATCGTGCCGTCGGTTCCGTAGCCTGTGCCGTCCCAGGAGACACCGAGCACCGGATCGTCGAGCGCATTCTCCGTCATGCACGCCGCCACGTGGGCGAAATGATGCTGGACCTGCACGACGGGCACACCGAGACGACGCGCGTAGCTGGTTGACACGTAGTCGGGATGGAGATCGGCGATCACCTGCGTGGGCTCGGCCTGATAGAGATCGCGGAACGCCGCAATCGCTCGCTCGAACGCGTCGACGGTCTGGGACGTCGCCAGGTCGCCGAGGTGCTGGCTGATGAATACGCTACGGCCAAGGCTGAGAGCAATCGTGCTCTTCAGGTGCGCGCCGACCGCCAGCATCGGGACCACTGGCTGGGTCAGCAGGACGGGCAGTGGCGCGTACCCGCGCGCACGGCGGAGCAGCATCTCGCGACCGAGCGGTACCTGGACGATCGAGTCGTCGACGTGTCTGACGATCGGGCGATTGTGGACGAGGAACAGGTCCGCGATGCCGCGCAGCCGGTCGAGGGCCTCGCGCTCATCGATGCAGATGGGTTCGTCGGCGAGATTGCCGCTCGTCGCCACCACAGGCCGACCGATGTTGCGCATGAGCAGATGATGCAGCGGTGTGCAGGGCAGCATGACCCCCAGGTAGGGGCTCCGCGGCGCCACCGACGGCGCAATCGCCGAGGAGTGCGCGGGTCGCCTTCGCAGCAGCACGATGGGCGACTCGGGCGAAGTCAGCACGCGCGCCTCTTGGGGCGACACGTCGCACTCTTGCTCCACAGCGGCGAGGTTCGGGAACAACAGGGCAAAAGGTTTCGCCTCGCGGTGCTTGCGCGCCCGCAGTCTGGCGACGGCATCGTCGCTGCCCGCGTCAGCCATCAAGAGGAAGCCACCGAGCCCCTTCACGGCCACGACGGCACCGTCGGCGATCGCCGCGGCAGCTCGCCGCAGTGCCTCGTCCTCGCGCGTCGTCTCCGTGCCGACGGGATCCCACAGCGCCAGCGAAGGGCCGCAGTTCGGGCACGCGTTCGGCTGCGCGTGGTACCGCCGATCGCGGGGATTGGCATACTCGCTCCGGCACGCCGGGCACATGGCGAACGCTTTCATCGACGTTCGCTCACGGTCGTACGGCAGGCGCTCGATGATGCTGAAGCGCGGGCCGCAGTTCGTGCAGTTGAGAAATGGATAGCGGAAACGCCGGTCGCTGGGGTCGAAGAGTTCCCGGAGACAATCGGCACATGTGGCGAGATCCGGGGCGACGAAGGCTGAGGGCTCTTCGTGCGCGGTACTCGCCCGAATCTCGAAGCCCTCGAAGCCCACCGGATCGAGCACCGTGCATTCGCGGCCGACGATCACGGCGTGCGGCGGCCGTTGGTCGTGGAGCCGTCGCACGAACTCGTCGAGCGTGGTGCGATCGCTTTCGGCCTCAATGCACACGCCCTGGCCGGTGTTCGACACCCAGCCGGTGACGCCGAGATCGGAGGCGAGCCGGAAGACGAAAGGCCGGAAGCCCACGCCCTGTACGGCGCCCTGGATGACGATGCGGGTGCGCTGGGCGGCATCCATTGCTAGCGGCGTGACGGAAGTGGTTGTCGCAGCCACTGCAGCCAGCCGTCCATGCCTGAGCCGGTTCGTGCGGACACCTCGGTCACTGTCAGCGCTGGTCCGACTTCATGAATGTTGCGGTAGGCCTCGTGCTTGTCGAACCCCACGGCGTCGGCGAGATCAATCTTGCTGATCACGGCAAGGTCGGCCGTGTTGAAGATGGTCGGGTACTTCAACGGTTTGTCCTCGCCTTCGGTGACCGAGAGCAGCACGACACGCGCGTGCTCGCCGAGGTCGTAGCTGGCCGGGCACACCAGGTTGCCGACGTTTTCGATGAAGAGCAGGTCCAGTGAGGCCAGATCCCACCCGTCAATCGCCTGCGCGATCATGTGCGCGTCCAGATGACAGACCGTGCCCGTTGTGATTTGCTGGACAGGTACGCCCGCCTGCGCGAGGCGCCGTGCATCGCGATCGGTCGCCAGGTCGCCGACCAGTGCGCCGACCCGGTGGGTGTGTGTCAGCGTTGCCAGGGTCTTGTGCAGGAGTTCGGTCTTGCCGGCGCCTGGACTCGAGACGAGACTCACGACCGACACGCGCGCGTCGCTGAAGCGCGTCCGCAGAGTGCGGGCGAGCATGTCGTTCTTCTTCAGGATGCCTTCGCGGACTTCAATGATGCGTGGCACGGTCGCTCACCTCCAGTGCGGTCAGCTCGAGTTCGCGGCCGTGCACGACATCCGGCGTGGGCTCGTCGCACACAGGACAGCGAAAACGTTGCATGCTCGAAAGCTGGCGCTCGACGTCGCAGTCATGGCAGAACACGACGAGCGGCACGTCTTCGATCTCGAGGCGGGCACCCTCGAGAGCGGTGCCGCGCGCGGTGACCTCGAAGCAGAAGGACAAGGCCTCCTTCACGACGCCCGCGAGAGGACCGAGGCGGACATGCACGGCCTCGACACGGACGTCCTCCAGGCCACCGACCTTCTCGCAGGCCGCCTCAACGAGGGTGAGGGCAACAGAGAGTTCATGCACGCGGTCCGAACCTTGTCATCGCGGCTCACCTTCATGCGCCCGGCGGCGATACCGCGTGATGAGCGCGCTCGTCGAGCTGTCGTGCGCGAGGGTCGGTTCGGCCGCGCTGGTCAAGGCTGGAAGAATGCGGGACGCCAGTACCTTGCCCAGCTCCACGCCCCACTGATCGAAGGAATCCACCTGCCAGATCGTGCCCTGGGTGAACACGCTGTGCTCGTAGAGTGCGACGAGGGCGCCGAGCGTGTGCGGCGTCAACCGGTCCGCGAGGATCGTGTTGGAGGGACGATTGCCCTCGAACGTGCGGTGGGGCACGAGTCGCTCGGGTGTCCCCTCGGCGCGGACCTCCTCGGCCGTCTTCCCGAACGCCAGCGCCTGGGTCTGTGCGAAGACGTTGGCCATCAGCAGATCGTGGTGCTCGCCCAACGGGTTCAGCGTCTGGCTGAACGCGATGAAATCGCACGGAACCAGCTGCGTGCCCTGGTGGATGAGTTGGTAGAACGAGTGTTGACCGTTCGTTCCAGGCTCACCCCAGTAGATCGGCCCAGTCTGATAGTCCACCGCCGCGCCGTCGTGCGTGACGCGCTTGCCGTTGCTTTCCATCGTGAGCTGCTGCAGGTACGCCGGCAGGCGTTTCAGGTAGTGGTCGTAGGGCAGGACCGCCACCGTCGACGCATCGAAGAAGTTCGTATACCAGACGGTGAGCAGTCCCAGGAGTACCGGCAGATTGCGCTCGAAGGGAGCGGTCAGGAAATGTTCGTCCATGGCGTGAAAGCCCGCGAGCATGGCGCGGAAGTGCTCTGGTCCCACGGCGATCATGGTCGACAGCCCGATCGCCGAGTCCATCGAGTACCGGCCGCCAACCCAGTCCCAGAACCCGAACATGTTCGCCCTGTCGATGCCGAAGGCCGCCACCTGCTGGGCGTTGGTGGACACGGCGACGAAATGCCGGCCGATGGCCTGCTCGTCTCCCAGTGCGTCGAGCACCCACTGACGCGCCGTCCGCGCGTTGGTCATCGTCTCGAGCGTGGTGAAGGTTTTCGAGGAGACGATGAAGAGGGTGTCAGCGGGGGCGAGATCGCGCGTGGCCTCGGCGAAGTCGGTGCCGTCCACGTTCGACACAAAGCGGAAGGTCAGATCGCGCGCGCTGTAGTGCCGCAGTGCTTCGTAGGCCATGACTGGACCGAGGTCGGAGCCACCGATCCCGATATTGATGACGGTGCGCACACGCCTGCCGGTATGCCCGCGCCATCGTCCGTTCCGGACCTGGTCGGCGAACGCGGCCATCCGATCGATCACCTCGTGCACGCGCGGGACGACGTTCTCGCCGTCGAAGACGATCGAGGCGTCCTTCGGCGCACGAAGCGCGACGTGGAGTACCGCACGATCCTCGGTGGTGTTGATGCGCTCGCCTCCGAACATCGCCTTGGTGTGTTCGCGCAGGTGGCGTGCGTCGGCCAGCGCCACGAGGAGGCGGACCGTCTCGTCAGTGATGCGGTTCTTCGAGTAGTCGAGATAGAGGCCCGCCGCCTCCGCGGCATAGCGCTCGGCGCGCGAGGGGTCGCCAGCGAACAGCGACCGCAGATGCACCTCGCGCAGTCGGCCGGCATGTGCGGTCAGGGCCTGCCACGCCGGGAGCGTGCTGAGGGACGAACGGGGTGTCGATGCGTCGAGCGTCACGATGTCGCTCCTGTGGAGAAACCGGCGTGGGCCCGTCTGAGGGCGGTTGGCACGATTACCTGTCTATCAGTCTCCATGCGTGCCTCGCGTGGGTGGCGTCGGTGGCCCGGTCAGCTCCTCGAAGCCGGAAATCACGCCGAAGAGTTCCTCAAAGCCAGATTGCGGTTCGCTCTGTTCGTCGCTCCGGCGCTCGGTGACGCAGAGGGCCACCTGCGAGAGCGAGCGTCGGACGCCACCATGTGCGTTGCGCCCGAGAGGAGCAGTGTATCCGGAACGGGTGACGCTCGGCGAAGTGGGCATGCGGGAGAAGACCGTACCGGCCTCGAGATGGCTCAGCGCGTCATGGGTCCTGGCGCGAGCGTTTGCGCTGGCGTGCGCCGGCTGCCACTTCCAGCACCTCTTGCGTGCTCGACTCACGACCCACGCTGGACAACTGCCGTCGCAGGGTACTGACGCGCGCATTGAGCCATTGCCCGGCCGACTGTGTCGCGATGAGCCGTGTCCCGTGCTCGGACGCCAGCGAGTCGAGCAGTAGCTCGTACAACGTCGAATACAGGTACTCCCGGATGGCAATGCGGGTCAGGTGCTGCACGCTCACATAGGGTGTGGTCGCAAGTCTGTGGCCCGCGCGCGCCGGCGTCACGGGTAACACCAGTGTGGAGACCGGTGTGAACGCGCCGACGCCGTCGAACCGCGCCGAGACCACGTGCAACGTGCTGAACGTGCCGCCCAGATAGTCGCTCAACAGGTCGTCGGCCAGTGTGAGAAGCAGGCCGGTCAGTCCGGCGACGCTCGTGACGGTCGAATATGTCCTGGTAACGGGCACGCCGGCGCGCCGGAACGTGACGAGCGGCCGGCGTCCGACACAATAGAGGGCCCGTGCGTCCAGCCGCTGCCGTTGGACCAGGGCTGCCTCGGTGAGCTGCGCGTTGTACCCGTCGCAAAGCCCCAGGTCTGCCGCCAGCAGCAGGAGTCCTGGTTGCTCGATGACCGGTGGCGCTTGCGCGATGCCGGCCGCTGCAATAAGGGTGTCGATGCCGTCGCGATACGCCCGTGCAGCGACGAGACCAACGCGCGCCGACCGGAGATGGTGCGCGGACAACGACTGCATCGCGTCGATGGCCTGGCCCAGCATGCCGAGCGAATCGAGCTGTCGGCGCAGCACCTGTTCGCGCCTCATGGCGCTGCTCGCTGCCGTGCGTCTTCAATGGCACCCCTGAAGCCGTCGACCCAGTCACCCTCAGGCGTGGCGCCCGCGTTGAGGGTCGCGATGACGGGGCCGGCCCCAGCGCTCGTGCGTTCGATCGCCTGCGCGACGATGGCGCGCACGTGTTCGGGGGCCAGATCGTCGAGCCAGCCGTTGCCGACGGCGGTCAGCGTCAGGATCTGCTCGGCCGGCGGACGGCTCGTAAAGCGAGGCTGACGGAGCAGCTGGCGCATGATGCGACCGCGGCGGATCGTGCGCTGGGTTGAGGCGTCGACGTCGAGTCCGACGCGGGTCAGCGCTTCGAGCTCCTCGAAGCGGGAGATGAGCATGCGCAGGTTGCCCGCGGTACTTCGCATGATCTCGGATTGCGCATGGCCGCCGATGCGCGAGACACTGCGTCCGACATCGACGGCTGGGCGCTCGTTGCGTTCGTGTCGCGATGGATCCAGGTAGATCTGGCCGTCGGTGATCGAGATCAGGTTCGTCGGAATGTACGCCGATATGTCGCTATCGGTGGTTTCGACGATGGGAATTGCGGTAACGGACCCGCCGCCGAGATCGGCGCGCCTGGCGCTGGCGCGCTCGAGCAGCTCGGCATGGATGTAGAAGATATC
>Ga0326597_10005011_pt1 | contig 18507 bp, 17 predicted proteins | sample RVTome_12_FD_203789 | JGI IMG/M metagenome (GOLD analysis project Ga0326597, IMG submission 203789) | Soil microbial communities from uranium-contaminated site in the Upper Colorado River Basin, Wyoming, United States - RVT100D185 | ecosystem: Environmental > Terrestrial > Soil > Contaminated >... | reverse complement strand
CATTCTTGATTTGGCTGAACTCCTTGATAAAAATTGGCATACTTCTGTTTCGGCTCTGAAAACTCTTGAACGTCTTGAACCTTGAACTTTTGAACGCCCGTGCCCGATCATCCTTTCCCCGCGTTCCTCTCGCGGCTCCTTACTGGGATCGCGAAACTTATAAAAGCATTCTTCACTGTCTGATAGCTGGGCGCATTATCGAAGGGCCGCAGCTGGAAATTCTTGGAAGGCAACTTGCTGAGATGCTTGGCGTTGCCGATACGATGCTTTGCGGCAGCGGCAGTTTGGCGCTCGAATTCGCGCTGCGCGCTTGCGATGTCCGTGGCGGCGATGAAGTCGTGCTGCCGACTTTTTGCTGCAGTGCGGTGGTGCGACCGATCGTCGCAGTGGGCGCGATTCCCGTGCTCGCCGACGTGGGAGAAGATCTCAATCTCACTGCGGCCACGGTTCAGGCCGCGTTGACGCAAAAAACTCGCGCGGTCATTGTGCCGCATTTGTTCGGCAACCCCGCCGAGATCGATCGCATCGTTGAACTGGTTGGCGGCCGAAACATTCGCGTGATCGACGACGCGGCGCAGGCCTTGGGCGCGGCCATCGGGGGCCAACCGGTGGGGAGTTTCGGCGACGCTGGCGTGTTGAGTTTCGGCACTGAGAAGATTTGTCACGGACTGGGCGGGGGCGTCGCGCTGTCGCAGGACGACGCCATTGCCAGCAAATTGTCTCGGATGGTTTTGTCGCGCTGCGCCGCGATGCCGGCGCTGAAAAATCTTGTTTCGATTTTCTTGTGGCTCCGCTTGCGACGCTGGACGCCGTCGATGTGGCGCGACTTTGCCACGGCTCACCGAGCGCCGGATACACCGCCGGTGCCTTATCGCCGAGAATCCATGAGCCATTTGGCTGCGGTCGTCGCGGCGAGTCTGCTGCAGAGCCTGCCAGAAAACTTCTCGGCGCGCCGGGCGCGAGTGCGGTTATACCGAGAGGCATTGGGAAATTGTCCCGGCATCGAGTTGATCGCTCACGGAACCGCTTCGGCCTGTTTGGCCCAGGTGATTCGTGTATTGCCGACGCGGCGTCATCACGATATGGCGTCGCGGGTGATTCAATCTCTCGGCGCAGCGGGCTACGAAATCCAAGGCAGCTACCTGCCGATTCATTTGTTGGCGTCGTTCGGCCAGTGCGTCTGGGATGGTTTGCCGTATGCGGAGCGCGTCTGGGCCGATTTAGTCGAGCTGCCGTGCGAGCCGAGCGTAAGTTTGACCGATATCGCAAGGATCGCCGAATTGGTCAAGAGGGTGATTGTCCAATGAACTGGCTTCGCGGCTCTTACGCCACTTCCGAGTGTCGACGGCAATGATAAATCCATGCTAACCATTAACCTATCGGCAGTCACTCACCGATCCATTTTGACGCTCAAGAGTTTTGCTCATCATGTTGGTCACCCATAAGATTCCGCTCATTCTCAAAAAAGCAAACCAGTTCGCCGCCGGGATGTGGTCTTGGACCTCAACCGACGTGGATGCTCGAGCCTGTTCAAAAAGCAAACTAAATAGTTTCACGCTGAAGCCAGCCGTACCGATCCCCCGCTGGCTCTGGGTTTTTGCGCTCGCTCTCGCCGTCGGCATCAGCGCCGGCTGTGGCTTTGGCACGGTTGAGCAGGCCATCGTCCATCGGCCCTACCGATCCCCGCAGTCCGATGGCTTTACCAACTTCGAGACCGAGCCGGTGCGGCCTTTAGCGCTTTCGGACGACGGCCGCTATCTTTACGCGCTCAACACTGCCGATGATCGCTTGGAAATCTTTGACACTCGCGGTGAAAACCTGCGTTCAGTCGGGGAGACGTCGGTGGGCTTGCGCCCGGTGGCGATCGCGCTGCGCGGCAGTGAAGCCTGGGTGGTAAATCACCTCTCCGATTCGGTGAGCGTCGTCGATATCCGCGATCCGACGCGGCCGCGGGTGCTGCGGACTTTGCAAGTCGGTGATGAGCCCCGGGGCATCGCCGTTGGCGGCGCCAAGCGCGAGCGGATTTTCATCGCGACGGCGCGGCGCGAGGAAACGCTGACGGCGGGCATCGGCCGCGCGCAAATCTGGGTTTTCAACGCTGACGAAGTTCATGACCCGAAGCCAAGGCCCAAAATCGTAACGCTCTTTGGTGCCAAGCCGCGCGCCCTGGCTGCGTCCGCCGACGGCAGAGTCGTCTATGCGGCGACCTTCTTGTCCGGCAACCGCACGACCACGGTTTCAGGTGAAGATGCGTTGCGCCTGAACATGGCAAATGCATGGAAATTCGAAAAGTTCTTATATTCCGGCGTGCCCAAGCAGGGCGCCATTGTGCGCCGCGGCGTACGGGGTTGGCGCGACTTCGACGACCGTGACTGGAGCGCGGCAGTGTCGTTCGAATTGCCCGACTCCGACTTGTTTGTCCTCGATGCCGCGGCGGACCAGCCGGCGGTGATCGGCACTGTCAGCGGCGTGGGCACGGTGCTCTTCAACTTGGCGGTGCGGCCCGGGAGTCACGAGATTTGGGTGACCCATACCGAAGCAAAAAATTTTTTGCCTTTTGAACCGCGCTTGCAGGGGAGGTTCGCCGACAATCGAGTGTCGCGTATTATGATGAGCCAAGGGCAGGGGAAGCGGGTCCGCCCCGTTGACCTGAACCAGCATGTCGATGGAACTACTTCCGGGGTTGCAGGGGCGGAGCGCGAGCGCGGTTTGGCCCAACCGCTGGACATCGTTTTTTCGCCGGACGGCAATCACGCCTACGTCGCGGCCTTCGGTTCAGGCAAAGTCGCCGTGCTCGATGGCGCGGGGAATGTGGTCGACCGTATTAAGGTCGGATTTGGCCCGGGCGGCTTGGCGCTCGATAGCCAGCGCCAGCGGCTTTACGTACTCAATCATCTCGACGCGACGATCTCGACTGTCGATCTCGGCCGACGCGCGGCGATCGCGACGATGCCTTTGCGCCATGATCCGACGCCGCGCTTCGTGCGCGCCGGGCGCGCTTTGTTTTATGACGCCGCGTTGACCTCGCGTCACGGCGATCTTTCTTGCGCCACATGCCATGTTTTCGGCGATATGGATGGTTTGGCGTGGAACTTAGGTGATCCGAAGGGCAGGGAATTCGAATATCCGTTGGCGCTCAAGAGCGATGGACTCGGCGAACCGCGCCAGGCCCTCCATCCGCTCAAGGGGCCCATGGTGACCCAGAGCCTGCGCGGTTTGGCCAACGCAGCGCCGTATCACTGGCGCGGCGACCGCTTTGGCCTACCCTCCCAACCAGGCGGAGACTTCGCGAGCTTCAAAGACTTCAATCCTGCGTTTGTCGACCTGATGGGTCGTTCGAGCGAGATCTCTGAGAGTGCCATGGAGGCATTCGGCCGATTCGTGTTCACCATCCGCTATCCGCCCAATCCATTTCAACGGCTTGACCGCAGCCTGGACGGCGAGCAGAAGGCAGGTTTCGATTTTTTTACCGGTCCGTTCTTGTCCGGCGCGGGCGAGAAGAATTGCGTCAGTTGTCATCAGTTTCCGCTCGGGACAAATGGGCTCGTTAACTTCGAAGGCTCCCAAATCGGCCGCGATATGAAAACCCCGCAGCTGCGCAACCTCTATGACAAGGTCGGGCGCTTCAACGTGGGCGGCCCGCAGGTTTCCGGGTTCGGATTCCTTCATGACGGCACGGTCGAGAGCGTCGTGAGCTTCCTTCGCTTCGAGGTGTTTTTCTTCCCCGGCAAGACCGAAGCGGAAAATGATGTGATTCGTCGTCAACTGCATCATTACCTTATGGCGTTCGACACTGGCATGGCGCCGCTGGTTGGCCGGCAACTCACGGTGCGCGGTGAAATGTCCGGCGGCGACCAGCAAATGCTCGACTTGATGACCCGCCGCGCCGCGGCCGGCGACTGCGATCTCACCGCGCGAGCCTGGGAAGGTAAAGTGCAAAGGGGTTGGCTGTTTCGCAACCGAGTGTTTTACGGCGACCGCGGCGCGGAGGTGCCGCTGGCGCTCGGCGATTTACTCGATCGCTATCGCCGCGCCGCCGAACCCATGACGCTTACCTGCCTGCCGCCGGGCGATGGCCGGCGAGGCGCAATCGATCGTGATCTGGACGGCTACCTAGACGGTGACGAGATTCTCGCCGGCAGCGATCCGGCGGATTCCCAGAGTGTGCCGGGAAAAGTTTCGCACTCTAAATGAGGAATCTAGCGCGCCAATTAAATTGGATTTGCTGGCTTTTGGCGCTGCTGCTGCCGGCGTGCGCTGGTCTGCCGGTGCGCGGCCGTATCGGTGGCCAGGCAATCGACACGCGCGTCGACGCGGAAGTCGCGCGCTACTATCTTGCCAGCTATCTTGCCGGTCAGCGGAACGATCCTTTGTTAGACCGACGCATTAGCGATGCTTACAACCATTCGCAAAGCGACCTGCCAGATCGCGCCGAGCTGAAACGTTTGAGCGAGGAATTTTCAGTCGACTTCGCCGCAGCGTATTTGGCTGACCGGATCGCCCGCGTCGCTAAAAATCGGCGCTTTCGAGATCTTTACGAAGAGAAGCGCCGGGCCTTTAGTCAGAAACGTCTAAAACTGCCTAGCGGCGCGGCGCTCTACGAAGTCATGTTCGTGCCGACCTATCTTTATAAACGGCTGCCGATCACCGGCGGCGATTTTGCCGTGCCCAAGCAAGCCTTGCAACGAATCGGCGTGCCGTTTCATTTCGTCGAGACGGTCGAGGATGGCGCTGTCGAGACCAATGCGCAGATCGTCGCGGAGGCGATCGGCGCGCGAGCCCAGAGCGGCCGGCGCCTGATCGTGATTAGCGCGAGCAAGTCTGGACCCGAAGTGGCGCTCGCCTTGACAAGGCTGGGCGCCACGGCGACGGACCACGTCGTTGCCTGGATCAACACCGTCGGCGCGCTCCAAGGTACGCCGCTCACCGACGAGCAGCTTTTGCCGGAGGTGGAGGATTTTGTCGGCGCGGTCGATGTCGCCGGCATGCTAAGCCTGATGACGGAACGGAGCCGCAGACGCTTTCAAGGTTTTCGCCTGCCGGGTCATATTCTGGTGGTAAACTATTTTGGCATCCCGCTCTCGGGTAGCGTGTCGCCCTGGGCGCGCCCGGGCTTCACGCCGCTGAGCCGGCATGGGCCCAACGACGGCATTCTGCTCTTGTCCGATATGATCTTCCCGGGCGGCATTACCGTCGCTGAACTGGGCCTCGATCATTTCTTGCTGGATCAACATCTTGACGCCGCAACGGTCGGCTTGGTGACTGCGGTGATGGATTGGACGGCGGCATCAATGACGACTGTGCGGCAAGTTTCCGACCAATGAGTGGCCCGCATATCGTATTCCCCCCATGACGTTATGCTGATTGTTATTGACGCCCGGGTTGCTATTCGATACTCTGCGGCGCGCGTGGCAAGCATAGCTGCCGTGCGAACATCCAGAGGCGGAGGCAAACATGAGTACGCATCGAGTATTATGCTTGGGCATAGTCGCATTCGCAATTGGCGCATTTCTGGCTTCTTGGCCGTTAGATTCGAACAGCCAGCAGAGCGCATCGGTAGCCGTCGACAACGACGATATCGGTGGTGTGGTGACGAGCGCCAAAGGCGCCGAAGCTGGCGTCTGGGTCATTGCCGAAACCACCGACCTTCCAACTCGATTCGCCAGAATGGTCGTTACCGACGATCAAGGGCGCTACGTGTTGCCCGATCTGCCTAAAGCCACTTACAGCGTGTGGGTGCGCGGCTATGGCCTGGTCGATTCGCCAAAGGTTCGCGCAACCCCTGGCAATCTCGTCGATCTAAAAGCAGTGGTTGCTGCCAGCGAGGGCGCAGCGGCTCACTATTATCCGGCAATCTACTGGTATTCGATGATGAAGATTCCCGCGGCGAACGAGTTCGGCGGCAAGGGGAAAATTCCGGCGAAACTAACCCAGAATGAATATCTCAACATGATGAGATCGAACGGTTGCGCCAATTGTCATGCGATCGGCGTACAGTCTATGCGCACCTTTCCCCAGAACGTGCCGTTCCCCCTGGGAAAGTTTGCCAATTCCGAAGAGGCCTGGTTTCGCCGCATCCAATCGGGACAGGGCGGCGTGGGGATGTTCGAAAACATGGTCAAGCGCCTCGAGGCCGTGCCGATCAAGTATTTTGCCGACTGGACCGACCGCATCGCCAAGGGTGAGCTGCCCCATGCGAAGCCGCCGCGGCCCCAAGGCGTCGAGCGCAACGTTGTCGTCAGCACCTGGGAGTGGCTCGACGAAAAGAATTACCTGCATGATCTGATCGCCTCGGACCGGCGCTTTCCGACGGTCAACGCCTATGGTCCGGTGTATGGGTCCACCGAGCTGAGTGTCGACATTATTCCGATCCTCGATCCGAAAACACATAGTGTCACAAACTTCCCGGCCCCTGTGCGCGATCCGGAAACGCCCCCCGCGACGCGCGAGAAACCGATGCAGCCGTCGCCGTACTGGGGCGACGAAGTGATCTGGAAAAGCAAGGCGAGCAACCACAACGGCATGTTCGACCGCAAGGGACGCGTGTGGTTCGCCGCGCGGGTGCGCGGCCCGAACAATCCGTCGTTCTGCAAGAAAGGGTCGGAGCATCCGTCAGCCAAAGCCTTTCCGAACGAGCGCGCGAATCGCCACCTGACGATGCTTGATCCGAAGACCATGAAGTACACCTTTATCGATACCTGCTTCGGCACGCACCATTTGCAGTTCGATGCCAACGACAGACTGTGGACCAGCGGCGGTGGTCAGGTGCTCGGCTGGCTCGATATGAAGATATTCGACGAGACCGGCGACGAGGCAAAAGCGCAAGGATGGACGCCGATGATTCTCGACACCAACGGCAACGGCAAACGTGACGCTTACGTCGAGCCCAACGAGCCGCTGGATCCGGCCAAAGACAAACGTATCTCGGCAGGCTTTTACGCTGTGATGCCGAGCCCGGCCGACGGGTCAGTCTGGGGCTCGCACCGCAGTTTTCCGGGCGCCGTCGTGCGCGTCGCCCCCGGAGCTAATCCTTCAGGGACGGCGCTGGCCGAGATCTTCAACGTGCCGCTGCCGGGCTTCGGAATTCGCGGCGCTGACATCGACAAGCAGGGGGTCGTCTGGGCGTCCCTCGCAAGCGGCCATCTGGCAAGCTTCGATCGGCGCAAATGCAAGGGCCCGCTCAATGGGCCGAAAGCGACCGGCGACCACTGCCCCGAAGGCTGGTCGTTTCATCAATATCCCGGTCCCGGCTTTCAAGGCATCGGCGAAAACAGCGCCGAGTCGAGCTATTACTCCTGGGTCGACCAGCACAACACCCTCGGTCTCGGCGAGGACGTGCCGATGTCCACCGCCAATTTGCACCACGGGTTAGTCGCGCTAAAAGACGGCAAGATGATCCGAATGATGGTGCCTTACCCGCTCGGCTTTTATGCCAAAGGCTTCGACGGCCGTATCGACGATCCGAAAGCCGGCTGGAAGGGCCGTGGTCTGTGGAGTTCGAGCGGCGACCGCGCACCATGGCTGATGGAGCGTGGCAAGGGCTCCAAGCCCCTCGCCGTGCACTTCCAGTTGCGGCCCGATCCGCTGGCGAAGTGAGCGAATATGCCGCCGCCAAAGCCACGGCGCGCGGCGGATTTCTGGCTTGTGTCCGGCGCGCTTAACTGCCGCGATGGCGCTTGGCCAAAGTCAGCCGGCTAAAATTTAGTGCGTCGGCTGCCATGCTGTTTTTCAAACAGCGAGCGTAACATCGTGCTGACGATGCTCAGCACGATGGCGCCGAAAAAGGCTGACCAAAAGCCGGCGACGTAGAAACCCGGGATGATGGCGGCGGCGAGTTGCAGCATCAGGGCATTGATGATCAGGAAAAACAGGCCGAAGGATAAGATCGAGATCGGCAAGGTGATTATTTTTAAAATGAAGCCAATGGTTGCATTGATCAAGCCGATGATGATCGGCGCGAGCAGGGCGGATCCGACGCCGCGCAACTCGATGCCTGGGAACAGGTAGGCGACGATTGCGATACTGGTTGCGCTGATCGCCCAATGAAGTAACAGTTCACCCATGATGCTCCTGACAAGCGTAATAGCAGAGCAGTACGCACTTCACAATTGATCTCCGCCGCCCCCTTGTCACCCGCCGACTAGAATGTACAATAGACCCGGTTAAACCAACAAAGGAGGCGTGATTGCCATGTCAAAGCAGGAACTCGAAACGATCGCGCAAGCGATGGTGGCCAAGGGGAAAGGAATTTTGGCGGCCGACGAGAGCATGGGGACGATCAAGCGGCGCTTCGATAGTATCAAGATTGACTCCAACGAACATAACCGGCGCGCCTATCGGGAAATGCTGTTCACGACAAAAGGCGTCGAAGAAGCGATCAGCGGCGTGATCCTGTTTGACGAAACCCTGCGCACGGCGGCGAGCGACGGCACGCCGTTTCCGCAAATCTTATCCAAGAAGGGCATCATGCCGGGGATTAAAGTCGACAAAGGTCCCATCGACATTCCCGGCTTTCCGGGGGAAACGGTGACCGAAGGTCTCGACGGACTACGCGCCAGGGTCATAGAGTACAAAGATCTCGGCGCTAAGTTCGCCAAGTGGCGCGCCGTGATCACCATCGGCGACGGCATTCCAACCGATAATTGTCTGGTGTTGAACGCCCACGCTTTGGCGCGCTACGCGGCGCTTTGTCAGGAAGGCGGGATCGTGCCGATCGTCGAGCCGGAAGTTTTGCTCGACGGCAATCACACCATCGAGCGCTGCGAGGAGGTCACCGAAGCGACTTTGCGCATCACCTTTTCGACCTTGCTAGAGCAGCGGGTGCACCTGGAAGGCATGATTCTCAAGCCGAGCATGGTGGTCTCGGGCAAAGACAATGCCCGGCAAGCGGGCGTCGCCGAGGTGGCCGAGCGGACGATTCGCTGTTTGAAGCGGACCGTGCCCGGCGCCGTGCCCGGCATCGCTTTTCTATCGGGCGGACAAAGCGCAGTGAGCGCCACCGAGCATCTGAACGCGATGAACACCATGGGGCCGCACCCCTGGCAAGTGAGCTTCTCGTACGCCCGTGCGCTGCAGGACCCGGCGCTCAAAGCCTGGAAGGGTGAAGCGGCGAATCTCGCCGCGGCGCAAAAGATCTTCTACCATCGCGCCAAGATGAACAGCGCGGCACGCAGCGGCAGCTACACCAAGAAGATGGAAGAGACGGCCTAGCCTACCCTATTTAGCCAAACCAGGATTGATTTTCTACTTGCGGGGGCCACGGGTCAATTTCGAGGACTTGTGGCCCCCGCTTGTCTTTGATATTGGATTGCGGGTCGGTTGATGCCGATATTTGAGGTCGACCACGGGGGCTGGGTGTGGAGCCGTTAGCCGGGGTGGCAACGCAGGCCAGCATCCTTTTGGTCAAGAGCGGGTTCAGTATCATCCCGCCCGCTCAATGGGCGTATGTGGCATGGATATCATCGAGAAACTGGAGTCGCGTAAAGAGTGGCTGGTCTGGTCGGTGGCGATTTTTATCACCTTGTCGGCGATCTGCGCTGTCTTGACGCTGCACCGTTGGTCCAACGAAAGCCATCGAATCGTCGGTCTGCTCAGCTCCATTGAGGCTCAGGCAAACCGTTTGAACGCGTTGGAATGGGAAGCCGTCGCGCGCAAGGATTTGATCGCCGAGCTGCGCCGGTCGCAACAGTTTGCCCGGCATCAAATGGACCGCACCTTCGCCGCGATTAATAAGCTCGTCGAGAGCAACGATTTGCTCGAGTTGCGCATCATCTATCGTGAATACCTGCGGGTGATCGACGAGGAGTTCCGTTTGCTCGAGGTCGCGCGTTTCGCCGAGGCACGCCGCCATGACGAGGGTCAGGTCGCGCCCAATTACGATGCTCTGATTGCTTCCATCGCTCAGGCGCAAGTTCGCTACGGCGCCGGATCGCGCTGGACCATCTTCATGGTCGATATCGGCACTTCGTTAGTACTGATTGTCGCGGCGATCTCCATCGGCTTTCTTTTTTCGCGCTTCGAGCAGATTCAGCGGGTCAAGCAGGTTCAGTTGGCGGAGCAGAATGCTTTGCGCGCCAGCGAAGAGCGGTTTCGCTCTTTGGTCCAAAACACTTCGGATATCATCGCGATACTGGCGCCTTTGCCGCCGACCATCCAATTCGTCAGCGACTCGATCCGGCGCATCTTGGGTCATCGGCCGTCCGAACTGATCGGCAGCGATTTCGGAAAACTGGTTCATCCCAGCGATGCCGCGGCCCTGCAACGTTTTCTCGCCAACTGCGTCTACAGCGCGGCCTCGACTTACATGCTGGAAGTGCGCATCCGGCGCGCTAACGGGGACTGGTGCTTGGTGGAAATGTTTGGCGACAATCGCGTCAAGCATCCGGCGATTCGCGGTATCGTCATCAACTTTCACGACGTCACGGAGCGAAAACAGGTTGAGGAGTTCCTCGAGCAACGGCATATCGAGCTCGAATCACCAGATCGAAAACTACACTAGTTTCGACCATACCCCACCGCCGGCGACGGCCACAGCGTTACCCCAGGCGGGTCGTGATTGCGCTATTTGTCTGGTCAAATCGTTTTACCTGCCGCGGTCAAACCTCGACTTTTGAGCGCCAGCGTGCGCGCTCTCGATGGGCGCGCGGACGCGCGAATGAACATAACGCAGTTCGACGCCGCCCCTGGGCTCACCGCCGGCAGAGCTTGCGCATTTTTGTCGGGATTCGTAAGCTTAGGCGAAACCGCTTAGCGGTAAGAACTCTCTGGAGTCGTCGACATGAATATTGAAGGCATTGGCTTTGTCGTTGGCATCATCGGCGCGATCTGGTTGAAAATGTCCATGAATCTGGCGCGCGAAAGAAGAGAACAGCCCGAGCTTAAAATGATCGGCCGCGAGCGGGAGGATCCGGCGCTCCGAGCGTTCATTCGCGGTTTGTCGTTGATCCTGCTCGGCTTGGGTTTGGAGACCTACGCGCGGCTGTTTCTCAATTGATGAGTTCAACAAGTTGATCGCTCGGGCTGATTTGACAGCTCGGTCTTGATCATCGTATCGTTGGCGCTGAGCGATATTCTTAACCGTCCGTAGTCAAAAAGGAGCACTTCCATGGCTTATGATCTGGTGATACGGGGTGGACGCGTGGTAGATGGTTCTGGCTTGCCGTCTTACGTGGCCGATGTCGCGGTCAAAGACGGCAGAGTCGTCGAAATCGGCAAGCTCAAAGAAGGCGCGGCGAAATCTATCGATGCTGGCGGCCTGGCGGTGTCCCCTGGGTTCATCGATCATCACACTCACTTGGACGCGCAGATGCTCTGGGATCCCTACGGCACCTGCGAGCCGCAGCATGGCGTGACCTCGGTGGTGATGGGCAACTGCGGCTTGTCTCTGGCGCCGGTAAGGCCGGGCATCGAAGACGCGATCGTTAAGAGCTTCGTGCGCGTCGAGGCCATGCCGCGCATCGCGCTCGAACAAGGCGTGAAATGGAACTGGCACAGCTACGGCGAGTATCTCGACAATTTCGAAGGCAAGGTCGGCATCAACGTCGGCGGCTTGGTCGGTCACATCGCCGTGCGCCATCATGTCATGGGTGAAGAAGCGGTGGAGCGAACCGCCACCGGTACGGAAGTGCAAAAGATGAAAGGCTTGGTGCTCGATGCGATGGAAGGCGGCGCTTTGGGTATGTCGACCAACCGCAACGATCGCCATATGCGCGAGGACGGCAAGCCGGTGTCGAGCCGCTTGGCGGACGACGATGAATTTTTTGCCCTCTGCGATGTTCTGGGCGAGCGCAACGCCGGCGTCATTGAAACCATCCTAGGCCGCAACAAGGTCGAACATTTTCAGTGGTACCATGAGCTGGCCAGGCGTACTCAAAGACCGATCTTGTGGCAGAGCCTGCAACATCGTTGGGCTGAGCCCAATCTCTGGCGCGAACAGCTCGAAGCCGTCGAGCCGATTTTCAAGGCGGGTTACCAAGCCTACGGTTTGACCCACACGGTGCCGCTGGTGCGCCACTTTACTTTGAAAGACTGCCAGATCTTCGACGAGTTCCCGACTTGGAAAAATCTCATGTTTCTGCCGGTGCAGGTGCGCAAGCAGGCGTTTGCCGATGCTGACACGCGCCAGAAGCTGCAGGGCGAGATCGATAACTTGCGCTTGACCAACTTCCACAAACGTTGGGATATCCCCAAGGTCGAGAAATGCTTCAAGCCGGAAAATCAAAAATATGTCGGCAAGACCATCGCCGAGATGGCGGCTATGCGCAAGCAAAAGCCAATTGACGCCTTCCTCGACCTCGCTCTTGATGAAGATCTCGAGACGATTTTTTGGAACGCCAACAATGGCGGTGACTGGAATGCCATGGGCGAGATCTTGCGCAGCCCCTATGTTCTGATCGGCACCTCGGACGCGGGCGCTCACGTTTTGTTCGGCGCCGATTTCGGTTATGGCACGATTCTCTTGGGGCTCTGGGTGCGCGAGCGCCAAGTCATGAGCTTGGAGCAGGCAATTCACAAGCTGACTTTTCATCCGGCATCGATCTTCGGCTTACAAGGCCGCGGCTTGTTGCGGCCGGGATACGCCGCTGACATCACGATCTTCGATCCCAGGACCGTCCACGCCGAGGAGCCGGAGTGGGCGACCGATTTCCCCGCCAACACCAAGCGGATGATTCAAAAATCAATTGGCTTGCATTACACCATCGTCAACGGCAGCGTGATCAACGAGCAGGGGCGCATGACCGGCGATTTGCCGGGTCACGTCCTGCGTGGGTCGCTCTACCGCCAGCACCAGGCGGCAGCCTAACCGATGGGGGTAAGCTACATTCCCGTCGCCCGCCTCGGTGAGTTGCTCCCTGGTGCCATGAAAGAGGTCGATCTCGGCGGACGCCAAGTGCTTTTGGCGCTCGTCGAGGGAAATTATTTCGCCTTCTCACGGCGATGCCCCCACGAAGAAGCGGACCTCAAAGAAGCCGGACAGTTAATCGGCGGTACGCAAATTCGCTGTAACAATCACAGCTACTGTTTCGACCTCAAGACCGGCGAGTGTAGCCTGCCCAAGGGCGGCGCGCCGTTGACGGTGCTGCCCGTCGAAGAACGGGGCGAAGAAGTTTGTATCCGGCTCGAATGGTAGCGGCTTGAGGCATCGCCCGCAGTAAAAATTCACCCAACCATTTTGGCTTTTTTGGCAGTGATGCTATGCTCCATCCTATGGTGCGGTGTGGCCAGGCGATTTAGTGCGTTGCTGTTAACGCAGCTGCTCTTTGTCGGCCTACACGGCGGAAGTGTTGAGCTTTGGGCGCAGCAAAAGAACTTTCTTTGGAAAGTGGAGTCGGGCAACGGCAAGGTTTACCTTCTCGGCTCGATTCATCTGCTCAGGCGCGACGATGCCCTGCTCAAATCGATCATCTATGAAACCTTTGATAAGAGCCAACGGCTGGTCCTGGAGGTCGATCTGCTCAATGACGATCGGCACAAGATGCAGCAGCTGATTTTGCAGAGGGGAGTCAATCTCGACGGCAAGACCTTGCAGCAGAAAGTCTCTCAAGAAACCTTCCAACGGGCGACCCTTTGGGCCAACCAACTGGGCATCGACATTAACGCCTTAGCCCGGTTTAAACCCTGGGTCACCGGCTTGACGATGATGGTGATGCATTTGCAGAAACTCGGTTTCGATCCCAATTCCGGGGTTGACCGTCAGCTCGCTCAACGGGCTAAGCAAGCGAACAAGCCGGTCAGCGGATTGGAAACGGCGGAGTTTCAATTCAATCTCCTTGATGACTTGCCGCCGAGCCTGCAAGAGATGATGTTGCGCCATTCGCTTGGCGAAATGGCACAGATCGAAAAAATGGTCGACCACATCGTGCGCGCCTGGCGCAACGGTGACGTGGGAGCGGCCGAAACGCTGTTTCTGGGTAGCATGAAGGAGTATCCGGAGATCCAGGAAAAGCTGCTCGATGCGCGCAATCGCAATTGGCTGCCGCAGATCGAGAAGTTCATCAACAGTGGCGAAGACATTTTAGTGGTGGTCGGGGCGGCGCATTTGGTCGGCAAGAACGGAGTCATTGAGTTGCTCAAAGGGCAAGGCTATAAACTGGAGCAGATGTAATGGCGCAAGCGAAGAAGAACACACAATCAATTCGGGTGGTGGACTGGATGAGCGAAGGCGTGTTGGCCGTCGAAACCTTCGATAGCATCGCTGTGGCCCGCCAGCTGATGGCTAAGCATCGGGTCAACCAGTTGCCGGTGCTCGACGACAATCGCTTGATCGGCATCGTGACCGATCGTGATGTTCGCGACGCCTATCCGACCAGCATGATGATCAACCACACCGAAGCGATCGACCGGTTCGCCGAAAAAATCACCGTCGAGGAAATCATGACTCGCGATATCTTCGTCGTGCGGCCGGAAACGTCGTTGATGCAGGCGGTGGGCCTGCTGCGCAAGCATCGCATCGGTTCCTTACCGGTAGTCAAGAATCAGCGACTGGTCGGTATTCTCACGCGCAGCGATATTCTCGAGTTTGTTCTAAGCGGCAATGGCCGGCGCGCAAAGCGCGCGGCGCGACCGGCGAGAGCGAAGAAAAGCAATCGAATGATCTCCCGCAAAGACGCCAAGACGCAAAGATCGGGAAAGAAGAAGTGAAGAACCATTATTTTCTTTCCTGAAAGCTTAGCGTCTTTGCGCCTTCGCGGGAGATATATCCAAATCCGAATAAGGGGAAGGAATTCGTTCCATGCCTTCGTTCGATATCGTCAGCCGGGTTGATCTCCAGGAGGTCGACAACGCGGTCAACATCACCACCAAGACGATCCTGACCCGCTACGATTTTCGCGGATCGAAAACCGAGGTCAGCTTGGATAAGAAAGAGAAGAAGATCCAAGTGACCACCGAAGACGACATGAAAATGCGCGCGATCCATGACACGCTCATCGAAAATCTGGTCAAGCGCAAAGTCGACCGGCGCTGCCTCGACGCCAAAACCGTTGAAGCCGCTGCCCAGGGCATGATCCGTCGCGAGTTCGCTATCAAAGACGGAGTTGATTCCGACAACGCCCGCAGCATCGTCAAGCTGATCAAAGACAAGAAACTCAAGGTTCAAGCGGCGATTCAAGACGGTCAAGTGCGCGTCACCGGAAAGAAGATCGATGACTTGCAGGAAGTGATCCAGATGTTGCGCGGCGCCAAGATCGAGATCCCTTTGCAGTTCATCAACATGCAAGGCCGGTGACGCAGTTTGCCAATGCCCTGGAGACGATCATGGAGAAGAGCAAAAAATCAGACGACGAATGGAAGCAGCAGCTGACCGACGAACAGTTCTACGTTGCGCGCCAGAAGGGCACCGAGCGGGCGTTTACCGGCCAATACTGGGATTGCCACGAGCAGGGTGTTTACCGCTGCATTTGCTGCGGCAACGAGCTGTTCAGCTCGGAGACCAAATTCGATTCGGGCACCGGGTGGCCGAGCTTCTGGGCACCGGTCGCCGAGGAGAACGTCGAGACCGAAGACGACACTAGTTGCGGCATGCGGCGCACCGAAGCGATGTGCCGCCAATGTGGCGCGCATCTCGGCCATGTTTTCAACGACGGCCCCAAGCCGACGAATCTGCGCTATTGCATCAACTCCGCCTCGCTCAAGTTCGACAAGGCTAAGTAACCGAACCCTGTCAATGGAGCAGATCGCCTTTCAGGATCAAGGTTCGGTGCATCATTGCCACGGCTGCGGCCCAGCCAACGACAAGGGCCTACGGCTCAAGAGCTATTGGAGCGGCGATGAGGCAATTGCGACGTGGCGCGCCGAGCCGCATCACTGCGGCGGGACCCGGGAGAATCTTAACGGCGGCATTATCGCGTCGTTGATCGATTGCCATAGCTTGAATCTTGCGATTGCCCACGCCTACCGCGCCGAGGGCCGTCCCATCGGCAGCTTGCCGCGCATCGGCTATGTCACGGCAAACATGAATGTATCCTACCTCAAACCGACGCCGCTCCAAGAAGCCATTCACTTGCGCGCGACGATCGCCAAGCTTGAGGGCCGCAAGGCATGGGTCAATTGCACGCTCAGCGCTGCAGGCGAGATTCGTGCGACCGGGGACGTGCTGGGCATCAGGGTGGAATGGCAGTAGCGTAACTCGTTTAAGCCGTTCAAAACGTTCAAACCGTCTCGGAGGTTATTCCGTAGACTTGAACGGGTTGAACTGCTTGAACGAATTGAACGGGCCAAAGAACGATGCAATACACCACTCTCGGAAAAACTGGATTGAAAGTCAGCGTTGCCGGACTCGGTTGCGGCGGGCCAAGTCGGCTGGGCTTGCGCGGCGGTGTCGGGGCGGAGGCGCATGCCGTTGGTTTGGTCAAGCAAGCGCTCGATCTTGGCGTTAACTTTCTTGACACGGCCGAGAGTTACGGCACCGAGGCCATTGTCGGCAAGGCGATTGCGGCATTGCCCCGGGATCGCCTGGTCATTGCAACGAAAAAGACCTTGCCGCCGCCGGATCAGCCGAATCCGGAAGCGGAGATCGCAAAAGGCTTAGAACAAAGCCTTAAACTTCTCGGCACTGACTACATCGATGTCTATCATCTGCACGGCGTCGAGCCGAAGCACTTCGAGTTCGTGCAAGAGCGGCTCATGGCGCCGATGCAACGCTTGAAAGAGCAGGGCAAGATTCGCTTCATCGGTGTCACCGAAGCTTTCGTCTTCGACACCTCGCATGCCATGTTGCAGGACAGTCTCAAGAAAAACCTGTGGGACGTGGTGATGGTGGGATTTAACTTGCTCAACCCGTCGGCGCGAAAGACTGTTTTTCCCTCGACCCTGAAAAGCGCTGTCGGTGTCCTCAACATGTTCGCAGTGCGGCGCGCGCTGAGCCAGCCCAAGCGTTTGCGGGAGATGTGCGCTGAGTTAGTCGCGCAAGGCGCGCTCGAAAAAAAATCCGTGGACCTGAGCGACCCGCTCGGCTTCTTGCTCAAGGAAACCGACGCCGCGACGTTGCCAGAAGCCGCCTATCGTTTCTGCCGTCATGAGCACGGTGTCGACGTTGTCCTCACCGGCACGGGTAATCCGGAGCACCTGAAGGAGAACGTCAGCGCGATTTTAAAGCCACCGCTGCCGACGGCGGCGCTGGAGAAGCTTAAGAGCTTGTTTGGCGAGTTGGATGATCTGACCGGGAATTAACTTCGCAGCTGGTTGGTAAATGTTCGTTAGGCCTTCACCCTAGCTCTCTCCCATCAGACTGGGCGAGGGGACAAATTCACAATTGTTCGTAATTCTATGGGGCCGATTAATTCGCTTGGAACAATTTCGAGTACTGTTCCCACGGCGCCGGCGCGATCCGCGCGGTTTGCAAGTTTTCGTCGACGTGTTTTTGCTGTTTCATGCCTACCAACGCCGTGGTAACGCCGGGGGTTGAGCGGACGAATTGCAGGGCGCGCTGACCGTCGGTTTGGAGCCCTGTGAAGGTTTCCTGAATGATGGGAGGTAGATTGTGCGTGAGTTGCCCCTGCAGCACCGATGCGCTGCACATGACCGTGATGCCAAATTCCTGCGCGGCTTCGAGCAAGGTGTGCGGCTGGCCGTGCAGCGGCTGATTTTGACTCGACAGCGCTTCGCTCATGCCGAGGTTTAGCGGCAGCTGGATCACTTTGAAGCGATGGTTCTTGCCGCCGGCTTGCGCGGCCAATTCAAGCACATGGGCGAGCGACAGGTAGTCCTCGGCGTCCGTCTGGCCTCGAAAAGCGTTCCAGGTCGCGATGCCGTACATGCGAATCTTGCCGGCAGCAGCGGCTTCTTCCAACGCCTCGAAGGCTTTGAGGAGTCGGCCGTTAAAATCCTCTGCCGTGATTTTCCCCAGCTGGGTTTCCGGGTTGTGCAGATAATAGACATCGATCGATTCCAGGTCTAGGTTTCTTAGGCTGCACTCGAGTTGGTTAAGTAAATATTTCGGCGTCATGCAGTGGCAGCCGCTGACGATGTCAGACGGCGCGGCGAGGCCGGGCTCGATAAAGGTTTGCTCGATGTAGCTGCGCGGGTCTTTGGGTGGCGTGCCGTCGTAGGGAATAAATCCGCCTTTGGTGGCGACCACGATCTCGTCGCGGTTGTAGCCTTGGGTCGAGAGTTGCTTGAGCGCCGTGCCGATGGCGCGCTCGCTGCGTTGCAGCCGGTAGTTGATCGCGCTGTCGATGACGTTGCAGCCGGATGCGACGGCACGGACCGTGGCTTGGTGATATTCTTGATCGGTGGCGTCGTCGTAGTTCCCCAAGTAGGTGCCGATACCGATGGACGACATCCAGACGCCCTGCGCTTGGCGAAAATGCTCAGCTGGAATCTTGCCGTCGAACCGTTCGCGATATCGTTTGGTTCCATCGATGGTGGCCGAGCCGGAGAGTCTCATCTAATGCCCTTTGCCTTGGCGCCGCCGCGAAACAGCAGTCCGTCGAGACCCAAGGTGCGACCGGGATTGGCCAGCACAAAGATGGTTAACAGAATGATAAAGGTTTGCTGCTGCGCCAGCAT
>Ga0326597_10005010_pt1 | contig 18509 bp, 13 predicted proteins | sample RVTome_12_FD_203789 | JGI IMG/M metagenome (GOLD analysis project Ga0326597, IMG submission 203789) | Soil microbial communities from uranium-contaminated site in the Upper Colorado River Basin, Wyoming, United States - RVT100D185 | ecosystem: Environmental > Terrestrial > Soil > Contaminated >... | reverse complement strand
ATCGAAGTCCCCGGTCATCCCGAGGTATTGGACGATGTTGGGATTGTGCATTCGCCCGATGGCGAACACGACCAACTGCTCACCCGCCTGCAGACGCTGTTTGAGAGGTACGGCCACTTGATGGGCTCCTTGCCAGAGAGGCCCTACCGCTCGGGAGGGCCGTTCGTAAATAATATAGAATGCATCGTACATCCCGGGTGGGGGATTCCCTGATGGAACGGAGATCGACGAATGCCGGTGATCGACACGCATGCTCACGTCACTCCCGAACGGTACAAACAAGCCATTCGGACCCGTGGTGAGTGGTACGGCCTCGATGAGCATCCCGGTGAACTCGGATTCGGCAAGTTTGATATTTCGCTTCCGGACCGACTGGCCGAGATGGATGCGCTGGGCGTCGATATGCAGCTTGTGACACCCACTGTTGGGTTCTATCAGTACTCCAACGAGCTCTCGAAGACCAAGCTCATCAACCGCGAATGTAATAACGAGATTGCGGAGATGGTCGAACAACATCCGACCCGCTTTGCCGGCATGGGAATCGTCCCGATGCAGGACCCGCCAAGTGCCATTGCCGAAATGGAACGGGTCATGCTCGAGCTGGGTATGAAGGGAGTGGTCATCAGCGACCACGTGGCCGGCCGCACCTACGACGATCCGGACTTCCTTCCGTTTTTCGCTGCTGCCGAAGACTTGGGGGCGATTGTGTTCTTCCATCAGGGCCAGGACACGATCGTCGCCAAGCGGAACAGTCGATACAAGCTTCCCAACGCGGTCGGGAACCTTACCGAGCGGGCGCTCGTGTACGCCACGCTCGTGTTTGGTGGGGTGCTTGATCGGTTTCCCGACCTGAAACCTCTCCTCGCCCATGCGGGCGGGTACACGGCGTACGGGGTGGCCCGCATGGACAAGGTAGCCGGGGCGCTCGAGGCCGGAGAGGAGATGACGCCGGTTTTCAAAGGCAACGATGGGTTCTCTCAGCAGTTGGCGCCGAGCGATTACCTCAGCCGCTTTTATTACGACTGCTGTACCTACAGCGGCCCGGTGCTCCGCTTTCTCATCGATGCGGTTGGCATCGATCGGGTGGTGCTCGGCACCGATTATCCAGCCCCCATGGTGCTGGCTGATTGTGTGAACTGGGTACGAGGATTGCCCGAGCTCGGACATGACGAGAAAGAGGCCATCTTGTCCGAGAATCCTGCTCGTCTGCTCGGCTTCTGAAGATGAGCGGGGTGAGTCTCGGATGGGGAATCATCGGTATTGGCAACATCGTCAAAGGCACGATTGCCCCGGCGATGGTTGGTGAATCGTCCTGTGAGCTGGTGGCAGCCGTAAGTCGCGACAATGCCAGGGCAAAGGATTTCGCAACCGCGTTTGGCGCTCGGTATGCCTACACGGATTATGAAGAGATGCTCGCCAACCCCGCGGTAGACGCCGTCTTTATCGCCACCCCGAACGGGTTGCATGCTGACCAGGTGGTAGCTGCTGCCCTGGCTGGAAAGCATGTTCTGTGTGACAAACCTTTGGCGATCAACGTGCCGGATGCGTTTCGGGCAGTTGAGGCATGCCAACAGGCTGGGGTAAAACTGGGCGTGAACTTTCATAATCGCCACCTCCAGTGGGTCGCCGATGTCAGTGGGCTGATCGGCGATGGCACGATCGGCACCGTCCAGGTTGTCGAACTCGAAGTGAGCTCTGGCGTGCGTACATGGGACAACTGGCGCGCGGATCGCGGTATGGCGGGCCTCGGGTCCATCCACAATGTTGGTGTTCACGGGCTCGACTTTCTCAGGGTCATCCTTCGGGCCGAGCCGGTTGAGGTAATGGCAATGTTTGATCGTCCGGCAACTAGCGACGTCGTCGAATCACTCGGTTTGGTTCTGATCAGGTTCGACAACGGAACCCTCGCCTACTGCAATTTCAACGAGAGCGTCGCCAATCCGGTCAACGAACTGCGCATCTTCGGATCGACCGGCCGGATGATCGGAAGGGGGTTCACCCGGTCGCGGATCGATGGCGACCTCACGATCCTGACCGGGTCGAGTGAGAGGCGAACAGATTATCCTGCCCCGGATGCCCATCGGCTGTCGGTGGTGGCGTTCACAGTCGCAGTCTTGAGCGGAGAAGAACCCAACGCCTCGGGTTTGGACGGTTTGCGAAGCGCGCAACTGTGCGACGCCATCGAGCGGTCGGTAAACGAACGTCGGCTGGTCGAGGTCGACTATGGCCATCCGGCCGGTGCTGCATGACGGATCTGGCCGATCTCAAAACCATCAGCCAGGTGATTGCCAGGGCCCGAGAGGTCGTGGACCCCAGCGCCTTCGCCTGGGGAGCCGCCGGTGCCGGCGAGGGAGTGACGGTTGCGAGGAACAGTATCGGTCTCAATAGTCTCGCGCTTGTGCCGCGGCACATGCGCGACGTCGAAGATGTGGATACCGCCACCTCGTTTGTCGGGGTGCCGCTGGCGTTTCCGGTCATGCTCGCTCCGGTCGGCGCGTTGGGGATCTATCACACGGGTGACGCCCTGGCCGCAGCTGCGGCCGCCACCCAGGTTTCGACGGCCATCATCTGCTCCGAATTGACCACGTCGCTATGGGAAGACGTTGCGGCTACCCATCCCGGCCATCACATCTTTCAGATGTATGTGTTCGGGGACCGCGACTGGATGCACGAAGTTGCGGTTCGGGTCGAGCAGGCCGGGTTCGCTGCCATCTGTGTGACCGTTGATACGCCGGTAATCTCTCGCCGGGACCGGAGCATCGAACAGGAATTCGGTTGGAGCTCTCCTAGCCCGCCCAACCTCCAGCAGCACGGATCCGACCCCACGTACCGGGCCCGGTTTACCTGGGAGGACCTGCGCTGGCTCGTCGAGGATTCCGAGCTGCCGATAGTCGTGAAAGGGGTGATGACTGTCGAGGATGCCGTGGCCGCCGTCGGGTGTGGGGTGGCGGCCGTCTACGTCTCCAACCACGGCGGTCGAGTAGTTGACCACGGCATGAGCACGATTGAGGTACTGGGTGAGATCGTTGCGGCGGTCGGCGCATCGGTTGAAGTCGCCGTTGACAGCGGTTTTACGAGTGGTGCCGACGTGTGCAAGGCCCTGGCGTTAGGTGCCAGGGCGGTCGGCATCGGCCGGCTTCAATGCTGGGGTCTGGCCGTCGGCGGGGCTGATGGTCTGGTCCGGGTACTCGACATCCTCAAAACCGAGATCAGCATCACTATGGCAAGCATCGGCTGTCGCGAGGTTGCCGAGATCACTCCCGACCGCGTCCGGTGGTCGATTCCGGTTCCCCCATCGGGGGTCGCGTTTCTGTGAGGAAGCGTCTTCAAAGGTTGGGACGGCTCGCAGTCGTCGACGTCACCCCCCTTCGGGAGGCGCCTGGATATCGTTGGCTGTTCGCCGGAATGTTTTTTGTTCAAGCCGGAAGGCAACTCCTCGTCGTCGCCGTTCCGGTGCAGGTGTACGCCCTCACGGGTTCCACGCTTCAAGTCGGTTTGCTCGGCCTGGCACAGTTGATTCCTCTCTTGACGGTTTCGTTGGTCGGTGGGGCGTTGGCCGATGCGTTCGACCGCAAGCGGTTACTGGTTATCGCTCAGGTCACTCTCGCCGCAACTGCCGCTGGTCTGTTCTGGAATTCGGTGGCGACGAACCCGGCGGTCTGGCCCCTCTTCGTCCTGGTTGGCGTCAATGCCGGGGTGTCGGCGATCGACCACCCCTCCCGGCAGGCCCTTCTCCCCGGTTTGGTTGGCAGGAGGTTGTTGCCATCGGCCCTGGCGATGAACCAGACGCTCAGCAATACGGCCAAGGCGGCTATCCCGGCCGTCGGTGGACTGCTCATCGCCGGCGCTGGTCTCGCACCGACCTATGCCGTTGCCGTTGTCATGTTTGTGGTCGGGGCCGGCCTGATGTGGCGGACCCCGAACGTTCCCACGGAGGGTGGTGGCCGCAAGATGGGCTGGTCTTCGATCGCTGAGGGTTTGGCCTTCCTCAAATCGCGCCGACTCATCCAGGCGGCCATGCTCATTGACCTCAATGCCATGGTCTTTGGGATGCCGACCGCATTGTTTCCTGCTTTCGGTACCGCGGTTTTGGGTGGCGACGCCTTCACGGTCGGACTGCTCTATGCCGCCCCTGGGGCCGGGGCGTTGGTGGGTGCTCTAACGTCCGGGTGGGTGGCGACCGTTCGCCGTCAGGGCCGGGCCGTCATCCTGTCCGTGATCGTCTGGGGCCTGGCGATGACCGCGCTCGGGTTCACGACCTCGGTGATGTTTGCGCTGGCGATGCTGGCCTTTGCGGGTTGGGCAGATGTCGTGTCAGCGATTCTGCGCCAGGCCATAATCCAGCTGTCGGTTCCGGACCATCTTCGGGGACGATTGTCGTCGATTCACGTTGCTGCGGCCGGGGGTGGTCCGCGTCTTGGCGATCTGGAGGCCGGTGTGGTCGCCGAACTCACCTCCGTTCGTATCTCGGTGATTTCGGGGGGGATCGCCTGCGTCCTGGGGGCGGTGGCCCTGGCCCGGTGGTCTCCCGGGTTCCGCAACTACGTTTACGATCCCGGGCAGCCTGACCCACCTGGGCAGGCGCAGACATGATCCCGTTTGCACGGGATCTGATCTGGGAGCCCGGGGAGGGTTCTGCGGTGGATCGGAGGCTTACCGGCCGGGCGATATACCTCCTGCTTGTGTTGGGCATTCTGATTCTGGGCCTGAACTGGCCGATCATGGCAGTTGGGCTTCGGACCCTGACCCCGCTGTGGATGGGGGCGTTCCGGGTGCTCGGAGCGGCGGTGATGGTGATCGGCATCGGCCTGGCCACGGGAAGCATGCGAATACCCCCGCCGAGAGACCTGCCGGTCATCGTATCTCTGGCCGTTTTCCGTCTGGCGGCCGTATTCTTCCTGGTCTTCACCGCTCTGCAACTTGTACCCGCCGGCCGATCAGCCGTCGTGGTGTGGACGATTTCTTTGTGGACGGTCCCTTTGGCCGTGATCTTCCTTGGCGAGCAGATGAGCCGGCGGCGTTGGTTGGGACTCGGGATCGGTATCTCCGGTGTGATTGTCCTGTTCGAACCATGGGGTATGGCATTTGATCGACCGGGAGTGGCGCTCGGTCACGGGCTCCTCATACTTGCTGCCATCACGGACGCCGCCACCGCAGTCCACATTCGGGCGCATCGGTGGACGATCACGCCTATAGAAGCCCTTCCCTGGCAGCTGGCAGGAGCGGCTGTCGTGTTGACGAGTCTTGCATTGCTCATAGATGGTCTTCCTTCCATCGAATGGTCCGCTCAGCTCGTGGGGGTGGTGGCCTACCAGTCGGTCCTGGCATCGGGGGTGTCTTTCGTGGCCTTGGTGGTCGTATTGCGGAACCTGGCCGCCGTATCTACGAATCTCACTCTCATGGCGGTTCCGGTGGTCGGGGTCGTGTCATCGGCGATCTTCCTCGGCGAGCAGGTCACGGTCGGGCTGGCCGTCGGTTTGGGACTGGTGCTCGCTGGGGTAGCCATCAACCTTGTGTCAGATCTTGGTGGCGCGAATCGTCGCCCTGAACTCGCTCAGGTGATCTGACGGGACCTGGTGCCTTGTGGAATCAACGAATCGACAACAGGAGAATGATCAACGATGAGAACCGCGACCATTGGAAACCTGGAAGTTTCAGTGATCGGGCTCGGGTGTAACAACTTCGGTCGCGCCCTTGACGCCGCCGGATCGGCGGTCGTTGTGAATGCCGCCCTCGATGCCGGCATGAACTTCTTCGATACGGCGAGTAATTATGGCGGTGGCCAGTCAGAGTCGTTCCTCGGAGCGGCGCTCGGTAGTCGTCGATCAGAGGCGATTATTGGAACCAAGTTCGGCATGCCCGTTCCCGGAATAGAGGGAAGCGGGGGCGCCCGCCCGGAGTATGTCCGTGAGTCGCTCAAGCGGAGTCTGTCTGAGCTCAGCACTGATTACATCGACCTTTTTCAACTGCATTACCCGGACCCTGACACACCGATTGGGGAGACACTCGGCGCGATGAGCGGTCTCGTACGGGAAGGAAAGGTCCGTCAGATTGGCTGTTCGAATCTGAGTACGACCCAACTCGCTGAGGCTTTGGCAGTGTCACATGACCTGGGTCTGGCCGCTTTTGTTTCCAACCAGGTGGAGTACAGCATGGTTCACCGGGACCTCGAGACCGATGGGCTGTCCGATCTGTGCGGAGCGAGAGGGGTGGCTTTGCTGCCGTTCTACCCACTGGCGAGCGGGCTTCTGACCGGGAAGACCCAACGCGGGACCGTCCTTCATGGTCGGTTGGCGATGGACCGCTATCAGCGGTTTCTCACTGACGAGAACTTTGATTTGGTAGATCGCCTCGCGGGGTATGCCCTCGAACGCAACATCAGCCTGGTCCAGGTGGCGCTCGGCTGGCTGTTATCTCACGAGGCGGTACCTTCGGTAACCGCCGGGGCTACCAAGCCCGAGCAAGTCATGAGTAACGCTCAAGCCGCGGCTTGGACTCCATCGGTCTCCGATCTCTCTGCGTTGCATGAGGTACTGAGCGGGCCAGCCCGTCGGGATTGACTCGAGGCACCATTCGGAACCGCTCGTTGGGGGAGAGAATCAGTTAGCTGGGGGTAGCGCAGTTACTGAATAGCTGTGGGAACGGTATTTGCGGTTCGCAAATTCTTAGAAATTTCTCACACACCGTGAAATGGTTTGGTAGGTTTCGAAAGTCGATTAGGTCCGGGGGGCTCCAATCGTGCGGTGTCAGGCGATGAGGAGACATGCAGCTACACCTATCCGCATTTGCGGTCTCCTGCCAATGCCGAGTGGCCGGTCTCCTTCCAAAGCCGAATGGCTCGGTCTCTCAAACGGTCGCATAGGACGGGTTCCGCTGGCACCTCGGACTCATCGACCTTCATGCGATCAACGCACCGGGGCTGTTACCGGGCAGACTCGCGCCAATCCACCCCGTAGAAGAAGTTGCAGGACTATCGAGGCTATGGAGAGGTGTATCCGATAGGAGAACAGGCCATCGGGGGGACGGTCGCCGGTAGGAGGCGGGAGATCTCCGAGCTACATGAAGGGGATCTACATGCTACGTCGGATCATCGACACGAGTGTCAATCTCAGGCGCATCGTTCTTATTGCTGCAGCCGGGATTCTGGTATTGGGAATCGTTCAACTTGACGGAGTCAAGCGCGACCTGCTTCCCGAGTTCAGCCCGGTCGAAGTCGAAGTGCAAACCGAAGCGCTTGGCCTCTCGGCCAGCGAGGTCGAGCGGCTGATAACGACACCACTTGAACAAGACCTTCTCAGCGGTGTTGCCTTCCTGGAATCGATCGAGTCAGCATCATTGCCGGGCCTCTCATCGGTGATCATGACGTTTGAGCCGGGTACGTCCCTCCTCAACGCCCGTCAGGTCGTGGCGGAACGACTCGTCCAAGCCGCAGGCCTCCCCCAGGTTGCGGGTCGACCTCAGATGCTTCAACCGTTTTCTTCGACGGGTCGCGTCGCTCTGATCTCCCTTTCATCAGACGAACTCACTCCGATCGAAACGTCGGTTCTGGCTCGTTGGGTCGTCGTTCCTCGTCTCCTTGGTGTCGATGGCGTGGCGAGCGCCTCGATCTGGGGATTCCGTGACCGCCAACTGCAGGTGCTGGTCGATCCGGCCCACCTCGCCGAGCAGAACGTGTCGCTGTCGCAGGTCATCGCCACCGCCGGCAACGCTCTCGAAGTGTCGCCGCTCACGTTCCTTGAGGCGTCCAGTCCGGGAACTGGAGGCTTTATCGATACGGTCAACCAGCGCTTGCATGTATTTCACGAGCAAGCCATCTCCACGCCTGAGGAACTCGCTCAGGTGACAGTCGAGGGTCCGGCCGGTGGAGCCGTGTTTGTCGACGGCAACCCCTTAACCCTGGGCGACGTTTCGACCATCGTGGCCGATCATCAGCCACTCATCGGTGACGCCTATTGTGGTGGGACCCCCTGCGTCATGTTGGTGATCGAGAAGTTCCCGAGCAGCAACACGCCCGAAGTGGCTGCCAACATCCACGAAGCTCTCGCAGCACTTCAGCCTGGCCTCGATGGCATCACGATCGACAGCTCCATCTACGATCCTGCCGCGTTCATCGACGCTTCGTTTGGCAACTTGTCCACCGCTCTGGCTATTGGCCTTGTCCTGGCGCTAATCGTGATGGCGGCATTGTTGTTCGACTGGCGGGTCGTGGTGGTTGGTGCTGTGACAATCGCGACTAGCCTCGCAGGCGCAGGCCTGGTGCTCTACGCCGCCGGCGCAACGGTCAACACCATGACCCTTGCGGGGATTACCTTGGCGCTGGTTCTCATTGTCGACGACGCCGTGGTTGGTTCCAAGGGGATCTTCGAATCCACTTCGCAAAGCAGACCAAACGACGCCATGCCCCGGTTGGCTCGGCGGGTCGCCGATGCAGCCCTCGTCACGAGGAGCGCTACGTTCTATTCGGCGATCATCGTCGCGGCGGCGGCATCGACGTTCTACTTCCTTGGCGACGAGGCCGGTGCGTTCTTGCCGCACATTGCGACGCCGTTCTTGATGGCGTTGGCTGTGTCTCTGATAGTAGGTCTGACGATCGCCCCCGCCCTGAGTGCCACGATCATCCAAACCGGGTCGGTGTCGAATCGTACGTCGCCCGTTGTAAAGCGCGCGGCGGCCCGGTTCGAAAAGTCCGGACCCGGCCTGGTCACCAAGCTCGGGCGATCGTTCCTCGTTTTTGTCGTGGTCTTAGGAGCAGGCCTCGCTTCTTTGCCATTCATCGACCAATCATTCCGACCGGACCTTCAGCAGCGCGATGTCTTGATCGAGTTGGACGCACCGGCCGGGACTTCGCTGTCGGCGATGGATGCGGTGGCCTCGGGCGTCGTTGAGGCCGTCGGTTCGCTCGATGCAGTCGTGAACGTCGGTGCCCATGTCGGGCGAGCCGTCCTGAGCGACGAGGTTGTCAACGTAAATGTTGCCGAAGTTTGGCTGAAGCTCGACGAAGCAGCTGACTACCAGGCTGCGCTGGCCGCAGTCAACGCCGCGATCGTAACGCCCGACGACTTCACCGCCCGGGTGGTTACCTACTCGGACCAGCGGGTTAGTGAGATCCTCGGAGGATCGAGCGATGAGCTCATCGTTCGGGTGTACGGTGACCATCCGCAGCAACTCGAGGCGGTCGCCGCCGACGTGCAAGGTGCATTGGTTGGGGTGAGGGGGCTTGAGGACGTCCGGGTTGATAACCCGGTCCAACAGCCGACGATCGAGGTTGAAGTTGACCTCGCCAGAGCCCAAGCGGTTGGTCTGAAGCCTGGCGACGTTCGCCGCAACGCCACGACACTTCTCTCTGGTGTCATCGTCGGGAATCTGTTCGAATCACAGAAGGTCTTCGATGTGATCGTCTGGGGTACGCCCGAACTCCGAGAGTCGGTCGATGATGTGATGGCTTTGCCGATCACTACGCCTAGCGGTGAAAGTGTCGCGTTGTCCGACGTGGCGAACGTCTCGGTGGTACCGAATGTTTCGGTCATACGTCACGAGTCTGTTTCGACTTTCCTCGATGTCGTCGCAGACCCCGGCTCTCGCCCGGCCGCCGACGTCCGCGCCGACGTTGCTGAAGCCCTCGCCGGCATGAGCTTCCCGTTGGAATATCATGCCGAAGTCCGAGGTGTGTACGCAGCTGGAGCCGACGGCGGAACCGGTCTGCTTCCAATAATCATCGCCGCGCTGTTTGGGATCTTTATCTTGTTGCAATCTGCGTTCAGCAGTTGGCGCCTGGCAACCATGGTCTTTCTAACGATGCCGATGGCGCTGGTCGGTGGTGTAATCGTCATGGTCGCGACCGGAACGGGCTTCTCGCTCGGTTCGGTAGCTGCCGTCGTCGGATTGCTTGGCCTGGCCTCGCGGACCGCGATTCTTCTGATCCAGGTGTATCAACGACGCGAACGTGCCGGTGAAGCCTTCGGGGCAGATCTCGTAATTGGCGCAACGTCGAGTCAACTGGTATCGATTCTGGCTCCCTTGGCCGCCGTTACCGCATTGTTCATCCCGGTTGGAATCGCCAGCTCTCAAGCTGGTCTTGAGGTGGTAGGTGACATGGCTTGGGTGATTGTTGGCGGGGCGATTACCACCCTCCTCTACGCCGTGGTGGTGCTGCCGGCGTTCTATCTCAGGTGGGGATTCGTTGCAGAACCAGACACTGTTGCCGACGACCTGAGCGAACTACTGGACGTCGAGCTGAGCGATTTGGGAACAGGGGGAGAGTAAATGGGCCTCCGCCAGAGTCGCTTCGCCATCTTGGGGCTGGGAGTTGTGCTGTTGCTAAGCGCATGTTCCGGGTCAACCCCAACGGTCGCATTCATCGACCCGGCTACCGTCGAGGAGGTTTCCGATGGGGTGCTGCCGCAGATCACGCTCACCGAAACCGCAGTCGACAGACTGGCAATCGCCACAGACGTGGTCCAAGCGACCGACGAGGGTTACGTCGTGCCGAGCGCGGCCGTCTTGATCACTGCCGACGGCAGCTACTGGGTCTATACGAACCCGGAACCATTGGTCTATCTGCGCATTGAGATCAGACCGGTGGTTGAAGCCGACAAGCAGGCCTTCTTCTCGGAGGGGCCGGCGGCAGGTACTCAGGTCGTGGTGACCGGTGTCCCGGAGCTATACGGAACCGAAACCGGGCTCGGGAAGTAGGGGGGACGACATGTTGCGATGGTTCGTAGGTTCAAGTCTCAAGTATCGCTTTGTCGTCATGGCGTTCGCCGGAGGACTCATGTTCTTCGGAGTGCTGCAATTGGCCGGCACAAGCGTTGACGTCTTTCCGGAATTTGCTCCTCCGCGGGTTGAGATCCAGACCCCCGCACTGGGTCTATCGGCGACCGAAGTCGAGTCGCTTGTTACCATACCGCTCGAACAAACCATGGCCGGTATCCCTGGTCTGGATGAGCTCAGGTCGAATTCGGTTGAGCAGCTGTCGTCGATTCTGCTCATTTTCGATCGCGGAACCGATCTGCTCGAGGCTCGCCAGTTGGTCAACGAACGGCTGCTCGTCGTCGGCCCGACCTTACCGACGTGGGCAGCTCCGCCGGTGATGATTCAGCCTCTCTCATCGACCAGTCGGGTGATGAAGATCGGATTGACCACAACGGATCCGAACCTCGACCTCATCGACATGTCGATGGTGTCCTATTGGACCATCCGCACCCGACTTCTCCAAGTCGAGGGCGTTGCGAATGTGCCGATATGGGGTGAGCGGCTCGAAATGCTCCAGGTTCAGGTTGATCCTGAGCTTTTACGAGAAAAGAACGTCACCCTCGATAGCGTTTCGAACACCACCTCGGACGCTCTCGAATCCGGGTTGTTCCGCTATTCGGCCGGGCACATCATCGGGCGGGGAGGATGGGTTGAGGATTCAAGTGAACGCCTCAGCATCAACTACGTTGCCCCGATCGTTCAAGCCGAAGACCTTGCGAGGATGCCGGTTCAGACCACGACTGGTGAGACACTTCTTCTCGGGGACGTTGCCGAGTTGGTACGAGATCACCAGCTACTGAACGGTGATGCTGTTATCAACGACGGCCCGGGTTTGATGCTCATCGTCGAGAAACTGCCGTGGGCCAACACGCTTGAGGTGACCCGGGGCGTCGAAGCGGCGCTCGCCGAGCTCCAGCCCGGACTGACCGGTATCACGGTCGACGCCGAAATCTTCCGTCCGGCGACCTTCATCGAAGATTCGATCAGCAATCTTTCGACGGCAATTCTCAGCGGCGCATTGCTCATGATCTTCATGCTGGCACTCTTCTTGTATGAGTGGCGGACGGCGATGATCAGTGTTGTTGCGATTCCACTGTCGCTCGTGGCGGCCGGCCTGGTCTTGCACTTCATGGGCGCCACGATCAACACGATGATCCTGGCGGGCATGGTGATCGCGCTGGGGGACATCGTCGATGACGCAATCATCGACATAGAAAACGTGGTTCGAAGATTGAGGCAACACCGCGCTTCGGGCAGCACCCGTTCGACCGCCCGGGTGATCCTTGAGGCGTCGATCGAAGTTCGCAGCGCCATCGTGTACGCAACGCTCATTGAGATCGTGGCGGTGGTACCGATCTTCATGCTGACCGGACTGTCCGGGGCATTCTTCCGACCGCTGGTCACCGCCTATGCGTTGGCGTTGCTTGCCTCCATGGTGGTGGCCCTGACGGTAACTCCGGCCCTGAGCCTGGTGTTCTTCAGGAACCCAGGGTCGCTCAACCATCGCGAATCGCCGGTGGTGCCGGCTTTGAAGCGGGCATACCTGGCGATATTGACAAGAATCGTCAAACGGCCCCAACGTGCCTACTCGTTGGTGACAGCCGCCACCCTGGCGGGCATCATCATCGCCCCATTGCTTGGCCAGTCCCTGCTCCCCGAATTCAAGGAGCGCGATTTCCTCATGCACTGGCTGACCAAGCCAGGCACCGGCCAGGTTGAGATGGTTCGGATCACCGAAGAAGTCAACGCTGAACTCCTTACAATTCCCGGGGTGCGGAACGCCGGATCGCATATCGGCCAGGCCCTTCTGATGGATGAGGTCGTCGGAATCGACTTCGGGGAAAACTGGGTCAGTGTCGACCCGGCAGTTGACTATGACGAAACCTTGGCAGCCATCCAGACTACGGTCGATGGTTACCCGGGCCTCTATCGCGACGTCCAGACGTATCTCAAAGAACGGATTCGGGAGGTCCTGACCGGGAGCAGCGAGCCGATCACGATTCGCGTCTATGGGCCGGACCTGTTGGAGCTGCGCGAAACGGCCGCCGATGTCAATGCGATCCTGGGTTCGATACCCGGCGTGAAAGAGAACCACATCGAGTTCCAGCAAGACATACCCCAGATCCGGGTCGAAGTAGACCTGGATGCCGCACGAGCCTATGGCATCAAGCCTGGTGATGTGCGTCGGGCGGCGGCGCGACTCATTGCAGGCGAGGAAGCCGGTGATATCTTCTACAACGGCAAGGCGTATGACGTGATGGTGTGGAGCACTCCGGAAACGCGTGAGAGCTTGACCGACGTGCAGAACCTGCTTCTTGATACTCCTTCTGGCGACTATGTGACGTTGTCCGATGTGGCCGATGTCGCAGTTGTGCCGGTACCCAACAAGATCACCCATCACGACCTGTCGCGGACTCTGGACGTGGGCGCCAACCTCGACGGGAGTCGTGACCTTGGAGCAGTGGTCGACGATCTTGAAGACGCATTGGAAGTTTACGAATTCCCCCAGGAGTACCGCGCCGAGATGCTGGGCGAGTTCACCGAGCGTCAAGCCGCGACTGGCAGGATCACCGCCCTCAGCATCATCGCTGTGATTGGAGTGTTCCTATTGCTCCAGGCCTCATTCACGAATGGGCGACTGGCGACATTGTCGTTCCTGACTCTCCCGATCGCGCTGGTCGGAGGCGTCCTGGCGGCCTATCTCACCGGCGGGATAATCTCGCTGGGTTCGTTGATCGGCTTCTTCACTGTGCTTGGTATCGTGGCCAGAAACGGCATCATGCTGATTAGTCACTATCAACACCTGGAGAAAGAAGAAGGCGTTGAGTTCGGTCCCGAACTCGTACTGCAAGGCGCCAGTGAACGGTTGGTTCCGATCATCATGACGGTTCTCACGACCGGCCTGGCCCTTGTTCCACTCATCATTACCGGTGAGATCCCGGGGCAGGAGATCGAGTATCCCATGGCGATTGTGATCTTCGGTGGCCTGATCACCGCCACGCTCCTCAATCTCTTCGTCGTGCCGAGCCTGTATTTGAGGTTTGCCAAGGCCAGAGGCGGAACACCTCCGGCAGGAACATCGGCGCCTTCGCCAGCGACTGCCTGATTACCCGCCGGATCAGAACACGGGGTGGCCCGGGCCGAAGCGCCCGGGCGCCCGTAAGTTCGATGGCGGCCACCCGATTGCGTTGGTTACCGAGCGCTCTCGTTCGGGCCGGATGGTGGATGGGAAATCGCTAGGTTGGGAAGCATGGTTCGTGTAGCAGTTCTCGATGACTATCAGAAGGTTGCGGCCGGTCTTGCCGACTGGGCTTCGTTGGGGGTCCAGGTCGATTTCTTCGATGACCATGTTGCAGATGCTGACCTGTTGGTCGAACGGCTGGCGCCCTACGAAGTCGTCGTGGCGATGCGTGAGCGGACGCCGTTTCGCGCTGATCTCATTGGGCGTCTCCCTAGCCTGAGGCTCCTCGTTACCACGGGGATGAAGAACGCGGCGGTCGATATCGCGGCCGCCAACGCGGCGGGAGTTACGGTTTGTGGGACAGGTTCGCCTGTTCATGCCACCGCCGAGCTGGCCTTCGGGCTGGTGCTGGCCATGGCCAGGGGACTCGTGACTGAAGCAGGTTCCGTTGTCTCGGGTGGGTGGCAGATCGGACTCGGTCGAGACGTTCGCGGAGCCACGCTGGGGCTCATAGGACTCGGGCGACTTGGAGCGCAAATGGCCGGTTTCGGAATGGCGTTCGGTATGAATGTCATCGCTTGGAGCGAGAACCTCACCGCGGAGCGAGCCGAGGCCGTTGGGGCGCGGGCTGTCTCGAAAACCCAGCTGCTCGGCGATGCGGATTTTGTATCCATCCATCTGCGATTGGCCGACCGGACCATCGGTCTCATCGGTTCTGATGAGCTGGCGGACATGAAACCTGATGCCTACCTCGTGAACACATCTCGCGGTCCGATCGTCGATGAGGCTGCACTGTTGGGCGCCCTGCGGGCAGGCGAGATCGCCGGAGCGGCGATTGACGTGTTCGAAATCGAACCCTTGCCGGTCGACCATCCTTTCAGGTCTGAGCCGCGCTTGGTCCTGACGCCACACATCGGATACGTCACGCGGGAGACCTACGAGATCTTCTTTACGGAAGCGGTCGAGGACATTGCGGCCTGGCTCGCAGGTTCGCCAGTGCGGGTGCTGGCTCCCTGACACCCTGCCGGCTAATTGGCGATGAGGCCAAGGCTGGCCAACGCCGCAGACATCACTTGTTGCTCCTCGGCGAGGAACACTCGGGTAGCCGATGCGTCCAGTGCGGTCGATTGCCATCCGTGTCGTCGTAGTGAGGCAGCCCACCGGTGACCGGTCATAGCTCCGGCGATTGTGGCGTCCCAAAAAGCGATCTGGTCCGGGGTGAGTCCGGGAGCCGCCACGACGCCGCGCCAGGTACCGATGACGGAGTCGACCCCTTCCTCGATCCAGGTCGGTACGTCCGCGAATGGAGCAGCGAGACGGCCCGGAGCCGAAACAGCGATCGCTCTCAGCTTTCCCGCCTCAAGCTCCGGGACGACGCTTGGTGCGGACACGGCAACTACCCCGGCGTTTCCGTCCAGCATGTCGGCGACTGCGTGGCGGGCGGACTCGAAGACCCGGATGGGGGTCGTGGCCGGATTGCCGCCGGATGCCATGGTCACCCGCCCGAGGGCGATGTGGTTCACGTTGCCGCGCTCGGTCGCAAGGGCGGTCGTTGGCGGGTTCTGTGAAACGAGGGCTGCGGCGAGCGCTGCCGACGATGTGATCGGCGATCCCGCCGGAACCGCGAAGAGGATGTATTCGGTGTAGAGATTCCCGACGGCCGGGAGGTCGTGGTGGTCGATATCAGCGATGCCGAGCAGCTTGTTGGTAATGAGGGTTGGCGAACTGATCGACAACAGGTGGGCGTCGCCGTGTCGAGAGAAGAGGCTGTCCCAGGCGTTTCCCCCTCCCCGTCCTGAGATGTTCGACACTGTCACGCCAAAGGGAAGGAGAGGTTCGAGAACGTCCGCCAGTGCTCGAGCGGCCCGATCCTGTCCACCACCTGGCGGCGTGCCTGCCACGATCTCGACTTGAGCGGATGGTTGCCAGACTTCTCCCATGACTCGACGATAGGCCATCCGACTCCAGCCCGGTCGCGTAGATTGACGTTCTCACCATCCGAGGCGCCCCAGAATGCCACAAATCAAGATCCAATCCATTGAAGCGACCCCCATCGCCATTCCGCTTACGAAACCGATCGCCAGTTCGCTCGGCGTATATTCCCATGCAACCGGAGTGGCCGTCACGGTTCGAACCGTTGATGGCCCAGAGGGATTCGGGTTCAATCTCGGCCTGGGCGGAGCCCCCAGCCGGGCATTGGCTGCCTACATAGAAGACGAACTGGCGCCGCTGGCCATCGGACAGGATTCTTTGGCCGTTGAGGCGCTCTGGAAACGTATGTGGAGCCCGAACAAGCCACGAGTTCGGGCCGGTCTCGGAGCGTGGGCGTTGTCTGCCATCGATGTGGCAGTCTGGGACATCGTGGGCAAGACAGCCGGCCTTCCGGTTCACACGTTGCTGGGCGGAGCCCGTAACGAGGTCCCGGTCTACGGCAGCGGTGGCTGGCTGTCATTGACCGACGATGAGCTTGTTTCTGAAGCTCAGGCGTTTGCCAGTAGGGGAATCAACCAATACAAATACAAAATTGGAACCCCTCGTGATGAGGAACGAACCGCCCTCCTACGTCGGGAGCTTGGTGACGACTTCACCCTCTATGCAGACGCCAACCAACGATTCCGCGTCCACGAAGCAGTTGAAGCGGCCTATATGCTGGCTGGGTATGGGGTCGCATGGCTAGAGGAGCCGGTACTCGCCGACACCCCGTCGGATTTGAGCGTGGTTTCCGAAGCAAGCCCGATCCCGATCGCGACCGGTGAAAATGTCTCATTCCGGTGGGGGTTTCGGGAAATCTGCGAGCAGCGGGGAGCCGCTTATCTGCAACCAGACGTGGTTCGCTGCGGTGGGTTTACGGAGTTCCGCAAGATCGCCGACCTGGCAGATGCTCACAATCTGGCCGTGACCAGTCATCTGTGGCATGAGTTGTCGGTGTCGGCGGTTGGAGCCTCCCCCACCGGAGCGCTGGTCGAATTTGCAGAACTCATCCCGCCTGATGTCTTTACCCGCGACTTTTCGCCGGTTGGCGGCGCGATACGGGTAATCGATGTACCCGGTCATGGGGTCGAGATCCCCTCCGCGGTAGTAACCCGATACCGCGCCTAGTCGGCGCGGCGATCGGGCGACCTCTGGTTGGCTCTGGTTTAGGCGATTTAGGGTTCGACCGTGATTCCAGCGTGCATGCCGGCTTCGTAGTGTCCTTCGAGGTAGCACGCCAGTTCGAGTGGCTTACCGACCTCGTCGGCTCCGAACGTGTAGTCGAATTCGGCTGTGGAGCCAGGGGTCAGGTCATCTTCTTCGATCACGTGCAAAGCCATGGCGTCCATCTCTTCCATGTCCATGGTGCCCGGTTCGATCGGTTGAATGATCATCAGTTCGTGAGTGCGATCGCCGGTGTTCTCGACGATGAAGTGATAGGGGACCCCTACCTTGAATGTCGTCAGGTCGGATTCGACGGTCTGGCCCGAAGCAGTGTCGGTCACCACGACGTTGACCACGGTCGCCTGGTCGCCTTCGGTGGTTGGGGCACTGGCCGAGCCCTGGGTTGTGGTGGTTGATCCGCCGCATCCGGCGAGAACGATTGCCAGAGAGGCGGTAACCATGATCTTTGATTTCGAGAGGTGCATCATGTCTGGCTTCATTGGTTCGCCCTTCATGAGACGATGAGAGCAAGTGCCTGGCGGCGGTGCGTCGTCAAATTGCACGCTGCCTCATATGACGATTGTATCGTTGGTCGGGGCCGCAAACGATTGCTTTTTGGTCCCCTTTGTGGCCTGAAAAGCCCAACAGAGAAGGTCCAATGGCCCTAGTACGCTTCTCTTAAGGAGTTGACGCGGGTGGACTTTTTCCTGTCAGATCGGCGATGGACGAGGAGGACTCCCGATTCGACCTGTATCGTAGGCTTGGGTCACCAATCGAACGGACGGGACACAGGAAATGAAACTGGGTTGGATCGGGCTTGGAGACATGGGGCACGTGATCATTCCGCGCCTCATCGAGGCCGGGCATGAGGTGACAGGTTGGAACCGGACCAGAGCGAAGGCCGATGAGTTGATCGCCCTCGGCATGTCCTGGGCGGACACTCCTCGACAAGTGGCGGCTGCTTCAGAGTTTGTGTTCTCGATGGTGACTGATGCCAGGGCCGTTTCGGCTGTTGCGCTCGGGGACGATGGCATCATCTCAGGCTTGCCGCGGGGCGGGGTCTACCTCGACATGAGCACCATCGACCCCCAGGTGAGTCGTGAGATCTCTGCTCTCTTTGCCGAACGCGGCCTGACGATGCTCGACGCCCCGGTTTCAGGCAGTCCGATAACCATTGCGCAAGGCTCGGCATCGACGATGGTCGGTGGCGATCGCGCCGCCTACGAGCGGGTCGAGCCAGTTCTTTACGACATCGGGTCCAAGGTCGGTTATATCGGACCCTCGGGGACGGCTGTGCAGATGAAGGTAGCCATCAACCTCACACTTATCGTGGAGATGGTGGTGTTCTGCGAATCTGTGGCTCTGGCTGAGAAGGGCGGTGTTGACCGGGCGGTGGCGGTCGATGCCATGCTCAAGAGCGTGGTCGCCTCGCCCGTGATGG
>Ga0326597_10005009_pt1 | contig 18509 bp, 13 predicted proteins | sample RVTome_12_FD_203789 | JGI IMG/M metagenome (GOLD analysis project Ga0326597, IMG submission 203789) | Soil microbial communities from uranium-contaminated site in the Upper Colorado River Basin, Wyoming, United States - RVT100D185 | ecosystem: Environmental > Terrestrial > Soil > Contaminated >... | reverse complement strand
CTGATCGAGCAAAAACCGTCCCATACCCGTTTCGGACGACGTGAAAAGATTGGGCTCTGACACGAACAGGTTCAGCGGAAATCAAAATAGACAAGCAGGTTATTCAGTATGGGTTCATACTTTGAGAAAGCTAGTCAATAAAGCAAGGCCAGGCCCTGATTCCCAGGCCCTTCACACATGCCCGCGACCAAATCGATAAACGACTCCCGCCCCGCTAATTTTGCCGATCCGTCTTCTCGATGGACATGCCGGTGAAGCGCAAGAACTCAAGGCCGCTAGCTTTCCGCCTTCGCGGCTTTCGTCATCGCAACATCCAAATCCGAGCGGAAACCGACGAGCCCGCCGTCTCTGAGCTTCTGAAAAAACACGTTGTAACGGGTTGGCGAAATCATGTTGAACTGATAGCGGGTCGGAATCTTCGCCTTCTCAAGCCATTGGTTGAGCCGCTTGAAGTGATCCATAGCGTATTCGTGCTTCTTGATATTATCGGCGGAAGGCTCTGCTACTTCCTCGTCGCCCTTAATCTCAATAACGAAGATTTGATCGCCCTGTTTGATGAAAAAGTCGGGGCTAAACTCCCCGCGCTTTGGCGTGTTCCCCTTCTTCCACGCATACTCGATCCAGTAGAAGCCGACGGGTGTGCTCTTCAGCCAAGCATCAACCTTTTGCGCGTTGTCTACTTTGGTGAGCTCACGCACAAAAGTCCTCTCCGGTTTCGCGTCAGCTATGACCAGATTGGCCGGCGTCTTGAAAAGACTGCTCTTCGATATTTCGACACGACCAGTCACAAAGTCACCGTCGTCGTCAACCACTTCCCGGAAGAATTCCTTTTGGTCGTCAACCAGTGTGTGTTCGCAACCCGGAACGTAGAAGACGGTCTTCGATCCGCGGCGCAGTTCGGCAGCGCTACAACTCTCGACCTGGCGAGTGGATGTGCTCAACATCGTGAGTGCCTTGGGTGAGAGTTTATAAACGACCCGTTTTGCCGCTTTGCGCCGGAGCGTGCCCAGTGCTTGCAGGAATCTCTGGCGATTGTCGTCGGTGACCTTAGCGTTTCTGATTTTCAAGCGCTTCAGCGACGCTACGACGATCTCTTCGCACTTCGCTAGCGGAAATTTCTTTGCGTAACTCGTGCGATCCTTCGGGTCATCGGCGTCCTTCGATTCGTCATCAATTGACTTCAGCCGCTGATACATCTGTTCCGCGACTTCCTCGGCCGTCCAAGTCTTGTGCTGGATCGTGGTTTTGAATTTCACGTGCTCGCCAGAGACAGCGCGCTCAAAACCTACTGTCACGTCCTCCACCTCGACTTGCGTCGGAAGATCGACGTAGCCTTCCTCGAAGATCTCGTACTCGCCCTTCTTGGCGTAGGTCGTAACATCTTCTTCGCGTGTGTAGTCGAGATTATGCAGCTGGAAGTTGTTGCCCGAAGCAGCGTCCACCGTGGAAGTCAGACGCCGCTCAATCTCTAGAATCTCGTTCACAAGATGCTTGATCCGGTTCGACCATGAATCGTGATTGAAGACCGTAACGACTGGCTCCTCGCCTTTCCAGCCATCGGGCCGGCGTAAGCCACGCCCCAGGACTTGGGCAATGAGTAGTTTGCTGTTGAAGGCACGTTCTTCGTGCGGAACGATCTGGAACACGTTCTTCACGTCCCAGCCCTCACTGAGCATCGAGACCGACACGATCCATTCGACCTTGCTTGCGGGACTGTCCACCACGCGGAGCTTGGCGACATTCGGCTGGTGCTTCGCCGCCGAAGTGACGCAGAGAACTTTAGCGGCCGCCTGCTCGCTCTTCAGGCCTTCCCACTCTTTCAGGAAGTCCTCCAATTCTTCCGCAACGCGCTCAGCACCTTTAATGTTCTTAGTGACAACAATCGTCAGCGGACGGATGCCCCTGGCCTTGAGTTTCTTCTTCCAATCCTTGTGCCGGTTGTAAACCAGTTGCCACTTCTCCTCCGGCTTCTCCGCAGCGGGCGGGAGTTCGTCCACATATTCCACCTTCTTGACGAACTTTTGTTCAATGGCCTCACGCAGGGAGTAGCGGTGAACCACATCCGCGAAGTATTCGTCGGCCACGTAGCATGTGCCGGAAACACCAACCACCATCCTGAAGCCGTAGTCGGCATCTTCGAGAAACTCTTTCCACCGTTTGGATGTCGTCCCGGATTCATTGGCGACGTGATGCGCCTCGTCGTTGAGCACAGCCACCCGCGCGCCCTTGCCCTTCAGGCTCTCACGGATGGACGACTTGGTGTTCTCCAGAATCGCGTGGTAGTTCTCCACGCAAATCGAACCATCCACGATGCTTTCCGATGCATTGATGATTTTCGGTGTTTTAAACTTCGCAGTGTCTGGTAGCGCATCGCGTAGATCGCTGTTACCCGCCAGTTCCTTGAACTTCTTCAGCAATCCGTCCTCGATCGTGTTCGATGGGCAGAGCACGAGCACGCGGTCAACCGCACCTTCGGCCAGCAAGATCAACGCAAGCCCGTAGAGCACATAGCTCTTTCCTGTTCCCGTGGCCTGGTCCACGGAGCAGGCGAGCTGTTCGGGCAACTGAAGCTGCTTCTCCATCCCCGCCCATGAACCGAAGCGTTCCTGCAACTCCGTGTTGTCGTCGAAGTTCTCCTTCGCGAGCGCGCGGAGATTGGTGTATTTGCCACCCAGCAAAAAGCGCAGCGTCGTGCGGATCGCCTCCTTCTGATATTCCCGGTAGCCGCAAATCTCGTCGAGGAATGCCTCATATTTCCCCTCATCCCATTTCTTCGGGTCGATGTTTTCCGTGACCTTCAGGATTAGGTCTTCGTTTCGAAATGTGCGTTTGTCGCCTTTGGTGCTCATGGGCGATTACTTCTTCGCTTTCTTGCGTGCATTCTTCGCCGGCTTCGCCGCTGCCTTCCAATCTCCCAGCCCAAACTTGCTGGCAGGGATGACTTCACGGGCCTCGTTGCCGTAGATGTCCACGAAAACCGCCATGAGCTGTTTGCCGACCGATTCGAGCGGGAAGCGAACCTCCCAGTCTGCTTTCTGGATCGCCTCCGCGTAAAACACCGCGTCGAGATCGAACACGTCGGATTCCGTGTCGAAATCATAATCGAGCATTACCATCGAAAGCGTCTCGCGATTGGCCTTCTTCGCGGAATCCCGGACAACCGCCTCGCTCTTGAATGTCTTGATGCGGATCACGCCTTCGTTGAGCAATTCTCCCTTCCGCTTGTTCGCCGTGACCACGTAGTCCAACTCGGGCGAGCGGATAAAATCGAAGCCAACCGCATCCACCGTGTCGTTCACCGCCATCTCGTCGGCGGGCTGCTTGAGCGCGGCAAACTCGCGTTGGTGGAGTTCGTGGATGATCGAATACGGGATGCGCAAGGCGTAGTAGCGCACGCCGTCCAGCGTAAGGTAGTCCTGCTGGAAATCAAAAACGAGTGCCGGGGCGATGATGAACAACCGGCTACCCACCTTTGATCCCAGCGCTTCGTGCATGCTTTGCACCGTCTCTTCATCAATCCGCACGCCCGGTTGCTTCTGGTAATTGAAGACTAGGACGCTCGCACCCTTGAGATATCCGTCGAGCTGTATGCCACCTATCCTGTGCGGTTCGTCTCGGCACTGGAACAATTGCAAAGCAAAGAAGCGCCACGCATCCCACGTCAATTCCTTCAGCTTCGAGAAATCATAGAGACCCGCGTTATCTAGCGTGAACGGCTTAGGCTGGAGTGGCTCGCCCTTGTTTCCGATTTCCCGGCGAAGGTTCAGCATCCGCTTCTGGATTGTGTAGATAGCCAACTTGCCACAATCAATGCCAATCCAGCGACGGCCCAACTTTTCACTTACGGCACAAGTAGTTCCCGAGCCAGCAAACGCGTCGAGAACCAAGTCCCCGGGCTGCGAAAGCCAACCCACAAGTCTGAATAGCAGCTCCTCGTTCTTTTCGGTCGGATACGCCGTTACACGCCCGATTGTTCGGACGTCGGTCCACATGGTGCTGGCAATCCGTGAGTCTCTTGGAGGGACATAATACTGCACAACTTTCTCGCCATTGAGACGCACAAAATCCAATTCGTCGCCAGCATCGAGATTTCGAAGGTAGTAGTCATCCAATCTCTCTTTATCAGCGAACTGCCTCAAGTATTCCTCGTAGTTCTTTTTAGCGTCGAGTGCTCGGCTCTTCTTCCAGCGCCATTGCCCGGTCTTTGGATTGTGCCCGAGTAACGGGTAACGCATCGTCTTGCGATCCGTCCCTCTCCAAAAGGTGTCCCATTTGCCTACTGCATGAGCATCTAATTCAATGCGAAGGTGAGGAATTTTTGAACGACCGGATTTTGCGTAAAGCAATAACGAATCGTCCCCGACTGTCAGTGCGGTAATTTCGTCGAACTGGTTTTGAACGTTCTTTGTTCCCCGCGGTACTTTGATGTCGTTCTTGAACCCTCGCGGGAGGAGTTCATCCAATACCACTTTCACATAGTGACCAAACCTGTAGTCAATGTGGACCACTATGAAGCCGTCATCGCACAGGATTTCTCGGAGGAGGACGAGTCGCTTCCTGATAAATTCGATAAACTGCGCGCCAGCAATCTTGTCTTGGTAGGCTTTTTGGTCCTGTGTCCCAGCAAAATCTCGCTTGGTAGCAAACGGCGGATCGATATACACAAACCGGACGCCCGGCGTGCCATCGGCGTTGCACAACTGGCCCGCCCGTTTCATTTCCAGCAAGCTTTTCATCACTTGCAGGTTGTCGCCAAAAATAAGCTTATTGTGCCAGCCGTCGCCGTTCTTGCAGAATGTGCGGACCTTCTGAAGCGGCACGGCAAGCGTGTTGGCAATGATGTCCTCCTCGCGTTCCTTGCCGTGATAAACCAGTTCGTATTCTCGCTTCTCCGGCGGGAAAAGGATGCGCGACCACTCGGGCGAAAGCTCCTCACCTTGTTGCAGGCGGCGGATGATTTCCTGGCGTTGCTCGTCGTTCATGTCAGTCAGTCGTCTTTGAAAGTTTAGTGCGCCGCCCCGATTCGCCCGGAGCGAGGCAAAGCAATTCCAATTCGTCCAGCAATCCGCTGTCGGCGAAACTAAATGTGGATTCTTCACCGACAACCACATGGTCGAGCACCCTCAATCCAAGCGGGCGGCTGGCGGCGATCAAATCCTGCGTCAGCATTCGATCCGACTCGCTCGGCTCGGCCGCGCCGGATGGATGATTGTGCGCAGCGATCAGCGCCGAGGCGTTCACCTGCAACGCCCGCGCGACAATATTCCGCAACGATGGGCGGACAGAATCCACCGAACCTTGAGTGATGAGAGCATCTTCCAGCAGCGCGTTGCGCCGGTTCAAGAAAAGCACCCGGAACTGCTCCTCCGCCAGTCCCCGTAGACGCTCTCTCAAATATTCTGTCGCCGCCGTTGTGCTCTTCAGGATTAATTGCCCTCGCGAGGCCGGCACGGAAACGCGCCGGGCAATTTCCATCGCCGCAATCACCTGGGCCGCTTTCGCGCCCTTCAGACCCTTGACCTTCAACAACGCTATGACCGGCGCTTCCACCATCGACCGAAGCGAGCCGAACTGCTTCAACAACTGCCGCGCCATTTCAACTGCGTTCGTGCCTTTGAAACCAACCCGAAGCAGTATCGCGACAAGCTCCGCATCCGTCAGCGCCTGCGCGCCCTTCGACAACAGCCGTTCCCGCGGTCGTTCGTCCTGTGGCCACGAGGCAATGCCAATCGTCTTTGTTTTCGATGCAGACATTTAGCTAATTCCGGAGACTGCGTTAACTGTATTCTCCCACGAACTGAGAAGCCGTTCAGGGTTGACCTCCGACGTCTCCGCTTTTGTACCATTGAAAACCTTTGTCATTAATTTAGGACCAAGGCCCCACACATCACCCCAACGCCGAGCTACCACTCCCTTTCAACGGCTCCAGAGTTTTAATCGCTGCGCTTCGTTCAAGACGCTTAACTGCGCGGGAACAACTCGGCTAAAATTTCCGTTACTCTACTGGAATCACCGGCGTTCTGACAAGGGGCCTATCTTTCGTGGGTGAAAGCGATTGTTTTCGTTCAAATCGTTCCAGCCGTTCCACCGCTTCGCTCCGTTCAAGTCGTTAACCGAACAAGGGTGGTTCAAGGTTCAAGGGTTCAATCGGTCTCCACAACGGTCGTTACAGTTAAAAAAGATAAAATGTACCGGAGTCTTTTCTGAGCTTTGAGATTCCGGAACAGGGGATACCCTTGTGGGGTCAGACACGACCACCTTGACACTTGATCGCCGACACCATCCGCGATGCTCACCAAAGCGAAAACATAAAAAAGGGAATTCTCGCGAATCAGGTTTTCGATTTTTCCTACCTGCCGGCGCGGTAACGAACTGCCATAAACGCACAATCCCGTAGGATGGGTGGAGCAAAGCGATACCCATCATCCCTAACCGCGCGCTTGACGCAGCCGCTTCGTGAATCAAAGAAACGAATCTCGCGTCGATGGGTTTCGGCGCGACGCCTCTACCCATCCTACGTAACTGCCGACGCGGAAGCGAACTGCCATAAACGCAAAAGGGGCGCAGCATGCTGCGCCCCTACAAAAACATATTCCGATTTTGCGTTCTCTGCGTACTTTGCGGTTAATCAATCCCTGTCTTCGGTCTAAGGGCGCGATGAATCGCGCCCCTACTTTGTGCCCCTTGTGCTCTCTGTGGTTATCTCTCTACCCTACAGCTTCGCTAGATCGCTGATCTTGCCGCGCCGGCCCGCGTGATGGAAATTCGGCCACTCTTCGACCTGGGCGTCGTGATAATTTTCCCGGTACCATTTGACGATCTCACCGGCCGTAGCGAACCAAACCTTGCCGTGTTTTTTGGCGTAGCGGATAAACTCGCGCAGTAACAAAGCGCGAAACGGCCGGCCGCCGACAAACGGATGATTGCCCCACATCATGAATTTGGGATCGCTGCCGCCTTCTTCGTACAGGCAATCAAAGCAATCTTTCCACATCTGCAGCAAGTCTCGGGGTGTTCGGCCGGCGCGTTGGTAGCTCGAATAGTCGTTGAGATCTTGGAAATAGGCCAGGACCGTCAATTCCTTGTTTTTGACCTTGAGCGTGTAAGGCGTCTCCTCGTGCTGTGGGTCCATCCAGTAGTTGTAGCCGCACTCGAGGATGACTTCCGGCGTCGAGGCGCTCGGCGCCACGCCCGTGGAAAGATAGCCCACCGGAGCCTTGCCGACGACTTTCTTAACCGCGGCGGCGGTTTTCTGCAGGTCCTTCTTCTCCTTAGCCCGCTGCTTCATGTAGCTGTAATCGTGAGTCCAGGTCTCGGTGCCGACCTCGTGGCCGTAGGCGGCAATCTCTTGGAAAATCTCCGGATAATTCTGCACCGTGATGCCGGTCGGAAAAAAAGTCGTGCGGATCTTTTCCTGCTCAAAAACATTGAGCATGCGGTAAATGCCAACCCGCTCGCCGAACTCGCGATCGGTGATGATCGCCAAGTTCCGTTTAGTCACCGCGTTGCGCGGAAAACTGCGCCGGTTCTCCTGCTGCAACGTGTCCGGCCCGCCCAAGTCTTCCGGCCAGGTTTCAAACGCCACGCAGGGGGTGATCGCGATGCGCGCTCCGTTGGGCCATTTGATTGGCTTGCGCCGAGGTTTAACTTTCATAGCGCCTCCTCAAACATGCTGAAAAATTTTTCTACTCATGCCACAGTTTCGAAGCCTTGCCAACCGAGCGCAGATTTCGTGACAATCAAAACTGCCGGTGCTGCGTTGAATCGGGTAGGAGGGGCGGGCTGTTAGGCTACCCCGTCCTGCCACACCACCGGACGTACGGTTCCGTATCCGGCGGTTCAAGCCGTGTGTAAGACACGGCGCCTCTGATTCCACAGTGAAACAGGCCCCAAGTGATCACAAAGTATCTTATCGGAAACGCCTCATTCATGTGCGACGCGCCCGAGTTCCACCAAGACCCGCGCCCATTGCCAGCCGATTGCCATGCGCGCTCCCTTGGGAGCCCTCTTTGGATCATGATTGTTGACTCCACGTCCGATCTCAGGATAGCGTTTGCCTGAAAAGAGGTAGATTCACGGGCCATCGACGCCGATTGCAATTTTATTGACATGCACGGTTGTCCGGGGTTTTGCCTGGTTGGGCGAAACGCCAGGGAGGGAGAATCACACGATGTTGCGCACACGAGGAGTAGTGGACGCTGACGCTCATGTTGATGAGACCGATGCAACATGGGAGTACATGACTGAAGAAGAGAGTTTTTTTAAACCGATCACCATGGACCCAGGGAAGCCCGCAGTACCTGGCGACCGCCGACCACACCGATTTTGGCTCGTCGACGGGAGACTTGGCTTACGGCGGTGGCGCAGCGACGAGAGTACTGGCACTTCACAGGCGACGCGAGAACTCTTGAATGTCCAAGCGCGTGTCCAGCATATGGACGCAATCGGCGTCGATGTTCAGGTGATCTACCCGACCTACCTGCTTAATGTGCCGACGGACCGTCCTGAGGTGGAACTTGCCCTCTACCGAAGCTACAACCGCTGGCTAGCGGACAGAACGGCAGAGGTAAACGGAAGGCTGCGATGGGTGATCTTGCCACCAGTCCGCTCCATGGACAAGGCACTGGAAGAGCTGCGGTTTGGCAAGGAACACGGCGCATGTGGCGTCTTCAAGAGGGCCTTCGAGTGCGGCGGAAAACCGGTCAGTCATCCCTACTTCTTTCCTCTTTACGAAGAGGCGATGCGCCTAGATTTACCAATTTGCATCCACACAGGCGGTGAAAATTTATCCAAGTCCGCGGCCGCCGGCCGAGGTGATGCACCGTTCCAGGTGCGGCCGCAGATCGGCTGTTTCCCGATTTTGGCCATGAGAGGCATTCCGGCCAGATTTCCAACCCTTCGCTTTGGCGTCATTGAAGCGATGGCTTCTTGGGTGCCCCACGTCATTGCCGACTTAAAAGCCAAGAATAAGTACAGTGGAATACTGAAGTTCTACGCCGAACACCCGATGAATCTTCAGGAGGACTTCTTACGGGCGAACCGCTTTTACGTGACTTGTCAGACGAGTGACGATGTTCCCTATTTGCTAAAGTTTGGTGCCGAGGACAGTCTCATGATCGGCACCGACTACAGTCATGACGACCAGTCCGGGGTTATCGAGGCCCTTAGCCATATCGAGCGGTTGGGGATCGATGGGGAGATTCCCACGGAGGTATCGAAAAACATCCTCGTCAATAACCCTCGAACATTCTACGGTCTCTGATCGGGCATGCAGCTTGCCGCGTGCGGGGTTTAGGCGCATACCGCTCACGGTTCTCAATGCCCTGATCAAACAGAAATCTTGTTGGTCTGAAACTTTCTCTCATTAGACCAACTGACTTTGAAGACACTTGCCTGGGATTGCCCACTTCATGAAACCCGCAGCAAGCTAAAGGAATCCGTTTATATTCAATTCAGCTGATGCAATCGTTGGTCAACCGTGACCGACAGGGCACTGACGCAGAAAGCAACCACGAACAAAACTGCGCTAAGAAGTATTATTCTCATCCTTGAGCTCACGACTTTCTCACGGCGGCGCCCTCCGTTTACGCTCTCGGCCCGGCGAAGATGCGGGCTATGTTTTCTTTTGCGCCGAAGTAAACATCATCGCCGTGTCCAACCAAAAGTCGTTCCAAATCCAGATTCATGTCGATCAAGCGCCTCACACTTGCATGCGCCGCTTCAGGGTCGGAGGACAGATAGGTCGGTGATACCATCAAATGCTCTCCCGCGCTGACGATGGCGTCTCCGGCGATCATGGTCTTGATGCGGGGAAGATGCAGACTGATATGGCCCGCGGTATGCCCGGGTGTATGAATGACATTAATGCCGCCGCAGTCAGGCAGCTGTTCGCCGCCTTTGACGATATGTTCGACGTCGTAACCGGTCTGCTGTTGGATCGCGGGCATGTCCAGCTCGTGCGCCATGACCTCGAACTTGAGAGTCTTTTTAAGTTTTTTCAATCCGCCGGTGTGATCGCCGTGGCGATGGGTCAGCACGCAAAGCTTTAAATCTTCATGCTTGTGATCCATGTCCTTGACCGCGTCCATGATGATGTCCGCGTCGGCGTCCGACGCGCCGGTGTCAACCAAGATCACTCGGTGATTTTCGCCGGCGAGGAGAAAAGATTTGACGACCCCGCGATGACCGACGGCAATTCTGCAGGGGATGATTTTCACGCCATCGATGGGAATGTCTTTCAGAATGCTAACCATGGGACCTCCCCGATAGGGAATAATTTCGCGCCGCCTCTTTCAGCCTGCAGCCAAAAGTTCTGAGTCCGTCGCCTTTAGGTCGACTCCCCATTCTTCATCCCGGCACAGGCCGGAATGATGAAACTTCTTATCTCACCTGAAAGGTAGGAATCTCAAACGTCCCCGAGAGTGGGACGAGTGCTCATACCTTGAACTGACCGTTTTCGCAGATGACTTTGCTGTCATCGACCACAAAACTCACTCGCCGGGCGATTCCCTCGAGTCGCAGCTTGCTGTTCACCTGCCCGCGATCGGCGCCGTGGCCGATGCCGAAATGCATCGCGCCGAAACTCTTTTTGTCATTGCGCATCAAACCCATGGCTGGCCAACAACGGTGATTGGTTCCCACCGCGATTTCACCGCCAACCAGCCACGAACTCTCATCTCCGTAGGTCTCCAAGTACCACTTCACTTGATCCGCTTCGGCACCGCCGTCGATGCCGACAACTTTGCCATTCTCGATCGTGAGCGTGACCGGATCGCGCCATAACCCGGAAGGGAAGTGAGACGTCGTGTCCCAGACGATCTTGCCATTGGCAGTACCCGGCACCGGCTCGATATGGATTTCGCCGAACGGCCAGGTGCCGCCACCTAACTTTCCGGTTTTGGGGTTACGCTCGAAGGGCAGTTTGCTCCAACGATCGGCAAAATGGCCCGCGGGCATGCCGGAAATATCGGCGACTAAGTCGCTCCCAGCAGGAGAGGTCACATGGAGCTTTTTACCTTTGTCATAAATCTCGCCGATACGCCGCTGCAAGTCGCAAATCTGATCTAAGTCCGCCAATGTCGCCCGGCCGCCCCCTTCGGTGAGGACTTCGACGGTGGTCTCTTCCATCAACCAGATCGGTGTGTTGCCGGTTCCGCCACCTTCGGCTCGGATCGCCCGCAATCCCGGCGTGCCGCTGTTTAAAGCGGTGGTCGTCAACGCGATCACCACGTCGGCTTCCCGTGCCGCCGACACGGCCATCGCCGAGGGATCGCCGCAGTGATAAGTCCGCCGCGGATACAACGCCAGGGTCACCTCCGCGCCACACTGATGCAAAGCCGCCATCGCCGACTGCCAGACCATCGGGTCCATCGCGTCGTCGGTCATGATCAACAAGCGGTCCCCTTTTTGAACGTTGCGAAACGGCACCTGCCAGCTGCTCATTAAACTGATCAGTTTCGTGGACGGAATGCCGTACCTCTCTGCCATCACCATCTTGCACCTCCCGGAGTTATTGCCCCTCTAATTTCTTACCATGGAATGGTTAGACCGATTCAGTTTAAGCACCTGACTCGGACCTTGCTCGGCGACGCAGATTTTGACTGCGCAATGCAGGATCATGCCAAATTCTCGAATATCGGCCGCTAGTCGTCGCCCAAGACCTTACCCCATTTCGCGTTGGTTTCTTTCACCAGCTCTTCGCTGATCTGCGTGGTCGCGGGGAATTCGTCGATCCAATGATAGGGCCGGCAGGCATCGATGATCGCCACCGAGCCGGTGTAGTCCGCCACCTCTTTTTTATTCTTAGGCAAGCGCGGATCGATTTTGTAACTCCAAATTCGCCGCGAGATATCGACCGATGTCTCCGGATCGCAGCGCGTCGCGATCGCCCAGAGAACCTGTTCGAGATTGTAGGGGTCGATATCTTCGTCGACGACAATGACGAATCGGCCGTGATAGCCGGCGGTCCCGCCGATCGCGCCATGGGCGGCGCGCATGGCGTGGCCGGGATAAGCCTGCTCGAGCGAAATGATGCACATGCCCCAGGAATAATTGATCGCCTTGATGTTCGGAATACCGAGCGCTTCGAGCTCATTCCAAACCAATATCCCGCGCGAGGTCAGTATGCCGCGGCTGGTGCCCAAGAACGGCGGCGCGCCGAGTATGATCGGCTGATTGCGATAGAGAATGCTCTTGATCATCGTTATCGGCGCGGGCCGAGCGCCGCCGCCGTAGTAGCCGGAAAACTCGCCGAACGGCCCCTCGATGTCCAACCCGGCGTCGGGCGGCAGCATCTCTCCCTCCAAAACCACCTCGGCAGCGGCGGGAATAGGCAAATCCGTGAACGCGCCCTTGGTGATTTCCACCGGCGCGCCGCGCATCCAGCCGGCATAGTCATATTCCGAAACTCCCCAGGTCGCGTTGGTGCCGGCGGCAATCAGCAGCGCGGGGTCTTGACCCAGCGAAATCGCCACGGGACAAGGCTGTCCCTTGGCCCAATATTTTTTTCTAATCACATCGCCATGATGACCGGAGCCGATATGGGCAACGATCTTATTTTTGCCGAGCAACATGTAGCGGTACGAACCGACGTTGACATAGCCCGACTCGGGGTCGCGGGTCACCGATGAAGTCGCGCAGATGTACGGACCGCCGTCCCGTTGATGCCACTTGGGCCACGGGAAACGGGTTAAATCGACGTCGTCAGCGACCATGACGTTTTCTTTGACCGGTCCGTCCTTGACCTCCTTGGGCTCGATGGGGGCATACTCTTTCGAGTGGTTTTTCCAATAGAGCACCGCCTCCGGGTCCGTAAGATCGTTGGCAACGCCGAAGACCAACCGCTCGCGCTGGCTGTTCGCGACAAAATTGGTCAGCACGCGAAAGCCCTTGGGAAATCCCTTGATCGAGTCGAACAGGACCGCCGGGCAGGATTTCTTAAACGACGCAACCTCGGTGATCGCGCCGATTTCCAGCTCACAGCTCGCCCCTTCCACCACCCTAAGCTGTCCAAGCTCGTCGATTGTCGAAATGAAATGTCTGAGGTCGTTGAAAATCACTTGGGTCTCCTATCGTAGGTTTTGGTTCCGAGATGTTGTTCTCAGCTGCCGCGCGGCGTGCGCTGGTAAATTAGCCTCGACTTTGAACATGCCGTTTTGCAGTCGCTTGAGTTCCAATCTTTTTAACTATAACCAGATCTCCCAAAGTACAAGCCTTTATCGAGATGGAAACCCAATCATTTGGCCCGATAGCGATTTATGTACTGCATCAAGTGGCGCCGATGGATGCGCGCCGCGGCCTACTCAGGCGCGGATTGTGGAGGCGGTGCCAAGAGAGCTTTTAGCGGCCGGACTCCGGTGCTTTACCGACGGCGACGGCGCAGAGCCAACCGGTCTTGGCATCGAACTCATCCTGGCGATAAACTGGAGGATCAAAAGGCGACAACGCGCTGCCGGTCAGACCGGTCCGCTTCCCCGGCGCATCTGCCGATGGAATTCTAATGGGCTTATGAATTATTTGAGAAAGCTTCTTAAATCCTTAGTCTGAGACGAGCTGGATTCCATGACTGATTCCGTCATGAATCGCCGTCAGCTAACGCGCCTGCGCTTCGCGCGTCCGCACCGCGATCTTCTTGAGCAAGGTGTACTTGATTTCATCGAGGTGAGATTTCATCAGTTCCTGAGCTTTATTCGTGTCTTGGTTCTTGATCGCGCGCAAAATATCTCGATGGTGGCGCAGCACCCCGAAGCCGCCATGCGAAACTCCATCGATGCGCCGCTTGAGCACGAGCTTTTCGCAGGCGTCCTCCAGGACCCGGCAGATGGCGTTGTTGCCGGCGATCTCGGCGACGATTAGATGAAAATCCTTGTTGATGAGGTAGCGGTGGACCAGCGGCTGGTTCGTGGTGATCGACTTGCGCGAAGACTTAACGCTTAATTCCAACGCCTCGATGCCGTCCGGGGTGATGCGCTGAATTGCTTCCTCGATGCAGTAGCCCTCCAGCAGCTGACGCATTTCAAAAAGCTCGACGACTTCTTCCGCCGTGATTTCACTCACGCGGTAGCGATGGTTGGTGACCTGGATCACGTAACCTTCTTGGACCATGCGCAAGAGCGCTTCGCGAATCGGCGTCTGGCCGATCTTCAGGCGCAGCACCAATTCATCGTGCGATAGCAACTCCCCCGGCAAGATTTCATGTTTGAGGATCGCGTCCTTAATTTTTTTGTAGGCAGTTGCCGCTGGGCTACAGTACTCCATGCCAAAATCCCTTCAATGCTCGCGCCGCAGGCCATGCGCAATCGCTGATCGGAGCCGCACTGAGTACATATAAAAAATTCGATAGAAAATCAAATCCTCGTGCGGTTCTGGAGTATTTTTTTCGATTGCGCGACCTACCGGAGCTGATTCATTAAAACAGCACCTGCGATCCGCCGCGAATACGGCTGAAATCCGCGCACCAAGGCGAATTGGCGCTTGGCGCTCAAAGCGAAATGCAGGCAATTAAAAGCTATTACGATCCCAAACGGAGTGACAAGTTGATCGTCGGATCGCCCCCAATGGGTGATCCTTTCGCGGCTTTTGCCCGGTCACGCTGCACATCGGTTTGCCGGACCGTATCCTGATCAAACGGGCAGGCCACGGTAACCAACCCCTGCCCAGGAGAATTCGACGGTGGGTTTGTCGCCTAGGGATAGAGCGTCGGAGGTAAACCCGTCAGCAATTGCCGGATGCCAAGGGGATAATAAAAATTCTCAGCCAACTGGATCGATCCACGAACGCGCTCGTGTTAACCGGCGAGCAGAGAAAATTTCTGAATGATGAGAAATGATCGGCGCGGCAAGAAGGAATTTGCGGTCTGCTATTTCACTGCTAGCCGGCAGGCGCCGCGCCGTGAAATATTTTACTTCGAAACGTTTACCGCGGCGCCGCCATCTTCCAGTTTTCTTTGGCGCCGTAATCCGTCGACACGGGCTTGAATCGCCGCGTCAACATTTTCGATCGATAATGAGTCCGGCAGTGGTTCCGGTGTCGCACCCATATTCGCGATGCGTTGGTTGATGCTAATTAGGTAGGCGTGCTTTTTTTGATACTCGTCGAGCTGTTCGACACAGTTCAAGATGCATTGATCAACTTGCGCTAGGCAAGCATTGAGGGTCGCTTGATCGTGGCCCGATTGCTCGCGCAGTCGCGCCACTTCGAACTCGACCGCCTGCTTCGCCAACGGGCGCAAGCGCTGGTCAATCTGCGCTTGCATGTCGCGCAAGGCTTGCAGCAGGCGACCGTAGACGCGGTCGTCACTGAACGGATTCGCCGTCGTTGGCGGCGGCTGGTCTTTAGCCGGTGGCGATTCCGGCTCCGGCGCCGCTGATACCCCTAAAGAACCTAACGCCGAATGGATGCTAGAAATCTTTTCCAGCACCTTACCTCGATCTTCCAAGATACTCTGCAGTTGCTTGATCGGATCGAGATCCATCGCCAAGCAACCTGGCTTCCGTGAAACCAGGCTTATTTGCCCCCATTGGCCACGGCGCGCATCTCAGTCACGCCGTTGTCCGACAAGCCCATGGCTTTGGTCGAAACTAACTCTAAGACATCACCGCGGCTAAAGCGCCAGCTTCGGCCAATGCGATTGCCGGGAATAACGCCTCTCTCCGCCAGCTTGTATACGGTCTTCAGATGAATCTTGAGAAGCGCCGCAACCTCTGAGGGTGTCATGATCTCTTCCATCCGATTATTCTCCTTTGTTAGTTAAAATAGTCTGTGACTACTTACCAGTGGTGAAGAAGTAGCAGGTCTTGTGCCAATGCCCTCGTTCAGGCTGTGAACACTGGATAAGACATGAACTTTCCAAAGATTTTCCTCCTCGCGCGAAGAAACGTAGGCAACGACGCGCAAGCTCGATGTTACACCGTGCCTGGACAATATTGGCCAATCAATGCGATTTACGGCCAACCCCGTGTGAGATGAGTCAAATTAACTGGCATTATCGCCAGAAGGAATCTACCGATAGAACGGGTGGACTCCGTTCCGTTGCCATTGGCATGGCTGAACGCGACAGCGCCGACAATAATAGGCAACGCTTCGTGACCTTGACTTACTGACTTACTCGGGGCGTCCCCGCGCCAGGGTATGCCGGGCTTGGATCTGCTCCAACTGCCGTTGCCATTTTGACGAGTATTCCTTGCGTGTCTCGTCAGTGATTGCGCTGGTGGCGGGAAATTTGTCACGCCACTCCCAGGGCCTGACCGCTTCGATGATCATGCGCGAGTTAAAACCCTTTTGGCCCGGTTGAATGATCGGATCGAGCGGGCCGCTCCAGCAGCGCCGCAAGAGATCGACTGATGTCGCCGGATCGCTGCGCGTGCAGATCGCCCACAGCACTTCGTTGGTATCGGTGATGTCGATATCGTCGTCGACGACGACCACGTAGCGACCGAGATAAGCGCCGGCATGGCACTGGCACGCCACCAGCGCCGCCTGCTTGGCGTGACCTGGGTAGCGCTGCTTGATGGCGACGACGATCATGAAGCGCTGGGCCGGCGGCGGCAAATACACACCCTTGATATCCGGCACGCCAGCTTGTTCCATGCCATTCCAAACCGTCGCCGCGCGCAAACAAGAACGATACATGCCGTGAATCGTCGGCTTGAACGGCGCTGCGCCGGTTATGATCGGATCGTTGCGGTAGTAAAGCGCCTTGACGCGCACGAACGGCTCGGCGCGGCGCGCGCTAGCGTAATATCCGGGCCACTCGCCGAACGGGCCTTCCTGCATCGATTCGCCGGGAATAATTTCGCCTTCGATGACGATCTCGGCATTGGCTGGGAAATGTAAGCCGGTTACCGGCCCCTCGATGACATCGATCGGTTGACCGATCAGGCCGCCGGCCCAGTCGTACTCATTGACGCCAAACGGCACGGCCTGTGACGCGGCGATATAGAGCAGCGGATGTTGGCCAAATGCCATCGCGACGGGAAATGGTTTGCCCGCCTTCATCGCCTTCTCATAGTGCATTTTGCCGTGCTTGCCCGGCGAGATGTACAAGCCAACCTTATCCTTGTCCTGCAACATCACCCGATAGCAGCCGATGTTCTCGACGCCGGTTTCCGGGTCGCGAGTGACGACGAGGTGAGCCGTGCCCAAATACCTGCCGCCGTCGCCGGCATGCCAGCGTGGCACGGGAAATTTGGTCAGATCGATCTGCTCGCCGCGTTCGATATTTTCAAACACCGGGCCGGTGGAAACGACATTGGCGCTGATCGGCTGCATCGACCGCAGCCGTGCGCGCAGCGCGTCGATCAGCGGAATGATTTTTAGATCCAGCGGCAAATCTAGCGTCAGCGCCGTACGCTCCAAGGTCTCGAGCATGTTCACCAACACGCGCCGGTTGGGATCGAAGCCGGGCAAGTTGTCGAACACCACCGCGGGGGGGGTGGCCATTCTTTCAAGAATAATTTCGGTCAGCGCGCCGAGCTCGAGATCCCAATGAGCGCCGGAAATATGCTCCAACTGCTCGAGCCGCTTGACCTCTTTGAGCCAATCTCGCAAATCGACGTTAATCTTGCTTTTCGCATCTGTCGCCGCTGCGGTCGCCATGAGAACTCCCTTCGATCACCGGTCAATTTGACTCGTTTAAAACGTTGCTGCTCGGATGAAAAAGCTACTCGGGCGCGACGGCTCGCCCGGAATTGCCCTGGGCATGGCCATAGGCAAAAAACTTATCGAGCCTATGGCAAGTCGCCGCCAAGCCATGGGCCCAAGGATCGCACTGAACCCGGCGCTGCTCTTCGCTGAGATCGTAGGCGCGTCTGGCAAAGCCAAGCGTTGCGGGTGAAGTCAGGGTTGCCTGTGCCAGGGTTCTTCGGAATCGAGAAGGCAAAGAGTTTAATCGGCGGTCTCTTCCCGATACAGCTGCAACGCTTCCATCACCGGCCGATCGTTCAACGAAAAAAGAATCGCCTCGTCGCCGCCAAGATTCTCATGTGAATGCCATTGCCAAAGCGGGATCACGAAGCTGTCTCCCTTCGTCCATTCCAGCAAGCCCTCGCCGACTTTCGTGCGTCCTTGTCCTTTTACCACATGATAGAGGGCCGAGCTCGTGTGACGGTGTGTCTTCGTGGATTCTTGAGAATCGAACAGCTGAATCTCGCAGGACATCGTCGGGTAAGTGTAGCCCCCAGTCGATGGATTGATATAACGCAAAAGGCTTCCATCGTATGGATCGCGATCGGCCGGCCCCATCGCCTTGAGCGCCTTGTAGGTGTCCTTGAACGAGTAGCGAAACGGCACGCCACGAAGAAAACTCGCTTCTTGCTTCGGCGTCCGCGCGAAACCCATGCGGCGGAGCGACTCGCCGGTCTGCCGGGTAATCTCCTGTTCGGGCTTTTCCGAATCTTCGAAGAACAGCACGTTGAGCGACTGAATCAGCGGTCCGTCCAAGCCATCGAGCCAGATGATCGGATCTTCCGACTCGTTATGATGATCATGCCAGGTCCAATTGGGCGTCAAAA
>Ga0326597_10005008_pt1 | contig 18511 bp, 13 predicted proteins | sample RVTome_12_FD_203789 | JGI IMG/M metagenome (GOLD analysis project Ga0326597, IMG submission 203789) | Soil microbial communities from uranium-contaminated site in the Upper Colorado River Basin, Wyoming, United States - RVT100D185 | ecosystem: Environmental > Terrestrial > Soil > Contaminated >... | reverse complement strand
GGGCCAGGATGGCCGCGTGGGAAACGTGGCCCCCCACCTCGGTGATGATGCCCCGCACGCGGCGCGGGTCGAGCTGGGCGGTGTCGCTGGGGGTGAGCAGTTGGGCCACCAGGATGCCCTCGCGGTTCATGCGCGCTTCGGCCCGGGTGGAGACGCCCAGGTGGTGCAGCAGCCGCAGCCCCACGTCCTCCACGTCCACGGCCCGCTCCAGCAGGTAGGGGTCGTCGATGGCGCGGAAGGTGCGCAGGGCGTCGCGCACCACCCGCGAGACCGCCCAGGCCGCCGAGGCGCCCTGGTCGATGAGGTCGGTCATGCGCTTGATGAAGGAGCGGTCCTCCAGGAACAGCAGGTGGGCGTGGAAGATGGCCGCGTCGGCCTCCGTGGCCCGCTCGCTCACCTCGCGGATCAGCTCCAGGATTTCCGCCACCGAGGCGTCCAGGGCGGCGTCGAGGCGCCGGCGCTCCGTTTCGGGCGGGTGCTCCGGGGCGTATTCCGGCTCGTCCAACTCCCGCCGCTTGAGCAGCACCACGTTGTGGTGGACCAGCCCGGGGGCGATGGGGATGCCCTGGAACTGCTCGCTCCCGTTGCGCCGCTCGGCCTTGGGCGCCGGTGGCGGCTCGCGCTGGACGCGGTCCACCACCAGGGCCTTGGAGATGAGGCCGGAGATCTGGGAGGCGATGGTGGTGAGGAGGTTCTCCTCCTCCCGGGTGAACAGGCGGCTCAGCTCGTTCTGAACGGCCAGCACGCCCAGCGTGCGCCGGTACTCGATCAGGGGCACCCCCATGAACGATTGCAGCCGCTCCTCCGACAGCCCGGGGAAGTACTTGAACCGCTCGTGCTTGGCCACATCGACCACGTTGACGGTCTGGTTGCGCTCCACGATCAGCCCCACCAGCCCCTCGCTGACTGGCATCCGCACGTGGCCGATGGCCTCCACGTTCAGCCCGTGGGTGGCCTTGAGCTCCAGCTCGCCGGTGGCCTCGCTGTACAGGTAGATCGAGCACACGTCCACGCCCATCCGCTCGGCGATCAGGTCCACGGTGTGGGCCAGGGTCTCGTCGAGGCCGTGGGAGTTGGTGATGATGCGGCTGATGTCGATCAGCGTCTGCAGAATCTCGTTCTGCCGCACCGCCAACTGCTCGTAGTAGTCGAAGCCTTCGCGATCGGTCACGGGGCTACCGGAAGGTCGGATTCGGTCAACAAAAGGGCACGGCGACCGCCACGCACGGGCGTTCCGGAACGGCCGCCCCGGCAACGCGCAAACGGTGTGCCAGGTGCGGCCCTGGCCTATCCAATGTACTGGAATCCGCCCCCGTTGAGAAGCAATTAACGGTGCCTCCGGGCCCCCCGCGGCGGCGCGTGGACGGGGCCCCGATTTTTTGCGATGATCCTCCAGCGCCGCACCCCGGGGGGGGCGCGCGTGCCGTCCCGAGTGCCCGGCGCACTGCCCCGGGCCCTTCTCCCGCGTTTCCGGAACCGAGCCCGATGGCCGAAAAGACCGTCCGCTTCAACTTCCAGCGCAACCGCTGGCAGGAGCTGGCCGCCCTGGTGGAGGACGGGCTGCGGCGCCGCATCTTTCCCGGGCTGGAGCTGCTGGTGGCCCGCGGCGAGGAGGTGCTGATCCACGAGGCGTGGGGGCGGCTGGAGATCGGGCCGGACGCCGCGGCGCTGGAAACGGGCACCCTGTGGGACGTGGCCTCGCTCACCAAGCCCCTGGCCACGGCCACCTGCCTGATGGTGCTGCTGGAGCAGGGCGCGCTGGCCCTGGAGGAGCGGGGGGCCCAGTTCTTCCCGGAGCTGGACACGCCGGAGAAGAACGGCATCACCCTGCGCCACCTGCTCACCCACACCGCCGGGCTGCCGGCCTGGGCCGACCTGTACAGCCAGACCAGCACCCCCGGCGAGGCCCTCCAGCGGTTGCTGCACCTGCCCCTCAGCCACCCCACCGGCACCGCCGTGCTCTACAGCGACCTGGGCTACCTGCTGCTGGGGGAGATCGTGCGGCGGGTGACGGACAGCAGCCTGGCCGAGGTGTTCCACCGCCAGGTGGCCCATCCCCTGGGGCTCGCCCACACCGGCTTCAACCCGCCCGCCGAGGGCTGGGGCCGTCCCATCGCCCCCACCCAGTATTGCCCCTTCCGCGAGCGCCTGCTGCGCGGCACCGTGCACGACGAGAACTGCTTTCGCTTCAGGGGCGAGGGGGGCAACGCGGGGCTGTTCTCCACCGCCGCCGACCTGCACCGGCTGGCGCGGCTGTTCCTGGAAGGGGGGGCGGTGGAGGGGGCGCGAGTGCTCACGCCCCGCACCGTGCGCCTGATGACCGAGAACCAGAACCCCGAGCGCCTGCCGCCCCGCGGGCTGGGCTGGGACATCAAGGGCACCGGCTTCGGCTACGCGAGCTGCGGCGACCTGGTGCGGCCCGGGGCCTTCGGCCACACGGGCTTCACGGGCACCTCGCTCTGGATCGAGCCCGCCGGCGGGCTCACCGTGATCGTGCTCTCCAACCGCGTCAACATCGCCCGCAACAAGAACCAGCCCGACATGATCCGCTTCCGCCCCCGCCTCCACAATCTGGTGGTGGGACTCACCGAGAGCTGACGGGCGGCGGGGGAACCGCCCAAGGCGCGGAGCGCGCGGAAGGGGTGAGGCAGGCGCTGGCCTCTCCCCTCGGCCCCTCTCCACGCCGTGGAGAGGGGGAGGAGCCGCGCCAGCGGCGGAGGGGGTGAGGCGGGAAGCGGTGGGGGCTCAAGCCCCCGTGCGGTTTTCCACCAGGTGCCCGACCACGGTGGGGTCGGCCAGGGTGCTGGTGTCGCCGATGTCGGCCACGTCGTTGGCGGCGATGCGGCGCAGGATGCGGCGCATGATCTTGCCGCTGCGGGTCTTGGGCAGCGCCGGCGCCCACTGGATGGCGTCGGGCGTGGCGATGGGGCCGATCTCGTGGCGGACGTGCTGCACCAGCTCCTTGCGCAGCGCCTCGGTCTCGGCCACGCCCACCTTGAGGGTCACGTAGGCGTAGATGCCCTGGCCCTTGATCTCGTGGGGCATGCCCACAACGGCCGCCTCGGCCACGGCGGGATGGGCCACCAGGGCCGACTCCACCTCCGCGGTGCCCAGCCGGTGGCCCGAGACGTTGATCACGTCGTCCACGCGGCCGGTGATCCAGTAGTACCCGTCCGCATCGCGCCGGCAGCCGTCGCCGGTGAAGTAGAGGCCCGGGAACTGGGTGAAGTAGGTGTTGCGGAAGCGCTCGTCGTCGCCGTAGACGCGCCGCATCAGCCCGGGCCAGGGGAACTCTATGCACAGGTTGCCGGCGGCCTCGCCCTCCATGCGCCTGCCCTCGTTGTCCACGATCACCGGGCGGATGCCGAAGAAGGGACGGGTGGCCGAGCCGGGCTTGAGCGCGGTGGCGCCGGGGAGGGGGGTGATGAGGATGCCGCCGGTCTCGGTCTGCCACCAGGTGTCCACGATGGGCAGCCGCCCCTTGCCCACCACGCGGTGGTACCAGAGCCAAGCCTCCGGGTTGATGGGCTCGCCCACGGTGCCCAGCAGCCGCAGGGAGCTCAGGTCGCGCTTTTCGACCGGCGCGTCCCCCTCGCGCATGAGCGCCCGCAGGGCGGTGGGGGCCGTGTAGAAGGTCTGCACCTGGTGCTTGTCCACCACGTCCCAGAACCGCCCGGCGTCCGGGTGGTTGGGCACCCCCTCGAACACGATGCTGGTGGCGCCGTTGGCCAGGGGGCCGTAGACGATGTAGCTGTGGCCGGTGATCCAGCCGCAGTCGGCGGTGCACCAGAACATGTCGCCGGGCTTGTAGTCGAACACCACCTCGTGGGTGAGCGCCGCGTAGACCAGGTAGCCGCCGGTGGTGTGCAGCACGCCCTTGGGCTTGCCGGTGGAGCCGGAGGTGTAGAGGATGAACAGCGGGTCCTCCGCGTCCATCTCCTCCGCCGGGCAGGCGTCGCCGATGTCGGCCGCGCCCATCTCCTCGTGCCACCACAGGTCGCGGCCTTCCTGCCAGCCCACCTGGGCGCCGGTGTGGCGCACCACCAGGCAGTGGCGCACCGCCGGGGTTTCGGCCAGCGCCTCGTCGGTGTTGGCCTTGAGGGGAATGGGCCGGGCGGCGCGCACCCCTTCGTCCGCGGTAATGACGAAGGTGGACTCGCAGTCCAGGATGCGGTCGCGCAGGGAGTCGGGGCTGAACCCGCCGAACACCACCGAGTGGACGGCCCCGATGCGCGCGCAGGCCAGCATGGCGATGGGCAGCTCCAGGATCATCGGCATGTAGATGGTCACCCGGTCGCCCCGCTGCACCCCCCGCTTCTTGAGCACATTGGCGCAGCGGCACACTTCCCGGTGCAGCTCGGCGTAGGTGAGCGCCTTGCTGTCCTTGGGGTCGTCCCCTTCCCACACCAGGGCCGGCTTGTCGCGCAGGGGGCTATCCAGGTGGCGGTCCAGGCAGTTGGTGGTGGCGTTGAGCTTGCCGCCCAGGTACCAGGCGTGGCGGGCGTTGGCGAAGTCCTGTTCCAGCACTTTGTCCCACTTGCGAAACCAGTGCAGCCGCTCCGCCGCGCGCCCCCAGAAGCCCTCGGGGTCCTCGATCGATTCGCGGTAGAGCCGCTGGTAGGTGGCCTCGTCGAGGGTCCCCTCGCGGGGGAAGTCCTGCGGTACCGGAAAGACCTGTTCGCTCATGCCCTGCCTCCCAGGAAGATGCCCGCCGAACGGGGCAACGGGTCCGTTGGTGCCGTGGCCCGGGGCCGCCGCCGCGCCCGGCGACCCGGCCACCGGCCAGGGGCACAGCCTAGCGTAACGGACAGCGATTTTCCACCCGGGCCTCACCCCCCGGCCCCTCATAGAAGGGCCGGAGGAAGAGGAAAGGGTGCTGCGTCCCATCGAGCCCCCCGGGGAACGCACAGGGGGATCAGGCGGCCGCAGGGGGGAGCCGCACCGGGATGCCCCGGGCGTGCAGCGCCCGCTTGAGCTCGGTGACGGTGGTCATGCCGTAGTGGAAGATGGAGGCGGCCAGCACCGCGTCGGCCCGGCCCGCGGTGAGGGCGTCGTAGAAGTGCTCCACGGTGCCGCCCCCGCCGGAGGCGATCACCGGGATGTTGAGGGCGCCGCTGACGGCAGCGGTGATCTCCAGGTCGAACCCGCTCTGCTGCCCGTCCTGATCCATGCTGGTGAGCAGGATTTCCCCCGCCCCGCGCCGCTCCACCTCGCGGGCCCAGGCCAGGGCGTCCAGGCCGGTGGGGCGTCGCCCGCCGTGGGTGTACACCTCCCAGTGGTCGCCCTGGCGCTTGACGTCCATGGCCACCACGATGCACTGGGAGCCGAAGCGCTCGGCGCCGCGGGAGATCAGCTCCGGGTCGGCCACCGCGGCGGTGTTGATGGACACCTTGTCGGCCCCGGCGGTGACGATGCGGTGGATGTCCGCCAGGGTGGAGATGCCGCCCCCGATGGTGAAGGGGATGAACAGCACCCGCGCCAGCCGCGCCGCCAGCTCCAGGGTCAGCCCGCGGTTCTCGTGGCTGGCGGTGATGTCCAGGAACACCAGCTCGTCGGCCGAGTCCTCGTTGTAGCGCTGGGAAAGCTCCAGGGGGTCGCCCGCGTCGCGCAGGCCCAGGAAGCTGACCCCCTTCACCACGCGCCCCTCCTTGATGTCCAGGCAGGGAATGATCCGCTTGGCCAGCATCACACCACCTCCGCCAGCACCAGGGTGCCCTCGTAGAGGGCCTTGCCCACGATGGCCCGGTCCACCCCCAGGGGCTCCAGGGCCGCCAGCCGCGCCAGGTCCGCCGCGGTGGACACCCCGCCCGAGGCGGTCACGCGCACGCCGCTGGCCCGGGCGAAGGCCGCCACCGCCTCCACGTTGGGGCCCTGCAGCATGCCGTCGCGGGCGATGTCGGTGAACACCACGCGCCCGATGCCCCGCTCCCGCCAGGTGCGCGCAAAGGCGGCGGCCTCCAGCTCCGTGTCCTCGGTCCAGCCGCTCACGGCGACCTTGCCGGCGCGGGCGTCGATGCCGAGCTGCACGCGCTCCGGCGGCACGCGCTCCAGGGCCTCGACCAGGGTGTCGGGCGCGCGCACGGCCATGGTGCCCACGATCACCGAGTCGATGCCCTCGGCCAGCATGCCCTCGATGTCCGACACCCGGCGCATGCCGCCCCCCAACTCGATGGGCAGGTCGATGGCCCGCCGGATGGCCCGGATCACCTCCAGGTTCGCGGTCTGGCCGTGGAAGGCGCCGTCCAGGTCCACCAGGTGCAGCATGGCCGCCCCGGCCTGCTGGAAGCTCCGGGCCACGGCCACGGGGTCGGTGCCGTAAACGGTCTGGCGGTCGGCGCGGCCCTGTGCCAGACGCACGCACTGGCCGTCGCGCAGGTCGATGGCGGGAATGACGATCATGGGCGCTGCCGCGGGCCGGGGCCCGCCTGGGGGGCCGCCCGCGTTCCTCCTCCGGGCTTGCTGTGGTAGGCTGTGCTGCTGGGGCGCTCCGGCAGGGCCTGGGCCCGCCGCGGGTGGGGGCGGCGGTTCACTGAAAAAAGGCAGCTTAGCACAATTAGGCCGGCACGCCAGCCTGGGGCGCACGGCGCGCATTCCAGCAAAGAGCGAGGACGGGCGCGGGATGGCAGCGGAACGGTACCGGCAGCGCGGCGTGTCGCCGGCCAAGGAGGACGTGCACGCGGCCCTGACCGGCAGCGACCCGGGGCTGTTCCCGAGCGCGTTCTGCAAGATCGTGCCCGACGTGCTCACCGGCGATGGGGCCCACTGCCTGGTGATGCACGCCGACGGCGCCGGCACCAAGGCCGCGCTGGCCTGGCTGTACTGGCGGGAGACCGGGGACGCGCGCGTGTTCCGGGGCATCGCCCAGGATGCCGTGGTGATGAACATCGACGACATGCTGTGCGTGGGGGCCCTGGGGCCCTTCGCCCTCTCCAACACCATCGGCCGCGACGCGGCGGCGGTGCCGGGGGAGGTGATCGCCGAGCTGATCGCCGGCTTCGCCGACCAGGCGGCCTGGTTCACCGCCCAGGGCGCGCCCCTGCACCTCACCGGGGGGGAGACCGCCGACGTGGGCGACCTGGTGCGCACGCTGATCGTGGACGCCACCGCCACCGCCCGCATGCCCCGCGCCGCCGTGGTCACCAACGAGGCCGTGCGGCCCGGCGACGCCATCATCGCCCTGGCCTGCGACGGCCAGGCCGCCTGGGAGGACGCTCCCAACAGCGGCATCGGCAGCAACGGCCTCACCTCGGCCCGGCACGACCTGCTGGGGGCCGACTACGCCCGCCGCTACCCGGAGACTTGCGCCCCGGCCACGCCCGAGGCGCTGCGCTACAGCGGCCCCTTCGCCCTCGGCGACGCCCTGCCCGGCACGCCGCTCACCGTCGGCCAGGCGCTGCTCTCCCCCACCCGCTCCCACCTGCCCGTGCTGCTGCCCCTGCTGCGGGAACACCGGTCGGCTATCCGGGGGCTGGTGCACTGCACCGGCGGGGGGCAGACCAAGACCCTGCGCGCCGGGCGGGGCATCCACCACGTCAAGGACAACCTCTTCCCGCCCCCGCCCCTGTTCGCCACCCTCCAGCGGGTGACCGGCACCGCCTGGCGCGAGATGTACCAGGTGTTCAACATGGGGCACCGGCTGGAGATCATCGGCGACCCGGCCCTGCTGCCGGTGGTGGAGGCCCTGGGGCGGGCCTGCGGCATCGCCGTGCGCCAGGTGGGCCACTGCGAGGCCCACGGCGCCGGCCCCGCCAACCGCGTCACCCTGCACACCCCCGGCGGCGTGGAGGTCTACCCCTGACGGGTCGCGCCGGGAGCGCTCCCGCCATCCGTCATGGCGCCACGGGATTGCGGTCGTAGCGGCCCACGCCCTGCACGTTGAGGAAGCGGCACCCTTCCGGCGCGCCGGGGGTGACCTCGTGGGCCCGGTGGGGCGGCACCCGGAAGGAATCCCCCGGTCCGAGCAGCACTTCCTCGGCCGGCTCGCGCAGCGCGATGCGCAGCGTGCCCGCCAGGCAGAAGAAGTTGTCGGTGATGACCGTGTGGAAGTGCCAGGGGATGGACTGGCCCTCGGTGAGGCTGCGCTCCGTGACCCGCACGTCGTCGGTCTGGAGCACGGTGCGGGTTTCCCCGGCGCGGACGTAGTCGCTGGGCATGGCGGTTCCCTGCTGGAGTGACGGCCCGCCGGCGGTGCGCACGTCCCGGGTGGGGGCGACGGCCGGGGCCGGTCCCCAAGGGAAGCCGGGCCGGGCCCCGGTGTCAAGACCAAAGGGCGGGGCCGCCCGGACGACACCAGAGTCCATCGCCAGCCATCCGTACCCATGGCGCGCCGAATGACGGATCACCCGCAAAGCCCCTGCCATGGGGCCCCATAGCAAGGGCTTGGGTTCGGATCGTGGGCACCTGGGTTCCTCCCGCTCCCGACTTGACCGACGGCCTCTCATAGATGCGCTTGCCTTGCACCCACCCCGCCCGGGGGTTGCGGCGGGTGGTGCAATCGGGCTAAGAACATCGCGGTCCACCACCCACCCAACTCCGACGATCCGGCGAGGCCCTGTGGACGACTTCTCCTACCATGCCCCCGCGACGGTGGCCGAGGCGGCGGCCCTCCAGGCCGAAGGGGGCGCCACGGCGCGCTTCCTGGCCGGCGGCAGCGACCTGTTCCTGGCCCTGGAGCGGGCCGACCCGCCCGTGACCCGCGTGATCGACCTGAAGGGCATCCCGGCCCTGGCGGAGATCGCCGTGGCGTCCGACGGCGGCGTGCGGCTGGGGGCGGCGGTGACCATGGCCGCCATCGAGCGCCACGACCACCTGGCGACCCGCTACCCCGCTCTGGCGGCCGCGGCCGCCGCGGTGGGCGGCCCGCCCATCCGCAACCGGGCCACGGTGGGGGGCAACGTGTGCAACGCCTCGCCCGCCGCCGACACCTCCCCGGTGCTGCTGGCCCTGGGCGCCATGGCCGTCGTGGCCGGGCCCGGCGGGGAGCGCGAGCTGCCCCTGGCCGGCCTGTGGCGCGGCCCCGGCCGCATCACCCTGGCCCCGGGCGAGCTGCTGTGCGCCCTGCGGCTGCCGGCGCGGCCGCCGCGCTCCGGCTGTGGGTTCCAGCGCCTCACCCGGTCGGCCATGGACATCGCCATCGTCAACGCGGCCGCCGCCGTGACCCTCGACGGCGCGGGGCGCATCGCCTCGGCCGCGGTGGCCCTGGGGGCCGTAGGGCCGACGGTGCTGGCTGTGGCGGGGCTGAAGGAGGCCCTGGCGGGCAGCCCACCGGACGACGAGACCCTGGCGCGGGTGGAGCGGCTCGCCGCCGCAGCCGCCCGCCCCATCGACGATCACCGCGCCTCGGCCGCCTACCGCCGCGAGATGGCCGGCGTGATGGCCCGGCGCGCCATGGCCGAGGCCTGGCAACGGGCGCAGGCCGCACCTGGAGAGGCGGCATGAAGATTCCCCTGCGCGTGACCGTCAACGGCGTGCCCCGGGAGGACCTGGTGGAGGCCCGCACGTCCCTGCTCACCTACCTGCGCGAGCAGTGCGACCTGACCGGCACCAAGCGGGCCTGCGAGGAGGGCGAGTGCGGCTGCTGCTCGGTGCTGCTGGACGGCACCCAGGTCACCTCCTGCCTGGTGTTCGCCATCGAGGCCCAGGGCAAGGACGTGGTCACCGTGGAGGGGCTCAGCGAGCCCCTGGTGCTGGGCAGCCTCCAGGAGGCGTTCGCGGAGAACGGGGCCTCCCAGTGCGGGTTCTGCATCCCGGGCATGCTCATGTCCGCCACCTCCCTGCTGGAGCGCAACGGCAACCCCAGCGAGGCGGAGATCCGCCGGGCCATCTCGGGCAACCTGTGTCGCTGCACCGGCTACGACCGCATCGTGGCCGCCATCGCCCAGGCCGCCGAGCGCCGCCGCGGCGCCAAGGGCTGAGCTGGGCCCGCCCGCCGCACACCCGCATCCCAAAGCCATTTCCGGAGGGCCGCATGAGCGAGCAGACGTTCCAGTATGTGGGCAAACGGATTCCCCGGGTGGACATCGTCCCCAAGCTGACCGGGGCGGCGGTGTTCGCCGAGGACGTCAAGGTGCCCGGCGTGCTCTACGGCAAGCTGTTGCACTCCCCCCACCCCCACGCCCGCATCGTGCGCATCGACACCTCCCGGGCCGAGAAGCTGCCCGGCGTGCGCGCCGTGGCCACCGCCGCGGACCTGCCGGACAAGCGGGTGGGGCGCGTGGTGAAGGACGAGCACTACTTCGCCCGCGACAAGGTGCGCTACGTGGGCGACCGGGTGGCGGCCGTGGCGGCCGACACGCGGGAGATCGCCCTGGAGGCCGTGAAGCTGATCGAGGTGGAATACGAGCCGCTGCCGCCGGTGCGCGACGCCTTCGAGGCCCTGGCCGAGGGCGCGCCCGTCATCCACGAGGAGCTGCTCAGCTACGCCGTGAACGGGCCGGCCAAGCCCCAGGGGGGCAACCTGTGCTCCCTCAACGAGCTCACCCGGGGCGACCCGGAGGCGGCCTTCGGCGAGTGCGCGCGGGTCTTCGAGCAGGTCTACACCACCCAGATGCAGCACCAGACCTACATGGAGCCCCACGCCTGTCTGGCGGTCTACAACCCCGAGGGCACCTACACCATCCACACCGCCAACCAGGGCCAGTTCCCCTTGCGCAACGTGGTGGCCGAGGTGCTGGGGGTGCCCCAGAACCGCGTGCGCGTGGTGCCGGCGGAGATCGGCGGGGGCTTCGGGGGCAAGAGCATCATGAAGATCGAGGCCGCCGCCGCGGTGCTGGCCCGCAAGGCGGGCCGGCCCGTGCGGATCGTCATGAGCCGCCACGAGGACTTCATCGGAGGCAACCCCCGCGCCGCGTTCCACGTCACCATCCGCACCGGCGTCACCGCCGACATGCGCATGCACGCGCGCACCATCGACGTGGTGATGGACCAGGGCGCCCACACCCACGGGGCCGGCGCCATGACCGCCTCGGTGACCCAGTTCGGCGAGGGGCCCTACGCCATCCCCAACCTGCGCATCACCTCGCGGCTGGTCTACACCAACAAGGCCTGCTCCAGCGCCATGCGCGCTCCGGGCGGCCCTCAGATCAACTTCGCCCTGGAGAGCGAGAGCGACCGCATCTGCGAGGCCATGGGCTGGGACGGCGTGGAGTTCCGGCGCCGCAACGCCATGCCCACCGACTACGTGAACACCGCCGGCGGCGTGAACCGCAGCGTGTTCACCGTGGAGACCCTGGAGGCCTGCGTGAAGCTGGCCGGCTACCGCCACGACCAGGTGCGGCCGGGCCCCCACCGCGGCCGCGGGCTGGCCCTGGGCAACTGGAACGTGGGCGGCAACGCCTCGGGGGCGGTCGTCAAGATGAACCCGGACGGCTCGGTGAACGTCATCGGGGGCGTGGTGGACCTCTCCGGGGTCAACACCACCCTCACCCAGATCGTCGCCGAAGCTCTCGACGTGCCCCTGGAGCGGGTCACGGTGAAGATGCTGGACACCGACAGCGCCCCCCACGCCACCAACTCCGGCGGCAGCCAGGTGCTCAAGAGCCACGGCACCGCCTGCTTCAAGGCCGCCGAGCACATCAAGGAACAGCTCTTCGAGCTGGCCGTGGACGAGCTGGACGCCACCACCGAGCGCATGGAGCTGAAGGGGGGCCAGGTGCGCGTGCAGGGCGAGCCTCAGCGCGCCGTGGCCGTCACCCGTCTGCTCTCCAAGGCCTCGGCCAGCACGGGCCCCCTGGTCGGCTACGGGGCCACGGGCAACTCCCCCCGCATGCCCTCCATGGCCGCCCACGTGGCCGACGTGGAGGTGGACCCGGAGACGGGCCGGGTCACCGTGCTCCGCTACTGCGCGGCCCAGGACGTGGGGCGCGCCATCAACCCCCTGTCGGTGGAGGGGCAGATCCACGGGGGCGTGGTGCAGGGGCTGGGGCAGGCCCTCAGCGAGCAGTTCACCTACCGCGACGGCCGCCCCGAAAACGCCGGGTTCCTCGACTACAAGCTGCCCAGTGCCCTGGACGTGCCCTTCATCGAGACGGTTCTGGTGGAAAAGCCCGCCGTGGTGGGCCCCTACGGCGCCAAGGGGGTGGGCGAGCCGCCCGTGGTGCCCGTGCCCGCCGCCATCGCCAACGCCATCTACAACGCCGTGGGTGTACGGGTCACGGACCTGCCCATCACCCCCGAAAAGCTGCGGGCCGCCATCCGCGCGAAGGCGCAAGGCGGCGCGTAGCCGGCCGGTGCGCGGCGCCGGGGCCTCACCCCCTCGATCCCCCTCTCCACACTGTGGAGAGGGGAAGCCGCGCCCTCTGCGGTGATTACTCCCGCCGCTGGCGCGGTTCCTTCTCCGCTGGCGAGGAAGCGCCAGGGAAGGGGTTTTGCACCACACCTCCTCCGCGCCCTCTGCGGTGAATCTTCCCTGGCGGCTATGCGATGGCGCCGGCGGCGCGCAGGGCGGCGATGTCGGCGGCGGAGAAGCCCCAGCCGGCCAGCACGGCCTCGCTGTGCGCCCCGGGCTGCGCGGCGGGGCGGGGCGTCTCCGGACGGGTGCGGCTGAAGCGCGGGGCGGGGGCGGGCTGGGGCAGGCCGTCCACCTCGATGAACACCTTCCGGGCCCGGTTGTGGGGATGGGCGCGGGCCTCCTCCATGGTCAGCACGGGCGCGAAGCAGGCGTCGCTGCCCTCCAGCAGCGCGCACCACTCCGCGCGGGTGCGGGTGCGGAACAGCTCGGCCAGGCGCGCCTTGTGGCCCGACCAGCCGGCGGGGTCCTCCTGGGTCGGGGCGGCGGGGTCGGCCGTGCCCGTGAGGCGCAGCAGCTCCGCGTAGAACTGGGGCTCCATGGCGGCCACGGAGACGTATTCGCCGTCGGCGGTCTGGTAGGTCTGGTAGTAGTGCGTGGCGCCGGAGACGCGGTTCACGCCGCGCCCGTCGCGCCAAGTGCCCCAGGCCCGCTGGCCCCAGAAGGAGGCCATCAGCGCGGCCGTGCCGTCCACCATGGCCGCGTCCACCACCTGCCCCTCGCCGGAGCGCTCCCGCTCCAGCAGGGCGGCCAGGATGCCCATGGCCAGCAGCATGCCCCCGCCGGCGAAGTCGCCCAGGATGTTGAGGGGCTGGGCCGGCGGCCCCCCCTCGGCGCCGAAGTAGTACAGGGCGCCGGCCAGGGCGATGTAGTTTAGGTCGTGCCCGGCGGCTTGGGCCAGGGGGCCCTCCTGCCCCCAGCCGGTCATGCGCCCGTAGACCAGCCGCGGGTTGCGGGCCCGGCAGGGCTCCGGCCCCACCCCCAGCCGCTCCATCACGCCCGGCCGGAAGCCCTCGAACAGCGCGTCGGCCCGCTCCACCATGCGCAGCAGCGCCGCCACGCCCTCGGGCCGCTTCAGGTCCAGGGCCAGGCTGGGTCGCCCCCGGTTCAGCACCGGGTTGACGGGGCGCTGCGCGCCGCCGGGGGCGGGGGGGCGGTCCACCCGCACCACCTCCGCCCCCAGGTCCGAGAGCAGCATGGCGCAAAAAGGGCCGGGGCCGATCCCGGCGATCTCGATGATGCGGTAGCCGTGCAGGGGGCCCATGGCGGCGCTCCTGGCGGAGGGTGCGGAGATGGGCGGCGCCGGCACGGGCGCCGCGGGGCGGGACGCACCCGCCCCTTCCCACGATGCACCGCGCCTGTCAACCGGCGCCGGCCGACCCTGCGGCGCCCAGGGGCCCGGGGGAGGCGGCTCGGCGTCCCGCAGACCCCGGCTTCCCAAAGCCCGGGGAATGTGGAATCCTGCCCGCATTCGCCCGGCCCGGGGCCATCAGCCTCGTAGTGCCGGGTCCCACGCCGCACAGACGACGAGGCGCCATGGTACAGCGGCAGGGGCAGGGCATCCCCCCGGCAGGCCGGGGGATGCCCTGGCTGCGGGGGCTGGTGGACGTGCGGCCCGGGGAGGTGCGGGCGCTGTTCCTGTCCGCCGCCTACTTCTTCTTCCTGCTCTGCGGCTACTACATCCTGCGCCCCCTGCGCGACGAGATGGGGGTGGCCGGCGGCGTGCGGCAGCTCCAGTGGCTGTTCACGGGCACCTTCGTGGCCATGCTGGCGGCCGTGCCGCTGTTCGGGGCGCTGGTGTCCCGGTATCCCCGGCACACCTTCCTGCCGGTGGTGTACCGCTTCTTCGCCCTCAACCTGCTGCTGTTTTTCGCGCTGCTCCAGGCCGACGTGAGCCGCGTGGTCGTGGCGCGGGCCTTCTTCATCTGGGCCAGCGTGTTCAACCTGTTTGTGGTGTCGGTGTTCTGGAGCTACATGGCCGACATCTTCTCCAGCGGCCAGGGCAAGCGGCTGTTCGGCTTCGTGGCGGCCGGGGGCACGGCGGGGGCGCTGGTGGGGCCGGCCCTGACGGCCCTGCTGGCCGCGCCGCTGGGCACGGCCAACCTGCTGCTGATCTCCGCGGTGCTGCTGGAGGCGGCCGTGTGGTGCATCCGCGGCCTGGGCGGCTGGGCCCGCCCGGCGGCGGACGCGGAGGCCGCAGCAGCGGCGCCGGAGCGGGCCGCCGAGGCGGCCATGGGCGGGGGCATCCTGGCGGGCGTGCGGCTGGTGGTGCGCTCGCCCTACCTGCTGGGCATCTGCGCCTACCTGCTGCTCTACACGGCCACCTCGACCTTCCTGTACTTCGAGCAGGCCCACATCGTACGGGCCTACTCCGACGACCCCGCCAGGCGCACGGCGGTTTTCGCCGGCATCGACCTGCTGGTGAACGCCCTCACCATCGCCGTGCAGGTGGCCGGCACGGGGCGGCTCCTGCTGCGCTGGGGCGTAGGCGTGGCATTGGCGCTGCTGCCGGTGGTCACCGGGGCGGGCTTCCTGGTGCTGGGGCTGGCCCCCGGACTGCTGGTGCTGGCCGGGTTCCAGGGCCTCAGGCGGGCGCTCAACTACGGCGTCGCGCGCCCGGCGCGGGAGGTGCTGTACACGGTGGTGGGGCGGGAGGAAAAGTACAAGTCCAAGAACTTCATCGACACGGTGGTCTACCGGGGCGGGGACGCGGTGAGCGGCTGGCTGTTCGCCGGCCTCAAGGCCGCGGGCCTGGGGCTGGTCGCCCTGGCGCTGCTGGCCGTGCCCGTGGCCGCCCTGTGGGCGGCCGTGGGCGCCTGGCTGGGCCGACGCCAGGAGGCCCTCCAGGCGGCCCGGCCGCCCGCCACCGAAACCGCCGCGGCCACGGCGCCGTGAGCCCCGCCGGCCGGGCGCACAACTCCAAGCGACTTCGAGGAGCCATGAACCGACGACGCGTGCAGGAACCGGGACGGGAAGGAGAAGGCATGTCGCGCCGCGCGGCGCTGGGCCTGCTGGCCGGGGCCGGAGCGGGACTGGTGCTGGGCGTGCCGCTGCCCGCGGGCGCCGCCACGGGCCAGCGCACCCGCAAGATTCCCAGCAGCGGGGAAGACCTGCCCGTGGTCGGGCTGGGCACGGCCCGCACCTTCGACGTGGGCGGCAGCCCCGCGGAGCGCGAGCCGCTGGCCGAGGTGCTGCGCCGGTTCGTGGCCGCCGGCGGCACCCTGGTGGACTCCTCGCCCATGTACGGCAACGCCGAGCGGGTGGTGGGCGACCTGCTCAAGCAGCTGGACCTGAACCGGGCCGTGTTCCGCGCCACCAAGGTCTGGACCGACGGCCGCGAGGCCGGCATCGCCCAGATGGAGGAATCCCGGCGGCTGATGGGCGGCGAGCGCATCGACCTGATGCAGGTGCACAACCTGCGCGACCTCCAGACCCACCTCGCCACCCTGCGGGAGTGGAAGGCCGCCGGTCGCATCCGCTACGTGGGCGTCACCCACTACACCGAGCGCGCCTACGACGACCTGGAGCGCATCCTGAAGAACGAGAAGCTGGACTTCGTGCAGTACAACTACTCCCTGGGCGAGCGGGAGGCCGAGGAGCGCATCCTGCCCCTCTCCGCGGACGTGGGCACCGCCGTGCTGGTCAACAAGCCCTACCTGCGGGGGCGGCTGTTCCGGGCCGTGAAGGGCCGGCCGCTGCCGGGTTGGGCCGAGGAGTTCGACGCCGGGAGCTGGGGCCAGTTCTTCCTCAAGTTCATCCTGGGCCACCCGGCGGTGACCTGCGTGCTGCCCGCCACCTCCAAGGCGCGCCACCTGGACGACAACATGGGGGCCGGGCTGGGGCGGCTGCCGGACCCCGCCCAGCGCAAGCGCATGGTGACCTTCTACGAGTCGCTCTGAGGCTCGGCGCCCCCCAGGACCCCGAACACGACGCGGTGGGTGTGGCGGGCGATCATCAGGTCCTCGTTGGTGGGAATCACCCGCACCCCGCAGGCGGCCCCCGGGGCGCTGACGGTGTCGGCGTGGCGCGCGTTGGCGGCCGCGTTCAGCGCCACGCCCAGGAAGCCCAGCCCGGCGCAGATCTCGGCCCGCACCGGGGCCGCGCGCTCGCCGATGCCCCCGGTGAAGACCAGCGTGTCCAGCCCCCCCAGCTCCGCGGCCAGGGCGCCGATGGCCCGGCGCACCGCGTCGCAGAACATGGCCACGGCCTCCGCGGCGCAGGGGTCGGCGGCGCGCCGCTCCAGCAGGGTGCGCATGTCCGGGCTGGTCCCCGAGACCCCCAGCAGGCCCGAGTGCTGGTTGATCAGGTCGTCCAGGGCGGCGGCGTCCAGGCCATGCTCCCGCATCAGGTAGACCAGCACGCCGGGGTCCAGGTCGCCGGTGCGGGTGCCCATCATCACCCCGCCGGCCGGCGTGAGGCCCATGGTGGTGAGGCGGGGCTCGCCCCCGGCCGCGGCGGCCAGGCTGGCCCCGTTGCCCAGGTGGGCCACGATCACCCGGCCCCGCCCCGCCTCGCCCAGGGCTCCCAGCACGTACTCGTAGGACAGGCCGTGGAAGCCGTAGCGGCGCACGCCCCGCTCCCACCACTCCCGGGGCAGGGGCAGGCGCTGGGCGCGCTCGGGCATGCGGCGGTGGAAGGCGGTGTCGAAGCAGGCCACCTGGGGCAGGCGGGGGTGGCGGTGGGTCACGGCCGCGATGGCCTCCAGAGCCCCGGGCAGGTGCAGGGGTGCCAGCGGCACCAGGGCGTGCAGGGCGTCCAGGGTGCCCCCCTCGATGCGGGTGGGGGCGGCGAAGGCCGCGCCGCCGTGTACCAGCCGGTGACCCGCCGCCGCCGGGGGCGGCAGGGCGGAGCCCGCCAGCGCGTCCAGCAGCGCCTCGGCCGCCACCGCGTGGCCGGGGAAGCGGCCCGGCGTCTCCCGGCGCGGCCCGGCGCCTTCCTGGAGCCACAGCAGGCCGCCGTCGAGCCCGATGCGCTCCACCGCCCCGGTGCCCAGCCGCTCCTCCGCTCCCGGACCGATGCGGTAGCAGGCCGCCTTGAGGGAGGAGGAGCCGCTGTTGAGACACAGCACCACGCGCCCGGCCCCGGCACTCACGGGCCGCGCTCCGCGGACGGACGGGCGGCACTCAAGGCCTGTGAATTTATTGCCTCCGGCAGGCGAGGGGCTTTGAGCTTGTGAATACATCCGCCTCCGGCGGGTCGGGGGCTTTGCCCCCGACACCCCCAGCAGGGAGCAAGCCCCCCGCATCCCAGGAAATGTCCTGTTATATCAATGATATCTATATGCCATCCCGTATCCAGGGTGAAGGGATGACAATCCCTTCCGGGGGTTTGGGGGCAGCGCCCCCGGGATTTTCCTTCACAAGCTTTCAGGCGCGGGTCCATTTCCACTCGCTGATTTCCGGCTGGTCCACGCCCCACTTCCGGATGTACTCCTTGTGCTCGATCAGCTTGTCCCGGATGGCCTGCTTGGCGTAGGCGGCGCTTTCGCCCAGCTTGGGCACCCGGTCGATGACGTCGTCGACCAGGTGGAAGCGGTCCAGGTCGTTCATCACGGCCATGTCGAAGGGGGTGGTGGTGGTGCCCTCCTCCTTGTAGCCCCGCACGTGCAGGTTGGCATGATTGCGGCGCCGATAGGTGAGGCGGTGAATGAGCCACGGGTAGCCGTGGTAGGCGAAGATGATGGGCTTGTCCACGGTGAAGATGGCGTTGAAGTCCTCGTGGGTGAGCCCGTGGGGGTGCTCCCCGTGGGGCTGGAGCTTCATCAGGTCCACCACGTTGACCACGCGGATCTTCAGGTCGGGCATGTTGGCGCGCAGGAAGTCCACCGCCGCCAGGGTCTCCTGGGTGGGGATGTCGCCGGCGCAGGCCATCACTACGTCCGGCTCGCTGCCGCGGTCGTTGCTGGCCCACTCCCAGATGCCCAGGCCCGCGGTGCAGTGCTTTACCGCCGCATCCATGTCCAGGTACTGCAGGGCCGGCTGCTTGCCCGCCACCACCACGTTGACGTAGTTGCGGCTGCGCAGGCAGTGGTCGGTCACCGACAGCAGCGTGTTGGCGTCCGGCGGCAGGTAGACCCGGATCACCTCGGCCTTCTTGTTCACCACGTGGTCGATGAACCCCGGGTCCTGGTGGGAGAAGCCGTTGTGATCCTGCCGCCACACGTGGGAGGTGAGCAGGTAGTTCAGCGAGGCCACCGGCGCACGCCAGGGAATGTCCTGGCCCGCG
>Ga0326597_10005007_pt1 | contig 18515 bp, 17 predicted proteins | sample RVTome_12_FD_203789 | JGI IMG/M metagenome (GOLD analysis project Ga0326597, IMG submission 203789) | Soil microbial communities from uranium-contaminated site in the Upper Colorado River Basin, Wyoming, United States - RVT100D185 | ecosystem: Environmental > Terrestrial > Soil > Contaminated >... | reverse complement strand
CTCGAAATGATCCTTGACTGCCCTCACCTCGCCGAGGTGGGCTTGGCACGGCAGTCAGGCGAGGTGTCTGAGAAAGATCAGCAGAAGGTAATTATGAAAGCACTCGTTGAGCTTTACCGGGTTGCCTTTCTGATCGAGCAGGGTCAAGCGATCGAGGGCGACCGTTTCCATCAAGGCTCTTCAGGGTTTACTGTGAAAGAATATTCGCCGCAGCGCGGCTGCGCCGCACCCAAAAGGGGACAGTCCCCTTTCCGTCCCTCGACAGGCTCGGGACGTGGTGAGCCCGCCGAACCACGGCAGGGGGACTGTCCCCCTGCATTAGGCATCGCACAAACAAAAAAGGGGCGCTCCGACCTAGCGCCCCTTTCATGCATGAAATAGGGATTACACCTACCAGCGGTTGCGACCGCCCCCACCACCACCGCCGCCACCCCGTCTCTCACCGCCGCGATCGCCGAATCCGCCGGACCGCTTTTCCTGCGGCCGGGCCTCGTTGACCGTGAGGTTGCGGCCGTCGAGGTCGGTCCCATTGAGCGCCTGAATCGCTTTTTGGGCATCCTCGGAACTTGCCATTTCAACGAAGCCGAAGCCCCGGGAGCGTCCCGTGAACTTATCGGTGATCACCCGGGCCGATTCAACGGCCCCGTGCGCCGAAAAGATCTCCTGCAATTGCGCGTCGGTGGTCGCGTACGGCAAACCACCCACATATATTTTACTACCCATGTAGTTCTCCTTTATTGGAAATCGTTGTGGTCTTTTGCCCTGAGAAACCGATCACCGCTGGAAGCAGAACATGGAGTGCATGACACGCTCTGGTCGGATGGTCCACGTGGTAGGAAATCGCAAGGAAAGACTACCTAAGACCTTCACCTCTACACAATGTCACTATCAGAAGGCCCCATACTGAAGTGTAAAATAAGACTATCCCATCTCGCCGGTCCATGCAAGCCCGAACTTACCTCCCCAATCTTACCCCCACCCCTTGGGCTTGGGCGCTATAATTCGGCGACAAGCTATTGCACCGATCACGGCTTTTGTATTAAGTGAACGGCTGATTGTAAACGTTTTCTTATCCTGAAGGAGGACATATGTATCAAACCAATCAATACGAAGGCATGCTAGCGGAAACCGTTACCATGCAAGGGCACAAAGGCGACGCCGTCAACGCCTACGTGGCCCGCCCGCTCGGCTCCGGACCGTTTCCCGGCATGGTCGTGATCCACCACGCGCCGGGCTGGGACGAATGGTACCGCGAATGCACGCGCCGGTTCGCCCATCACGGCTATGTCGCGATCTCGCCGAACCTCTATTTTCGCGACGGCCATGGAACGCCCGAGGATGTCGGCGCCAAAGTCCGCGCCGGCGGCGGGATACCCGACGAGCAGGTATTGGGCGACCTCGACGGCGCGAATAAGCTGCTGCGCTCACTGCCCTATGTCAGCGGCAAGGTTGGCGTGTTCGGCACTTGCTCGGGGGGCCGCCATGGGTTTCTCGCGGCCTGCCGCCTCAAAGGCTTCGACGCTCTGGTGGAATGCTGGGGCGGGCGCGTGGTGATGGCCAAGGAGGATCTTACGCCGAAGCAGCCGGTGGCGCCCATCGACTATACTAAAGATCTTTCCTGCCCGATGATCGGTCTGTTCGGCAACGATGACAAGTCGCCGTCACCGGAGCAGGTCAATCTGCACGAAGCGGAACTTAAGAAATATGGCAAGAGCCATGAATTCCATCGTTACGACGGCGCGGGTCACGGCTTTTTCTACTATGACCGGGCGGCCTATCGGCAAGAGCAGGCCGTGGACGGCTGGAAGAAGCTTCTCGCCTTCTGTGAAAAACATCTCAAATAGTTTGGGAAAGGAGCGCGACCATGTGCACGATGATTGCTCATCAGGCGAAAATCCAGGGCCGGGGAAAGAACGGCCAGGACTGGTTCGAGGTGCGCGAAGCGAACGTGTCCTACGATCATCCCTACGACATGCCGCTCGAGCACGCGCTGAACATCGACTTCGTCAACGAAGCCCAGGGTCCCGGTGCGCGCGTGGCAGTCGAACTTAGCGTCGAGGCGGCGCGCAATCTAGTCAAAACTATCGAGGCGGTACTGGCACAGGCCGAGCAGCGCGGCGTGCTGGAAGATATTCCGCAGGGAGTAACTCGCTAAAGCGAACCGGAATCGAGGCGGGCGAGCCGATTTTTTTCAGTCGGCGCATCCGCCTCGTTTCGTCGGCGAGCAGATTGTTTTTCCACGCATCATCGAGCCGATCTCTGATCTTGGAAATTTCCATCCGATCGATTGAATAATCCCGCAAATATGAACCCGGGCAGTCCCCAGGAGCCAACCATTCGGCCCTGGTCCTCACTGTTGATCTATGACTACAGGTTGCTCTGGGCCGCCAGTGTCTTGAATGCGCTCGCGATCCAGATACGCAACGTCGCAAGCCTCTATCAGGTCTACGACATCTCGGGGTCGGCCCTCCAACTCGGCCTCACCGGCTTCTTTCAAGCATTCCCCTTTGTGATCTTCGGTCTGTTTGCCGGAGCCGTGGCGGATGCCTTCGACCGGAAGATGCTGCTCGTCGCCAGCACCCTTGGCCAGCTGATTCCAAGCCTCCTACTGGGATTTTTGACTCTCACCGGGACGATTCAGGTGTGGCACATCTACACGCTCGGTTTTATCGGCGCCGTGGTCGATGTCTTCAATTGGCCGGCGCGCTCCGCTTTGATTCCGCGGCTTGTGCCGCCGGGACTTTTGATGAACGCTGTGACGCTGAGCACGATCATCATGCAAACCAGTTTTCTCCTGGGACCGGCGCTCGGCGGCGTGATGATCGATTACAACGGCCTGGTCGCAACCTACTTCACGACGATCGCCCTGCTGCTGCCGGCTGCGGTCGCAGTTCTAGGGATGCGCAGCTCCGGCGTGCCGCAGGGCGAACGGCGGCGTGTCAATCTGCGCAGCATCGTCGAGGGAATCGAGTTCATCTGGATCGAGCGCATCATCCTGTCGCTTTTCTTGCTCGACTTCGGCGTCACGCTGGTGGGATTTTATCGTCCCATCCTGCCGATCTTCGCCGCCGATGTATTCAAAATGGGCGCTTCCGGGTTGGGCGTGCTCTATGGCGCGCCATCGCTCGGCGCGGTCCTGGGCTCTGTCACTTTGCTGATGCTCGGCGATGTCCGGCGCAAAGGCGTGCTGGTCGTCGTCGCGGCTGTGATCTTTGCCGGAAGCCTGGCTCTGCTCGGACTCTCGCAATGGTTTTGGATGGCGCTGGGCGCCGTGCTGATTCTGGGATTTACCGACTCGCTCAGCGTCGCGATCCGTCGCACGGTGGTTCAAATCCTGGCGCCCGATCAACTGTTGGGCAGAGCCTCGAGCTTGATCACGGTCTTCTCCCAGGCCACCAATGGACTGGGCGCGGTACTTGCCGGCGCAGCGGCGCAAGCCTGGGGGGCGCCCAACGCGTTGCTGGTTGGCAGCGGAATCTGTTTTTTAATGATTCTAGCTACTTGCCTTGCAATTCCTCAGCTATGGCGTTACCGATCGGATTAGCCGTCGAAGATCGAAGATAGAGGATTGAAAATGGCTATCCTCGATCTTCCATCCTCGATCCTCGGCCTCGAATTCCACCCTCTCGGGGATTTTACTTCGCTTTGACCCGCCCGGTTTTTGCCTTCTCACCGACTTCGAAGTGGCGCCCTTGTACCGCCAGGGCCGCCTCTTGATCCAGCTCTTCGCTCCACTGGCCAAGGGAGTAGCCGAACCACGGCATCTGCGGTCTGAGTTTCGGCAACTCCAGCTCTTCCCAGATCTTGCGCGCGTTCTCCATATATTCCCGCTTGGGCAGCGACACCGGTGGAAATGGTTCCTTGAGAATCGCATTGCAGAGCATCGCCGATTCGTCGGCGGGCAAGTGATACGACACCACGTCGGTGCCCTTGGTCTCGTGCTCGTAGAGGAACGGCGGCGCATGGCCCTTTTCCATTCCGGGAAAGATTTGGACGTCCTTGTGCGGCTTCATGCGGTAACACATCGCCCAGAAGACCGCCGCCTCGTTGGACGGTTCGATATCCTCGTCGACGGCGATGACGATCTTGCCGACGCCCGGATGGAAAGAGCAGGCGGCGTGCAGCGCGCGCCACACTTCCGCCTCGTTGGGACGGCGCATCTGGATGATCACCAGTTTATAAGTATTCGTCAGCGGCTCGTGCATCTCGACGCGCAATACGCTGGTGATGCGGCATTCATCGCGCAGGTGCACGAGCATGAGCCGGTCGTAGCCGATTTTGCGGATCACCGACGATTCGCTCGGCGTCAACTGGCTCAGCCACGAAGTGTAAATGGCATCCTTGCGGTGAGTGATCGCGGTCACGTCCATGAACGGATTCAACTGGCGCGGATGCATGTAGCCGTGGGATTCGCCGAAGGGTCCCTCGGGCTCGATCCACTCGGTGTTCAGGAAACCTTCGATGACGATCTCCGCGTCCGCCGGCACCATAATGTCATGAGTCTTGCACTTGACCGTCGGGATCGGCTCCCCCGCCAAACCGCCCGCCACGCCCAATTCGTCGACGCCATAGGGAACCTTTTGCACCGACACGTAGGACACGATTGGCGGCGCGCCGACCACCAGCGCCGCTGGAAGATGTGTTCCTTTCGCTTGAGCTTTTTTCCAGTGGAGATAGATGTCCTGGCCCAAGCCGGACGGGAACACGCCCACGCGGCGGCGCGCCTTAATCTGGCCGCGATAGTTACCGATGTTCTGTATGCCCGTTTCCGGGTCCGCGGTAATCCAGTGCGAGCAAGTCGTGTACGGCCCGTTATCGAAACCCGGCGTGGAGATCGGCACGGGAAACTTATCCAGGCCGAAACCTTCCTTGTCGAGCTCGTCACCGATGTGAACAACATCCTGACATTTCGCGCTGGTCACCGCCACCGGAGCGATGGGTTCGGAAAGAGCCTTCTTCCACTTCGCGTCCATCTCCTCGACGGTGTTGCAGCCCATGCCGAGATAGTAGATCGCCGGATTTCCCGCCAGCGCGCCGACGACGACCGGCATACTATAGCGTCGCCCCTTGGCGTCGGTGACGTTTTCGAACAGCCACGCTTTACGATCCTCTTCCGTCAGGCCGCGGTACTGCCAGCGCACCAACGGGTGAAGCTCGGTATCTTTGTTGATGAGCCGGGTGACGCGGCGCAAAAGACCGTTAGCTTCCAGTTTTTTCAAGTGCTCATGTAAATCGGTGTAGGCCATAGTTCGCTCTCTCCTTTAGAAATTTTCAATTGAATCGCCGTTCACAACCGTGCCTGATAGTTTCCACATCACTCTTGGAATTGGCTCACAGTCTGGTTTGCAGAACGTCAAGCAGTCATCCGCGAGAACGGCACCGAGGCGGGTGATTCCTAGCAAAATATAGACGCCAAACGAATCTGTCAACATGGCCTTCGCCCCGCATCCGCAACATGAAGTGATTTTTTTCCGGCGCGCGCGCCGTTGTAAAGTTTGCCTCAATCCGGTAGGAAAAGAAGCGAGCTTCCATCAATCAGAAGATCCAAACGAACATCTTTCCAGCCTAAATACGGATTCTCAATGCATCGATGTTGCGCCCGAGCTGACCACCTTTCGGCCGCGCTTGCCTCCCGGAATTAGCAAATCGTGCAACCGAAAGACAATCTGCCCGCCACTACTACAGAACGCTATTGGTTTTGGGCGCTGGCCGCGTTTTGCTGCTTCATGGTGTTTCAAAACCTCGGCGCCGCGCATCTCTTCGAGCCGGATGAAGGCCGCAACGCGGAGCGCGCCAGAGAGCTGCTCTTACTCAACAACTGGGCGATCCCCCATGAAAATTTTCTGCCCGCGTTGGACAAGACCATTTTTCTCTACTGGTTGATTGCGATCGCTTACAAATTGTTCGGCGTGTCGGAATGGTCGGCGCGATTGCCGTCCGCTCTGGCCGCGCTCGGCTGCCTCTTACTGGTCTACCGGTTCGCCCACGACCGATGGGGGAATTGGGTTGCCCTGTGGAGCACCTTGATCCTGCTAACGAACATTCAATTTTTCTTTTATTCTCGGCTCGTCATTTTCGACATGACCTTGGCCTTATTTACGACGCTCGCGTTGATCGAATATCACCAGGCGCTGGAGACCGGCGATCCGCACGCTCGACCACGCCACATCGCGCTGATGTCCGCCGCCATGGGTTTGGCGACCCTGGCCAAAGGCCCGATCGGCGCCCTGCTGCCGGCAATGGTCATTTTTTTCCATCTGCTGTTGCTGCGAAGATGGTCCTTCCTGGCGTGGAGAAATCTGTTGCTCGGCGGAATCGTTTTCAGCGCCATCGTCGCGCCCTGGGCCGGCTGGACGGAGACGAGATATCCGGGATACCTGCGCTATTTCTTTTGGGAGGAGAACATACTGCGCTTTCTCACGCCGCATTTCCAACGCGGCGAACCCTGGTACTATTTTTTCATTGTCTTGGCTTGCGGTTTTTTTCCCTGGAGTCTGCTGCTTCCGTCCACCGTCAAGAATACCTGGAACAAATCCCCGGCCAAGGACAACCTGTTCTTGATTCTCTGGATCGTCGTTCCATTTCTGTTTTTCTCAGCCTCCAATTCCAAGCTGCCCCATTACATCCTGCCGATATTTCCCGCGCTTTCCATCCTCACCGGGCGATACATTAATGCGATCAGCGAGGATCCCGGCACGACTCGCCGTTGGGTCTTGTCCCTGCCCTGGCTGGCGCTGCTTTGCATGGCAACCTACCTGATCATCGGCGCCTATCAGCCAGCCCTGCTCCACCGTGAGATTCGGGAAACCGTCACGCAGATGTCAGTGTTTCAGCAAACCACAAGTATCGCCCTCATATTCGTTGCCGCCTGGTTTGCATTCAGCGGCTTAAAAGGCCGGTGGCAGGAACAGCGCAGCGTATACCTTTGGCACTGCTTGGGGATGGCTTTGCTCTTTCTTTTCGTCGCCCAGACTTTTGCGGCCGCTTCGCAAACGCGTTCAGCGAAGACGCTGGCAGAGCGCGCAAGCGCATTCATCCGACCGCAAGATCAGCTGGTCTTTTACGATGTCTATCTGAATGGATTGCCCTTTTATCTCCGCGTCGAAAGGCCGATCTGGGTGATCTGGTCGGGGCAAAGCAAAATCATCATGCAAAACATTTACGTTGCCCAGAAGCAACCCGCACCGGCCCCGGGTTACGGGCCGGTGCTTTTCACTTTCGAGGAGTTCGCCAAGGAATGGAAAGACGGTAAACAGGCGTTGCTGGTCTTTCTAAAACAGCGGCAAATTTCCCGCTTGTCGCGTCAAGGCGGAGAACTACTGAAGGAGCTGACCAGAGCCGGAGAGTTCGTCGTGGTGAGCAATCATTGACGGCCGCGCGGCCATCGAGGCGAAAGTTTTACCCGGATATTGATTCCGCTGAAAAACCCGTGTTCGCCCTTCGACTAAGCTCAGGACGAACAGGAATTGTATTGAAACGACTGACGATTTTCCGTTCATGCTGAGGCCCTCGAAGCATGAACGGTGGTTTTTCAGCGGATTCGATATTTCAATACAGGCTGCGAAAAAAGCCGCTGTCTTCGAATTTCTTACAGAAACTCATATCCACGAGTTCTTCCGCCTTGACCTGCGCCGCCTTGGGGTTGAGCCCATGCTGGGCCATCAGTTTGACCACCGATACCATGCCTTCCATCGACGGACAGGGCCGGCGCGGCATGGCCACGATCAGATTCTGATAGGCATTCTCGGCCTTATCGGGCGGCAGGCGCAGATTGCGTCCCAAGCTTTTGACGACGATCTCCCTGTTGGCCGGCTTGAGCGCGAAAGCGACGCCTTCGACCGTCGCCCGCGCGATGTTTTCGACCAACTGGGGGTTGCCCTTGATCAGGCTGCGCGCCACGACGACGCCGGACGACTGAAACGGAACGTTTTCCTTGCCGAGATCCACCAGCACGCGGTAGCCTTCTCCGACCACGACCTGGCCGAACTCGGGCGACAGGGTCGTCGCCTCGACGGCACCGGAGCGCAACGAGCCCATGCGCTCGGGAACCCCGCCCACGCCCAGCAGCACGATGTTGTCCCGGCGCGGCACCAGCCCAAGATGATCGAGGGCGACGTAAGCCGCCATCGAAGCCGAACCGGCCGGTGTGCCGATGGCGACTTTCTTGCCCTTCAAATCCTCGCCGCTTTTGATCGCCGGCCTGGCGACGAACAGATAGTCGAGCCGGTGCTCAAGGCCCAAGATCATCGCGAAATCAGCGCCGCCAGTGTTGGCATTCAAGACATGCGTGCCGCCGACGAGTCCGACCGGCACCTGCCCGGCGAGCATCGCCTGCATCGCCCGCCCCGCGATTATAAATACCAGGTCGACATCCAAGCCGTATTTGCGGAAGATCCCCTGTTCCTTGGCGATCCACAGCGGCTCGACGTTGTTGCTGATCGCCCCGTGGGCGATGAGCAACTTGGTCGGCTCGGCGGCCCGCAACGTGGCTTGACCCGCTCCGATCAAACAAGCGGTCAAAAAAATTATCCCGACTCTGTTTCTCATCTCAAGCCTCATGCCTTTCACCTACCTGATCACTTTATCCGCCCGCACCAGCACGTTGGGTGGGATCGTCAGACCTATTTGCTTCGCCGCTTTCAGATTGATGATGAACTTGAACTTCATCGGCTGCTCCACGGGAAGGTCGGGAGGTTTTCTGCCTTTCAGGATCTTGTCGACGTAAGTAGCGGCGCGCCGGAAGTTATCGGAAAGGCTTGCCCGACAGGTAAACTTACGCGGCTGAGGCCCAGTCATACAGAGCTATCTTCGAGCAACAGTGCGCAAAAGCCGGCCTGCCGAAAGTGCTCGTCAGTTGTCAGGGCTTCTGACAAGGCGCGCTCACGCATAGCGACGAAGGACGCACAGTCTGTCAAGCCCCAATCTTTATCAGGACGTTTTCGATACAGCTCAAACGCAGCAGTGAAGAGGTCAGAAGAAGCGGGAACGATTTCAACCAGAGCGCTTGCTTGCAGAGCCGCGATCACTTGCGCTGCTTGGAGCCGAAATCTAACCGCTGCCAGTCCGTCAGCAATCTCGACCAGCACGAACTCGGTGGTGATGAGCTGCCGTCGGTCCGTCGCGAGCTTCCGTTCCCACCGGACTGCTACCTCGTGCCATTGATCACGAATGTTGATCAGGGCATTGACGTAGGACGTGTCCAGAAAGACCGGCTGAGGTTCAGCCGCCACCGCCGTCGTTCTCCAGGCGGCCGTGTGCGTACCAACTATGGCGGGTCGATAAGTCAGTAACGCCCATGTCGATTGCCAACCTGCCGATCTCTGTTAGAGGGTAGGGACCCGCTTCGCCGCTCTCTTTTCATCCTCCCGCTCGATGATCACCAGGTAGCGAACGTTTGGTTTCAAGTCGACCGTTTCCTCAGGGCGAAGGACTTCGCCATCGAAGACGGCTCGAACACTCTTAGCCATTGACTCCCCTTTCTGAGCGCGACGCTAGATAAAATCCTTGCGGTCTCATTTCTGCTCGATCGGATCGATATTTACCCCGCAAAAACTTGCTGTCGGCAGACGGTCGGCAACCAAGAAGATTCTTTCCGAAGTCCCAGGTGAAGTCAAGGCGATGTTCCATCACAAGGGACAGCCAAGAACTGCGGAAAGAAATCCGTTGAACGAAACCACAGAATCTGAAGCGCTGTGAGATTGAACGCTGAATCGCTCCCTGTGAATTGGAGAATTGGCACTCTGGAGCAATACTGTGAATCGAATCGTCCCAACACTCCATCACTCCATGTTTTCACCTGATCACCTTATCCGCCCGCACCAACACATTCGGCGGAATCGTCAGGCCGATGGCTTTCGCCGCTTTTAAATTGACGATGAACTCGAACTTCATCGGCTGTTCCACGGGAAGGTCTGCGGGCGTCCTGCCTTTCAGAATCTTGTCCACATACGTAGCGGCGCGCCGGGACAAGTCGTTGAAGTTTGTTCCATAGGACATGAGGCCACCATCGTCCACAAATTCTCGCCTGTCGTATATCGCTGGCAGCCGCCTCTTTACCGCAAGGTCTGCAATCTGTGTTCGGTGAGCGCCGGCGACGCCGCCCGCCACCAGCCAAAGGACTGCGTCAGCCCGCCCCTTCACTGCGGCTCGGAATGCGGTCTCAATATCCTTGGGATCTAGTACGTCCAGGTATTGAAGCTTCACCCCGAACGCCTTTGCGGCGAGTTCGATCTCTTCTAACGCTTGCGCATTGCCCGGTCTGGTCGAGGTCCCGAGCACAGCTACACGGGAGAGCTTAGGAACGATCTCCTTCAGAAGCTCCAGTCGTTTTCCGCTTAACTCCGGAGTAAGGGTTGCCAATCCAGTGATGTTCCCACCAGGCCGCGCCAGGCTGGCGACGAACCCGTTGCCAACAGGATCGGGATCCTGCGCCATGACAATGGGAATCGTAGAAGTTGCTTCCTTGACGGCACGGGTTGCTGTCGGACCACTCGTGACGATGATGTCGACCTTGAGACGCACTAACTCTGCCGCGAGCGCGGGGAGGCGATCGATTTTTTCCTCTGCATGTCTCCACTCAATGACAATGTTTTTTCCCTCGACGTACCGAAGCTCGCGCAGGCCTTGCCAGAATGCCTCGATGCGCTCCGGGTTAGTGGAAGAGGAGGAAGCACTTAGGTATGCTGTCCGGGGCACTTTCGTTGGCTGCTGCGCCTCGGCGGACAAGCTAAGCGCGAAGAGCATGGTGCATAGAGCGATGCGATAGATTTTTTTCGTCATGGTTTTTCTCCGCTTGCTATTGCCTACCGTCTACTGCCTACCGCCTTCTTCTCACACCTTTCACCGTCACTGTTTGTAAAGTTTCTCGACAAAGCCGCTCTTTTTTATCTCATCCAGGAACGTCACGTTGATGTAATGGCTCGGCGGCGGTGACTTGGGCGCGTTGATCTGCTCCAGCTCCGAGCGCAATCCCTCTTCGTCAGGGTAAGGTAAGGGCTTGAGTGAATCTTTGTAGTCGTCATACCACATGCCGAGATGCTCTTCGCTCAACCCGCGCATATATTTTTCCAAAATGCGCACGGTACCGGCCTTGTTGGTTTTAAAGTAATGAATCGCCTCGACATAAGCCTGCATGAAACGCGTAACCGGGTTACGATCGCTTTTGAATTTACGCTCGGTCGTGCCGAGAGGCGCATCCAAGCCCGTGAAGCCCAGCTCCTTCGAGCTGCCGCCTTTGAGCGGCTTGGCCTTGCCGCGATAGAAGAGCAGCGAACTCGATTCACCGAGGATCCCGATTTCGATTTTGCCGCTTTCCAACGCTTGGGCCACGTTCGTCGTTCCACCCATCTGCAGAATCACCACTTCGGATTCCTTGATGCCGGTTTTTTTCAACGCCGAGCGCAAAAACGTATCGCCCGCCGAGGCATATTGAGTAATGCCGATGGTTTTGCCCTTCAGTTCCTTAAAGCTGCTGATCGGTGAATCCAACCGTAGCACCACGCGTTGGGAGACGAAGCCCGAAAGCGAGGCAAGGATCACCACGTCGGCCCCTTGCATGCGCGCGCGGAGAAAAGCCGGTGCGCCCACCACCGCGTAGTCGAGCTCGCCGGCGATCAGCGTCTGCACCGTGCGCGGGCTGCCCGGAATAAACACCACGTCTCCTGACAGCCCATGCTTGGCGAGCAGACCGGAGTCTCGGACGACCCAGAACAATCCCTGGCCGGGATTGATCGCCACATGGGCAAGCGTCAGCTTTTGCGCCGAAGCGAAGTTCGGCACGAATCCGATAAGGAGCGTAACCAGGAAGATAATCCGCATAAGCGCTTGCCATACTCGTTTACTGCGATGGCTGGCTCATGTCAATCGATAGCTATCGGGCGCTCCAACCCGAATGCGATTTTCTTTGCAACCCCTGTGCAAAGCGATTCGAGCTTATGATACAAACAAGCGGTGGCAAACGACCGGAAATCATTTCAAGTGACATAGGAAGGTATCATGGCGAAGCAACGCTACAACGCGGCGGTCCAGCGGGTGAAAGGCTTTCTCGAAATGGCTTCGGGGCTTTACGAAACTTCGCTTTCGTACCGGACGAAAAGAGCGGCCGAAGGCGTGCTCCAGACCGATTCCCGGCTCGGTTATTACCTGCAACTATCGCTCTTGCCGCGGGGCAAACAGGGGGATTGCATCTCGCTCTCATTCGCGGCGGACAGTTTTCGCGAGCTAAAACTACTCGCCGAAGGAAAGGTGTCCGTCGCCTGGATCAATCCCTCGGCGTCGGTGACCCTCGCCTACCGCGGCACGGGACCGCTGCGCGGGCGCATTCCCTTGCGCGCGATCGCGGTATTTCCTTCGTGGGACGTCATGGGATTTGCCGTACACGAATCTACCGGCATCACGTCTCTCACGCAAATCAAGGAAGAACGGTTTCCGCTTCGCCTTTCCACCGGACCGTTGGGGAAGCGTGATTTGGTCGAGAGCCCGGTGACTTTTATGGTCCATGCGGCTTTGAAGGCCACCGGTTTTACCGTCGAGGATCTGCGCAAGTGGGGCGAAAAAATTCAGGCGGTCTCACGCCCGAGCCATCCGGACCGCCGGGCGGGCATCGAAAATGGAACGATCAACGCGGTCTTTGACGAAGGCATCAAGAGCTGGGGCCAAACCGCCTTGGACCACGGCTTTCGTTATTTACCTATCGACGGGCCCCTGCTGAAGCGCTTAAAAGCGATGGGATATCGCCCCGGGGTGGTGCCCAAGTCTCACTTCAAAGGCATGACGCGCGATGTCCCGACCATTGATTTCAGCGGCTGGCCGATGGTTGTCCGCGCTGACATGCCGAACGATGTCGCCTACGCGCTCTGCGAGGCGCTCGAACTGCGCCGCCGCACCATCCCCACAGACAATTTTAGACCTTTGAAGATCGCCGACCTCTGCGCCAACGACGCCGAAGCGCCCTACGACGTGCCGCTCCATCCGGGCGCGCGCAAGTTTTATCGTGAAAGAGGATATCTTAAGTAGTCCCAGCGCGGCAAACCCACAACCGAATCGGAGTATCTCGCGCAAAGGCGCAAAGCATGCCCTGAGCGAGGTCGAAGGGGGCGCCAAGGAAAACTAATTCAAAGATTGGGGAATAGACTCTTATCTTTGCGAACTTGGCGTCTTGGCGGGAGAAAATCCGAAGCTCCTGTCGTCCAAGGGTCGCAGACCGGCAGAAAATTTGCGCAACCTGACTAACCCTCAATGATAGTAATACAAAGGAGATCAACAATGAGTATCACTGGAGTGCGTTTCGGACATGTTGCTTTCAAAGTCGCCGATACGGAGCGCAGCGTGCGCTGGTACGCCGACGCCTTCGGCGCGCGGAAGATTTACCATGCGGAGGCCAAGGGCGACCGGCCCGAGCTGATGTTCTTGGAATTCGCCAGAGGCCAGTTAATCGAGTTATTCAGCGGCGGCAAGAACATCTTGCCCTCCCCTCCCGATCCGATCGGTTACCTCCACTTCTGCCTGTTGGTGGATGATTTGGAGCAGGCGCTCGAACATCTCGCGAAGATGAACGTGAAACCAGTGCGCAAATTCATTGGCCGCGCCGAACAGCGCATCGCTTTTATAAATGACCCGGACGGCAACAGCATCGAGCTGATGCAGATTCCGCCGGAGTCGCCGCTTTACCGCAATTGGGGGTAAACGACCCCGAGCAGCCGTTTGACCTCTTGAACGACTGTGTAAGACCGGACAGATATTGCACCGGATGAGAGGTGGGGCGCGACAGCCCTCTTCTTCACGCTACCACGAGAAAAACGCGAAGGCCCGCACTTCGATGCTTTGCCGCGGTGGCGCGTTAGGGGGAGACGCGGGATCGACGAACGAGGTGTGCGGCGTGAAGCGGGCCCGGCCGTCCCTCTCCGAATCGTACACCTTGAACACCAGCGCCTCATCGCGCCGCATTTGCGGAAAATAATACCACCGGTGGTTGGCGTTGTACTTCAATCTGTACGTCTGCCCCACCCGGTGCGGGTAGCGGCGCTCGGCCACTATAAGATCCTCCATCTCCACGCTCTTGGCATCGGCAACCGCGAGTGGGTTTGACTGGATCGGCTGATTGATCGCCCGCCACACCTGGATGATGGCAAAGCGATGCGCAAGCAATGCTTCGGCTTCGTCGGGGAGAAATTCGCGCACTCGGTTCGGCCCGGACCATTCCGTATAATCATTGTGCGCCGAGAGCACCGGCTCGCGGATGAGCTTCGCCTCCCGCTCCGCCTCATCACCCGAGCGCAGCGTGTGATCGAAGATCACCACACGCGAGGCCCCCGATGCGCCTTTGATCAATTGTTCGACCTCCGGGTAGTAAACCGTTTTCAGTTGCTCGGCGTCGAAGAAGTCCGCAACCTTCGTCTTGTGCTCGACGAAGACAAATCCCTGCTCTTCCAGCGAGAGCTTGCCGGCGATCAGCCGGCCGTTGCCGACCGTCATCGGTTTCAGCTCATGCGTTCCCGTCTTGCGCCGGCGAATATTGTTCGGGCCGAAGGTTTCGTTGACGAGCTTCTCGCCGGTGTCTATCGTATACGGGATTTCAGCGGTCACGGATTCAGCCATAAACGACGCCTCCACTTCTGCGCTGAGGGTATCATCAATCAGGCTCAGTGTCATGGCAATGCGCGATGGCCCTCGATTGAAAAGGCCTTGAACGCCGGGAAGAAAAACAAGTGGAGCCCCACGGGCAAACCCGTGACACCCTCCACTACGCCCGTGAGGCGGAATCCTGAGCGAGAGCCCGGGCCAAGGCCGGGGCTCAAGTCGAAGGGTCGAGATTGGACTGAGGATGTTTGATTCTCTACAACTTCGCCGAGTCGAGCATCTCGACATGATTGTCGTGAATGAAGAACCCCGCCGCAAGCAGCGGAGTATCGAAGAAAACGCACTTCGAGCGAAATTGTAGGGTGGGTGGAGCGCAAAGCGCCGATACCCACCGGGGGGAACGATGGGTATCGCTAACGCTCAACCCATCCTACGCCGGAATCGCGGCGCAGCAAGCTGCGGGGAATTAACCCGTAGCGATTCAAAACCCCGATCCCCGATTCCCAGTCTCCACCCTTGCATTAGCCCCGTTATCTGCAACCATAAGGGCTAGTCCAATCTAGCGGTAACAAGAAGCGCTGCCCTCAGGGACATCGAAACTCCGCGGCGCGCGCGGAGGAAACACAACGGCCACGCATCCGTCAACTCGCAGGAAGGAGATTTCCATGAAACATGTTCGCTGGTTCTTAATCGTTTGTTGGACACTCACTCCCGCGTTTGGTCTGCGTGCCGCGCAGGACAGCGGTTCGGTGGAGACAACGGTGAAAACGGTCACCCTCGATCCCGAGTCCAAAGCCCCGGTGGTAATCCTAGAGACCGTCGGTGACAAACGGCTACTTCCCATCTGGATCGATATGCCCGAAGCCCGGGCCATTGCTCTCGAGCTCGAACAGATCGCCCCGCCTCGCCCCCTGACCCATGATTTGATCCGCAATCTGCTCAACGGATTGAGCGTCAAATTGCAGCGCGTGACTGTCAGCGATCTGCGCAACAACACCTACTTCGCAGTGCTCTCGCTTGAGTTCAGAGGCCAGACGCTGGAAATCGATTCGCGTCCCAGCGACGCCATCGCCGTCGCCCTGAGAATGAAGGCGCCGATTTACGCCACGACGGAAGTACTGGCGAAAGCCAAACCACTACTGACGCCAAGCAGCCGCGGGGAGCAGGCACGACAGAAATTGGGGCTGCAAACGCAAGATCTCACCGCCGAGCTGGCGGCTCTTCTCGATCTCTCGTCTCAGCGCGGAGTTTTGGTAGCCGATGTAGCGGCTGGAAGCCCAGCCGCAAACGCAGGCCTGCAGCGGGGTGACATACTTACCAAAGCAAACGACAAACCCGTTCAATCAACCGCCAACTTCGACGCTGTTCTTGAAGCGGCAAAAGCGCCGGCGCAAATCCGTCTCGAAGTCTTAAGAGAGGGCAAGCCGATCGTCATCATGATCGACTCGCCATCCTAGGCCGAGCATGGTAGACCCCGATGAGACTTCCGTGGCGATCTCGCGCAATGGCTCGAAGGCGGTTGCGAGGTCATCGACGATTTCCCGGGCGAGTTCGACTGAGACCCAAAGGTCAGAATGTCCCCTTTTCATCGCGGTGATTCAATGGTCGTCAGGTAATCGGGCTGCGGCGCGCATCTGCCCGGTCGCTCTCTGCCAGGACCGATTGAGGCTTGCAAAGAAGAGTCCCGCCACGACGAACACGCCGACGAGGGACCACAACAGCGGCTCGTAGGTTGCCCACCGGTCAAAGATCGCTCCGGCGATCACCGGACCGAGAACCCCTCCCCATGTGTAAAACAAGACCATATAGCCGCGAATCCTGGCGTAATGTTTCCTGCCGAACAAATCTCCGACCACCGCCCAGCCAAGGGGGAAAGTGGTCTCCACGAGAGCGAAGAAGATCGTAAACAGACACAGAGACCAGAGCGAGTTACCGAGGATCGGGAGAAACATCGCGGCGGCCCCGGCGAATAAAATGACCGCCGTCAGGCGGGGCTTGTTCGCCTTGTCGGCAAACCAGCCCATTATCAGCGTCGATGCCATGCCGAGAAATGCGTAGACACTCAGCAACAAAGCCGCCTCCGATTGGCTGAGCCCCTTCCAAACCATCAGGGGCACGAAATGAACGGAGATCGCATGGTAGGAACCGTTGCGAATCCCCGCCGCCAGCACCGAGCCCCAGAACGCGAAGGAGCGCAGCGCCTCGGCCACGGTGACATCGACTTCCGATTTGATCGTCTGCTCTTGGCCGTCTTTGCCGGGTGCCGGGCTCGCTGGTTCGTCACCGTCGGGTAGGAGCCCGATGCTTTCCGGCGACCGGCGAATCGTCAGGCTCAACGGTACGCCAATGACGAGGAATAGAAGCCCGCCGATGGCCGCTCCCCAACGCCATCCCCAGGTTTGCACGATGACGCTTAGGACCGGGGCCACCAGAACTCCACCCAGCCCAAACGCCGCGCTGCTGATGGTGATGGCGCGGGCACGGTGGCGGATAAACCAGGTGTTGATCAACACCATCGGCGCATGCATGAAACCGCCGGCGTGGGCGAGAGAAATAACGCCGAGATAGACGATCAAGAAAAATGCGTAACTGTTGGCCTGGGAGAGCAGCAGGTAGCCGACTCCCATCAGGAATACCGCAGCCAGCATGATCGGCTTGGGGCCGTAGCGGTCGAGCAAATGACCGACGATCGGTCCCTCGATGGCGCCTTCCGCGCGCGCCAGCGAAAAAGCCAGCGAGGTCGAGGTTCGGTTCAGGTTCAAATCGTGGCTGAGCGGAAGAAAAAAGACCGTAAAGCCGAAACTATGAAGCCCCGCGCCGAGCACGCGCAAGGCGCAAGTGGCGGCCACCATGCGCCAGCCGTAAAAAAGGCCGCTTAGTTTGTTGGGCAAGGGAACGGTCCTGTAGCAGTCGTTAGAAGTTTATTAAGTAAGATTAGCTCTTACCATGTGGTTGACACAAACATTTCGAGTCGCATCTAAATTGGACTTATTCCCATTTCCCGTTTCTTCGAGAACGGACTGAGGCGTGGTTTCCATATTCCCAGATTCCGAATATGAATCAGTAACTCCACGTCGCATGTCCGAGCGGAGCAGCGTTCAATTCGCTTCGACGCGAACGCCATTGCGGCAGGGTCGCATTCATCAGCGCAAGGAAATTGTCGTTATGATATCGCTCCAGCAGATGCACCAATTCGTGGACGACGATGTATTCGAGGCACTGAACCGGCTTTTTTGCTAATTCGAGGTTTAGCCAGATGCGGCGAACTTTGACGTTGCACGCGCCCCACTTAGTTTTCATTTTCTTGATCGCCCATTCATCGGCCTGAACGCCGAGGGCTCGTTGCCATTTTTGCAGAAGTGGCGGGATCAGTTCCTTGAGTTGTTGGCGATACCAGCGCTGCAAAACCCGTTCGCGTTGCTCGGCGCTGGATTCTCGCCGCACATGTAGCTCGATGACCGACTTATTTCGGGCCATTACCTTGCCCGGTCCCTCGTACGTCACAACACGGAGGCGGTAACGCTGCCCTAGAAAATAATGGCTCTCGCCGCTGACCATTTCCCGTTCGGACTGGCGCGGCTGCGCTTCAAATCTTGCCCGTTGCCGTTTGATCCAACCGAGCTTGCCGACAACCGCTAACCGCACCGCGGCGTCGCTGACTCTGAGCGGTGCCGCCACTCGCACGCGGCCATGTGGCGGATACACTCCCAGGTGCAGATTCTTGATGCCTTTACGGACAATTTCAACCGGCACGCCACTCACTCTAATCTGGCTTTTGTCAGTAATCATTCTGATTTTTCACTAGCTCAAGGATGCGTTCCACAAGATCGTCCATCGGCTCACCCTTGTTTGCGCCGTAGGTCCCCGGTGCCTCAGTTGCCGCACCACTGCTTTCGCCGGTTCTGGTCAAGTTATAAGACTCAACCGCGGCCTTGATG
>Ga0326597_10005006_pt1 | contig 18521 bp, 16 predicted proteins | sample RVTome_12_FD_203789 | JGI IMG/M metagenome (GOLD analysis project Ga0326597, IMG submission 203789) | Soil microbial communities from uranium-contaminated site in the Upper Colorado River Basin, Wyoming, United States - RVT100D185 | ecosystem: Environmental > Terrestrial > Soil > Contaminated >... | reverse complement strand
CTGGCCAAGCTTGGTCGAGTCGAGCGAACTCTGGGAAGAGACCAGCGCCGCCTCCAGGGCTTTGATCTGCGCTACCCCGTTGGTGACGCCCAGGAACGCCGAGCGCGTATTGAGTGCCACGGTGCGTCTGGTGTTCTCCAGGTCTTGCGTCGCCTTGTCTTGGTTCGCCAGCGCTTCCCTGACCTTGGAGGTGGTGAGTCCGCCCTGGTAGAGGGGCACCGCCAGCTGCAGCCCGATGTATTTGGTGGTGCTGTCGAAACCCGCGCCACCCTGCACGCCGGAGCCCTGGGCGCTGTCGCTGTAAGAGGCCACCGCATCAAGCGTCGGCAGATGGCCGCTGCGGTTCCTGGAGACTTCCTGCATGGCGATGTCGGCTGCGGCCTGCGCGACCCTCACCTGCAGGCTCGAGGCGCTCGCCTTCTCGACCCAGTTGTCCATGTTGTTGGGATTGGGCAGCGCAGGGGTGAAGCGGCTGGAGAGCTTAGCCAGTTCCGGCGGCAGCCGACCGGTGATCTGGCGCAGCGTCTGCTTCTTGATCTCGAGGTCGTTGCGGGCGGCAATTTCCTGCGACGCCGCGAGATCATGGCGCGCCTGGGCATCGTTGGCGTCCGTGATGGTGGCGGTGCCGACTTCAAAGTTTCGTTTGGCTTGGGCCAGTTGTTCGGAAAACGCCGTCTTTTGCGCCGCAGCGAGCGCCACATTGTTTTCGGCCAGGAGCACGTCGAAATAGGCCTGCGCCACTCGCACGATCAAATCCTGGGCGAACTGCAGAAAGATCGCCTCCGCCTGCGAGACCTGGTTCTTCGCCTGCTCGTAGGTGATCCAGTTCTGCAAGCGGAACAACGGCTGGGTGGCGGTGAGGCTCAGGCTGTTGGAGTTGTAGCGCGCGCTGCTCGCGGGCGCGGCGCCACGAAACTGCAGGTCGCGGTCGTTATACTGGGTGCTGGCCGACAAAGTCACCGCCGGCAGTATTCCTGCCAGCCCCTGCGGCAGCTTCTCCTGCCCCGCGAGATAAGACGCCCGCGCCCCCGCGTATACCGCGTCCGCCGTCTGCGCTTCGCGGTAGATCGAAATCAGGTCGGCGGCCGGCACCGCGGAAGCCGCCGCGAGCAGAAACGCAAACAATGCCCCTGTAAGAATGTTCATGTATTCAAAACACGAATCTTTCCGGCTGCGGCGCGTTGCGCAGCGCGGGGATACAGGTCTCGAACAGCCCGAGCGCGTTGCACGCGCCACTGCCGGCGCAAACTATCAGACGCGCCTCCATTACCGGAGCTTCACCGACGACCGCCAGCAGACGGCCGCCCGGATTCAGGCTGCGCCCAAACGCATCCGCCAGCACCGGCACGGATCCTGTCAATACGATCACGTCGTAGGGTCCGTGCCTGTCCCAGCCGCGCGCGGCGTCCCCGACCTCGAGCGTGACGTTGGTGATGCCGTGCGCCTCGAGCCTGGTCGCCGCCTGCGCGCTGAACTCGGGAATAATTTCGACGCTGGTGACGTGTCCGCCGCGCTTGGCGAGCAGCGCCGTCATGTAGCCGCTGCCGGTGCCGACTTCCAGAATGCGGTCGCCCGGTTTGACGGTGAGCTCCTGCAGCATGCGCGCTTCGAGCCTGGGCGCCAGCATGGTTTCGCCCGCTTTTGCGTGATCCGCGAGCGGGATCTCCATGTCGACGAAAGCGAGGCTGCGATATCGCGCGGGCACGAACTCCTCGCGCCGTACCGTAAACAGCAGGTCGAGCACTTCCTGGTCCAGCACGTCCCACGGCCGGATCTGCTGCTCGACCATGTTGAACCGCGCGCGTTCGACGTGTATCTGTGTATTCATGGCTGAGAGGGGGTAGGGCGAATTAAAATCGGGCTTCTGAGCTTGCAATTATCGCATAAATCCAGTAGCGTTATCGACTACACGTTAGGGGTCCTTGGTCGGGAGTCACGGCCAGGGTGAGAGAGTCCCTTACAACCTGATACGGGTAATGCCGTCGTAGGGAAGCGTGGAGCGGGTTTCCTCTCCCACCTCCTTACCTCACAAGGCCGTGCCCGGGCGCAGCCTGCGCACGCCGTGTTGCGCGTGATTCGAGAGGAGCATGAACATGAACGCCAATCCCAAGTTTCTCAGCGCCACGGCGCACGTCGACGCAGCGGCGATCAATCCGCTGCCGAATTCGCGCAAGGTTTATGTGCCGGGTTCGCGCCAGGACCTGCGGGTGCCGATGCGCGAAATCAGCCAGTCGGATACACCGGCCGGCATGGGCGCGGAAAAGAACCCGCCGATTTACGTCTACGATACCTCGGGGCCGTACACCGATCCGGCGGCGAAAATCGACATTCGTTCGGGTCTCGCGCCGCTGCGCGAGAAATGGATAGCGGAACGCAACGACACCGATCGCCTGCCGGACCTGACTTCGGAATATGGGCGCCGCCGCGCGGCAGACGCCAAGCTCGCCGAACTACGTTTTAACCTGAAGCGCCAGCCGCGCCGTGCCAAACCGGGCATGAATGTGTCGCAAATGCATTACGCCCGCAAAGGCATCGTCACCCCGGAGATGGAGTACATCGCGATCCGCGAGAACCAGCGCCGCGACGGGCTCACCGAATTGATCACCCGCCAGCATGCGGGGCAAAGCTTCGGCGCCGCCATTCCCAAGGTGATGACGCCGGAATTCGTGCGCGACGAAGTCGCGCGCGGCCGCGCCATTATTCCTGCCAACATCAACCACCCGGAAACCGAGCCGATGATCATCGGCCGTAACTTCCTGGTCAAGATCAACGCCAATATCGGCAACTCCGCGATCTCGAGTTCGATTGCCGAAGAAGTCGAGAAAATGACATGGTCGACGCGCTGGGGCGGCGACACGGTGATGGATTTGTCGACCGGCAAGAATATCCATGAGACGCGCGAGTGGATCATCCGCAATTCGCCGGTGCCTATCGGCACGGTGCCGATTTATCAGGCGCTCGAAAAAGTGGACGGCCGCGCCGAGGAACTGACGTGGGAAATGTTCCGCGATACGTTGATCGAGCAGGCTGAACAGGGCGTCGATTACTTCACCATCCACGCGGGTGTGCGGCTCGCCTATATTCCGATGACCGCGAAACGCATGACCGGGATCGTCTCCCGCGGCGGCTCGATCATGGCGAAATGGTGCCTCGCGCATCACCAGGAATCGTTCCTCTATACGCATTTCGAAGACATCTGCGAAATCATGAAGGCCTACGATGTCGCGTTCTCGCTCGGGGACGGGCTGCGCCCGGGATCGGGCTTTGATGCCAATGACGAAGCGCAGATCGCGGAGCTGAGAACTCTGGGCGAGCTGACCGACATCGCGTGGAAGCACGACGTGCAGGTGATGATCGAGGGTCCGGGCCATGTGCCGATGCATCTGATCAAGGAGAACATGGAACTGCAGTTGAAGTATTGCAAGGAGGCGCCGTTCTACACGCTGGGACCGCTTACCACGGACATCGCGCCTGGCTACGATCACATCACCAGCGCGATCGGCGCCGCGATGATCGGTTGGTACGGCACGGCGATGCTGTGTTACGTGACGCCCAAGGAACATCTCGGCCTGCCCGACAAGAACGACGTCAAGGACGGCATCATGGCCTACAAGATCGCGGCGCATGCCGCGGACCTGGCGAAGGGACACCCCGGCGCGCAGATCCGCGACAACGCGCTGTCAAAAGCGCGCTTCGAATTCCGCTGGGAAGACCAGTTCAATCTCGGGCTCGACCCCGATAAGGCCAAGGAATTCCACGACGAAACGCTGCCCCAGGAAGGCGCCAAGCTCGCGCATTTCTGCTCGATGTGCGGGCCGCATTTCTGCTCGATGAAAATCACGCAGGACGTGCGCGATTACGCGGCGCAGCAGGGCCTCGACGCGCAAGCGGCGCTCACGAAGGGGATGGAAGAAAAAGCCGAAGAGTTCGTGAAACAAGGCGCCAAGATCTACAGCAAGGCCTGATGTTGGGCGGAATTTAGCCGCCGCGATAGTCTTACTGGGTCACAAAATTCAAAAGGAACTCCTTCCCCCTTGATGGGGGAAGGTTGGGATGGGGGTGAAAACATTGCGAGTCACGGTAATTCTCACCCCCTCCCTGCGCCCGCGGAGGGCGGAACAGGTTCCGTCGCCTTGCCGATGGATGTGACCCCGCAGCGGGATGCAAGGCGCCGGAGATCCGCGTGCTATTGTGCGCCTTCACGGTCGCATCCCGTAAACGGGTCCCTGCTCCACGCTCCGGCGCACCTCCCCCGTCAAAGGGGGAGGGAATCGGTTTTTCTGACGCAGTAACAATAGCAGGCTATGGACTTAACGTTGCTGTTCAAGGCGCTGATACTGGGCGTGGTCGAAGGCCTGACCGAATTTCTGCCGGTGTCGAGCACCGGCCACTTGATCCTCGCCAGCGATCTGCTCGATTTCAACGACGCGAAGGGCAAGGTATTCGAGATCGTCATCCAGACCGGTGCGATGCTGGCGATCGTGTGGGAGTACCGCGCGAAGTTCGCTTTCGTGGTTGCCGGCCTCGCGCGCGAGCGCCAGGCGCAGCAGTTCGTAATCAACCTTGTGATCGCGTTCATGCCCGCTGCCGTTCTGGGGCTCGCGTTTGGGAGTTACATCAAGGCGGTGCTGTTCAAGCCGGTGCCGGTTGCCATCGCGTTCATCGTCGGCGGCGTCGTTATCCTGTGGGCGGAGCGCCGCGAGCACCGGATTGCGGTGCAGTCGGTGGATGATATGCGCTGGACGGACGCTCTCAAAGTCGGCTGCGCGCAGGCGTTCGCGCTGATCCCGGGTACTTCGCGCTCCGGCGCCACCATCATCGGCGGGTTGCTGTTCGGTCTGTCGCGGCGCGCTGCCACCGAATTCTCGTTCTTCCTGGCGGTGCCGACGCTGATTGCGGCCGGCGCATACGATTTCTACAAGAACCGCGCGCTCTTCGACGCTGGCGACATCGGGGTTTTCACGGTCGGGACGGTGGCGTCGTTCGTCTCAGCGTTCCTGTGCGTGCGCTGGCTGCTGCGTTATATCGCGAGCCACGACTTCTCGGTATTCGCGTGGTACCGCATTGCATTCGGCATCGTGGTGCTGGCGACCGGTTACACCGGATGGGTCAATTGGTCGGCGGCGTAAAGGCTAATTCTGCACCCACGGCAGTCCGGCTACGCACCAGCCGCCGACGGTTTTGCGGTGACCGGTCGCGTCGCGGTCACCTTCGAATCCTTCAAGCACGTTATAGCATTCGATGTAACCGACCTGCGTCGCGAGCATCGCCGCGTGATGCGAGCGCCCGCCGCTGCGGCACAGGAACATCACCGGCGCGTTCTTGTCGGCCACAGCGTCGAGTTGCACCAGAAATTCGGGGTTGCGAACCGTCCCCGGATAAAGGGAAAACTCGATTTCGATCGCACCGGGAACGCGCCCGACCCAATCAAACTCCGCCTTGGTCCGCACGTCGACCAGTTGCGCGCCTTTGACTTCTTGCCAGAACTCGAAGGCTTCGCGCGGAGTGAGTGCTCCCGCATAAGCCAAACCCATCTTGCGTGCGCGCTCCCGGGCGGCATTCAGAATTTCCTCAATGTTTGTCATTCACGCATCCCAAATTCGAATTTCCAAGCAAAATTTTACACGAGTGGCGAATTCGGCAAATTGCACTAAAATAGAGCGTAAATTTTCCGGCCGCACTAAAATAGTGCGTAAGATGTCGCTGCCGTAGCAGAAATGACTTGTGGCACAATGCTTTTGCTGCGTTTTGGATTGGCATATTTCGTGCTAAATCCAACGCCCAGGGTCTTCACGTTTCCAATAAACACGCTCAGTTAGGAGAAAACAATGGCGGTAGCCGATGTAATGAAGATGGTCAAAGACAACGACGTCAAGTTTGTCGATTTCAGATTTACGGACACGCGCGGCAAGGAGCAGCACGTGTCGGTTCCCGTCAAGGCGTTCACTGAATCGAAATTCACCGACGGACATTTCTTCGACGGCTCCTCGATCGCGGGGTGGAAAAGCATCGAGGCCTCGGACATGCTGCTGATGCCCGATCCGGACTCGGCGCGCATGGATCCGTTCACCGACGAGCCGGTGCTCAATATCTGTTGCGATGTGGTCGAGCCTTCCGACGGCAAAGGCTACGACCGCGACCCGCGCTCGATTGCCAAACGTGCCGAAGTGTACCTGAAGTCGACCGGGCTCGGCGATACCGCGTACTTTGGCCCGGAACCCGAGTTCTTCATTTTCGATTCGGTGACTTGGAACGTCGACATGTCGGGCTGCTTCGTGAAAATCAAGTCCGAGGAAGCGCCGTGGTCGTCGGGCGAGGAGTACGAAGGCGGCAACATGGGGCACCGCGCGCCGGTCAAGGGCGGCTATTTCCCGGTGCCGCCGATGGACACGCTGCAGGACATCCGTAACGCGATGTGCCTCGCGCTCGAGCAGCAGGGCGTCGAAGTCGAAGTACACCACCACGAAGTTGCGGCCGCGGGCCAGAACGAGATCGGCACCAGGTTCAACAGTCTGGTCAAGCGTGCCGACTGGATGCAGATCCTCAAATATACGGTACAGATGGTCGCTGCCTCCTACGGCAAGACCGCGACCTTCATGCCGAAGCCGGTCGTCGGCGACAACGGCTCGGGTATGCACGTGCACCAGTCGGTATGGAAAGGCGGCCAGAACCTGTTCACCGGCAATGGCTACTCGGGGCTGTCCGACTTCGCGCTGCACTACATCGGCGGCATCATCAAGCATGCCAAGGCATTGAATGCGATCACCAATCCGGGCACCAACTCCTACAAACGGCTCGTCCCCGGCTTCGAGGCGCCGATCAACCTCGCTTACTCGGCGCGCAACCGCTCCGCCGCGTGCCGCATCCCGCTGGTAACTGACCCCAAGGCGCGCCGCGTTGAAGTGCGTTTCCCGGACCCGATGATGAATCCTTATCTCGGGTTTGCGGCGATGCTGATGGCGGGACTGGATGGGGTGCGGAACAAAATACATCCCGGCGATCCGATCGACAAGAACATGTATGACCTGCCGCCGGCACAGGCGAAGAAGGTGCAGCACGTTTGCTCGTCGCTCGAGATGGCGCTCGAGTGTCTCAACAAGGACCGCGATTTCCTCACCCAGGGCGGTGTGTTCTCCGACGATATGCTGGATGCCTACTGCGCGCTGAAGATGGAGGAGATTACCCGGTTCCGCATGACCACTCACCCGGTCGAGTTCGACATGTATTACAGCTTGTAACCAGTAATTAGTGCGGCACCGGGCAGGGCGGGCATACCCGCCCTGTTGCGTTTTAGCGCATCGTCCGATAGTCAGATGCGCGTTGTAAATAGTGTTTTTATGACATAGACTTAGAGTGCCTGACATAATGAAACGCATGATGCGCCGGCACGATTTTGGCAGTTGCGGTTGAGAGCTACCCCGAGGATCGCGATGAGAATGTTGTTGCTGATGGCGCTGGCGCTTGCGGCGCAGCTCGCGCACGCCGATATGTGGAAGTGCGTTGACCAGGACGGCAACACCCGCTATACCAACGTCAAGTCCGATGCGAAGGGGTGTAAAGCGTTGATCCTCGATCCGGTCAATACCGCTCCGGCAACCAAGGTGCAGCAAAAGCCCGCCAACTTTCCCAGCGTCGGCACCGATACCCAGCGACGACGCGATGCGGACCGCCGCAAGATTCTGGAACAGGAACTGGCGCAGGAACAACAGCATCTCGAGCTGGCGAAAGAACAGCTCGCCGAGCAGCAGCGCACGCGTTCCGGCAGCGAGAAAAACTTTGCGCAAGCCGAAGAACGGCTCAAGCCCTATGCAACCAGAGTCTGGCATCACGAAAGCAATGTCGAGAGCCTCAAGAAAGAACTCGCCAACAGCAGGTAGCCGCCGCGTACTGTCCGCTGGCGCCCTTTTTGCTTAACCTACCTTGTTTGTTCTCCAGACGATGGCGGCCGCAGCGTTAGCAGGACTCGATCTTCTCGCGACGGCGATTGTGCTGGTTGACCGGGAGTTGACCGTGCGTTACGCGAACCCCGCCGCAGAAAACCTGTTTGAACTCAGCACCAGGGCGCTGGTGGGTCATGCCCTGGTCGAGATCTTTGCAGAGGACCGCGTGCTCAGTGACGCTATCGAATACGCGCGCGCCAACAACTGCAGCTACACCGAGCACGACCTCGAACTGGCCACGGCCGGACGCAGCAAACTGCATTTGAGCTGCACCATCTCGCCCGTCGAAATGGAAGCCCCTGCTCCCGCAATCGGGCGGCCCTCTAACGTGCGCGCGGACTCGTTAGTGGTGCAGCCACCCGATGGCGGGGAGCGCGCCTTGACCACTGCTCCCGCAGGCGGGCGTTCCGCTAACGTGTCGCAGTGGTCGCTGCTCGAATTCCGTCATATCGAGCAACAGTTGAAAATCTCGCGCGAGGAGCGCCTGCTCGACCAAAGCCAGGCCAATCGCGAGTTGATCCGCAATCTCGCGCATGAGATCAAGAACCCGCTCGGCGGCATCCGCGGCGCCGCACAACTGCTCGAACGCGAGCTCGATCACCCCAACCTGCACGAATATACCCAGGTGATCATGAAGGAAGCCGATCGCCTGCAGTTGCTGATGAACCGCCTGCTCACGCCGCACCGCTTGCCGCAGAATGCGCCGCTCAGCATTCACGAAGTGCTCGAGCGTGTGCGCAGCCTGATCCTCGCCGAGTATCCGCGGGGCGTCACGATCCAGCGCGACTACGATACCAGCCTGCCGCTGCTGGAGGGCGACCGGGAGCAGTTGATCCAGGCGGTTCTTAACATCATGCGCAACGCGGCACAGGCCATGAGCGGCAGCGGACAGATAACGCTCAAGACGCGGATTGCGCGCCAGGCAACACTCGCGCGCAAGCGTTACAAGCACGCACTGGAGCTCCAGATCACCGATACCGGGCCGGGGATTGCCGAGGACCTGCGTGAGCGCATCTTTTATCCGCTGGTATCCGGCCGCGAAGGCGGCAGCGGGCTGGGGCTCACGCTGGCGCAGACCTTTGTGACTCAGCATCACGGCACGATCACGTTCGAGAGCCAGCCCGGCAACACGACTTTCACGCTGTTGCTCCCGATCGATTACAGCGAGCACGCGAAACTGGGAACAGGAAATGGGCAATAATAAATGGCGTTCGGGCGCCGCTGGCTATTCACCAATCACCAATCACCGAACTGATGAAACCGGTCTGGGTTGTTGACGACGATCGCTCGATACGCTGGGTGTTCGAAAAAGCGCTGACGCGCGAAAATATCGCGTTCAGGACGTTTTCCTCTGCGGACGAGGCGCTCACCATGCTTGCCGGCGAAACGCCGCAGATTATTGTCAGTGACATCCGCATGCCCGGCGAGTCGGGGCTCAAGCTGCTGCAGCAGGCGCGGGAACGCTATCCGCACATGCCGGTCATCATCATGACCGCTTATTCCGACCTCGAGAGCGCAGTTGCCGCGTTCCAGGGCGGCGCCTACGAATACCTGCCGAAACCATTCGACGTCGATCATGCGGTGGAACTGATCCGGCGCGCGCTGGACGAGAGCCTGCGCCAGGATGGCGTGCCGGAAGCTGCGGAGACGGCGCCCGAGATTCTCGGGCAGGCGCCGGCGATGCAGGAAGTGTTCCGTTTTATCGGCCGTCTGTCGCAGTCGCACGCGACGGTGCTGATTACCGGTGAATCGGGAACCGGCAAGGAGCTGGTGGCGAGTGCGCTGCATCGCCACAGCCCGCGCGCGGTGAAGCCGTTCATTGCGATCAACACCGCAGCGATACCGAAAGATCTGCTCGAGTCCGAGCTGTTCGGCCACGAGCGCGGTGCATTTACCGGTGCGCAGAGCATGCGGCGCGGCCGTTTCGAGCAGGCCGACGGTGGTACCTTGTTCCTCGATGAAATCGGGGACATGCCGCCCGAACTCCAGACGCGGTTGCTGCGCGTGCTGTCCGACGGCCAGTTCTACAGGGTCGGCGGCCATCAGCCGATCAAGGTCAATGTACGCGTGATTGCGGCGACCCATCAGGACCTCGAAGCACGCGTGAAGCAGGGGCTGTTCCGCGAAGACCTGTTTCACCGGCTCAACGTAATTCGGCTACGACTGCCGGCGCTGCGGGAGCGCCGCGAAGACATTCCGCTGCTGGTCAGGCATTTTCTCGGCAAAAGCGCGCGCGAACTCGGCATCGAAGCAAAGCGCCTGTCGGATGCGGCATTGAAATTTCTGTCGACGCAGGGCTTTCCGGGCAACGTGCGCCAACTCGAGAACCTGTGCCATTGGCTCACCGTGATGGCGGCCGGAGTCAATATCGAAGTCACGGACCTGCCCGCGGAGCTGCGCCCGCAAGAGGACGCTGCGACCGAACAGAAATGGGTCAGCGCGCTCGAACGCGAAGTTGCGGATGCGCTCAACCGTGGCGAGTCGGGCTTGATAAAAGTGCTGGGATCGCAATTCGAGAAGGCGCTGATTACGTGTGCGCTCGCGCACACCGGCGGCCGTCGCATCGAGGCCGCACACCTGCTCGGCTTCGGCCGCAATACGCTGACGCGCAAAATCCAGGAATTAGGGCTCGACGCCGACGATAAGCCAGGCTAGGGAAGCTCCGTCGTCATGCCGGCGAATGCCGGCATCCAGTATGGAATTAATTCGCTTGACTCGCGTTGTCTGGACCCCGGCCCCCGGGTTAGAGCATGCCGGGGCAGGCTTTCACCGCCGGGGTGACGAGTCGGTTTTCAACAAACCGCCTGCTCAGAGATCCAGGTCCGCCCAGACCGGCGCGTGGTCGGAGGGGCGCTCCGCCTTGCGTGGCTCAATGTCGACAGAACACGCGCGGCACGCCGGGGCGAGGCTCGCGTTCACGAGTATGTGATCGATGCGCAGGCCCATTTTGCGCCTGAAGGCGTGCATGCGGTAATCCCACCAGGTGTAGGAGTTCGCAGGCTGCTCGAACAAACGGAAACTGTCCTTGAGGCCGGTTGCGAGCAGGTCCTGAAAAGCTTTGCGTTCAGGCGCGCTGCACAGCACCTGGCCCTCCCACGCCTTGGGGTCGTGCACATCCCGCTCTTCGGGCGCGATATTGTAGTCACCGACCACCGCGAGCCGCGGGTGGGCGGCCAGCTCGCGCTTGAGCCATGCAGTGACCGCAGCCAGCCAATCGAGCTTGTAGCGGTATTTGTCGGAATCGACGCTTTGCCCGTTCGGCACATACAGGCAGATCACGCGCAGTCCGCCGACCGTGGCGGCAAGCACGCGTTTCTGCGGATCGCTGTAGCCCGGGATTTCGGCCAGCGCCTCGCGCGCGGCCTCGCGCGTGAGCATCGCGACGCCGTTATAGGTTTTCTGGCCGCTGAACAATACCTGATAACCCGCGGCCTGCAACTGCGGCACCGGAAAGTTCGCGTCCTCGAGCTTCGTTTCCTGCAAACACAGGATGTCGGGCTGATGCAGCTTCAGCCAATCCAGAACCTGCGGCAGTCGGACTTTCAGCGAGTTAACGTTCCAGGTCGCAAGCCGCATGCCATTACTTGCCGGCGCCTGGCGCAGTCGTCGCGGGTTTGGCGCCGGCCTCGGCGGTGCTCGGGTACCCTGCCTGATCGAAGGCGGCGTCCCATTCCGATTCGAGGTAGCCCATGATGGTGCGCAGTTCGCCGATCAACAGCAACGGCACTTGCATGCCGCCGCCGGTGAGCTTTCTGAAGCGTTCGGATTCTTCCGCCTTTTGCGGGTTTTTTTCCGCAAACGGAATGCCGCGCCTGGCGAGGTGCGCGCGCGCATTCTTGCAGGGATCGCCGCAATCGGTGATGTAAAGCGTAACCGGGAAATTCTTCATCGCCTGCTGCAGGCTGTACGACGGGCCGCGGGTTTCGATCACGCTGGTTACGAGGCGTTTTTGCTGCACGTTCTTTATGTTGGGCGGCGGCGGTTGCTGGGTGTATTGCTTGACGCCCTTCTCATCGACCCATTCGTACACCTGCGCCGCGTGAGCCATGGCCACCAGCCCGAGCAGGATCACAATCGCCAATGTTTTCACCGTTTTACTCCTCGTTCAACGCCGTCGCCGTAGGGCGCGGATTTATCGCGCCGAGCAGAAGCCGTGGCGCGCTAAAGCTGCGCCCTACAGCCGCTGAATAACTCTAACATAACGCTTGTCACATCGCTGCGGATTACATTACGCCATGCCGCTGTATTTCAGCAGCGCGTCGATCTTCGGCTCGCGGCCGCGGAATGCAACGAACGACTCGAGTGCCGGACGACTGCCGCCGACGGCTAGGACTTCATCGCGAAAGCGGCCGCCGGTCGCGGGATCGAGCACGCCCCGTTCTTCGAACAGGCTGTAGACGTCGGCTGACAACACTTCCGCCCATTTGTAACCGTAATAGCCGGCTGCGTAACCACCGGCGAAGATATGCGAGAAGCCGTGAGCAAAACGGCTGAATGCGGGCGGGGTTATTACCGCGACCTCGCGCCGCACCGCGGCGAGCAGATCCGCCACCGATTGAGCGCCAGCCGGATCGAAATCGCAGTGCAGGTGCATGTCGAACAGCGCGAACTCGAGTTGCCGCACGGTCTGCAAACCGCTCTGGAAGTTCTTCGCGGCGAGCATTTTGTCGAACAGCTCACGCGGTAGAGGAGAAGATGTGTCCGCGTGGCATGTCATCGGGGCGAGCACGTCCCGTTCCCAGCAGAAATTCTCCATGAACTGGCTCGGCAGTTCGACCGCGTCCCACTCGACGCCGTTGATGCCGGAGACGCCGAGCTGCTCGATGCGCGTCAGCAAATGGTGCAGTCCGTGACCGAATTCATGGTACAGCGTGATCACTTCATCGTGAGTGAACAGCGCCGGTTTGCCGCCGACCGGCGCTGCGAAATTGCAGGTGAGATACGCGACGGGCACCTGGATGCCGTTCGCCTTGCGGCAGCGCGTGACCGCATCGTCCATCCACGCGCCGCCGCGCTTCGACGGCCGTGCGTAGAGATCGAGGTAGAACTGGCCAATGAGATTGCCGCTGCGCTCGCGAATGCTGAAGAAACGCACCTCAGGGTGCCACCCATTCGCGACGTCGGGTTCTATCGTGAGACCGTAGAGCGTTTCGATCAGCCGGAACATGCCGGGCAGCACGCGGGTCTCAGGGAAATATTGTTTGACATCCTGGTCCGAGAACGCATACCGCGCGATCCGCAGCTTTTCAGACGCGTAGGCGATATCCCACGCCGCAAGCTCGTGAAGCGCCAGGTTTTCGCGCGCGAATTGCTGCAGTTCCGCGAGGTCGCGCTCGGCATAAGGCCTGGCCTTGGCGGCAAGTTCGTGCAGAAACCGCAACACATCATGCGGCGACTCGGCCATCTTGGGTTCGAGCGAGTACTCGGCGAAGTTGGCGTAGCCGAGCAACTGCGCGAGTTCGCGGCGCAGCGCAACGATCTCGGTAATCAGCGCGGAATTGTCCCACTCCACCTTTCCAAACTCTGCGGCGCGCGTGGAGTAGGCGCGATACATCAGCTCCCGCAGAAAGCGGTCATCGGCGTATTGCATCACCGGCAGATAGGAAGGCGCGTGCAGCGTGAATTTCCAGCCCGGCTTGCCGTCCTGTTGCGCGGCTTCACGCGCTGCCTGCACGACATCTGCCGGAATTCCAGCGAGTCCGGTTTCAATCTCGACGTAATGCGCAAATGCGTTGGTGGCGTCGAGCAGATTATCGGAAAACCGCGATGACAACGCGGAAAGTTTCTCCCGGATCGCAAGAAAGCGCACCTTCTTGTCGGTTGGCAGTTCAGCGCCGCCCAGCCGGAAATCGCGCAGTTCGTGCTCGACGATCGCACGCTGCGCGCGGTCGAGGCGCGCAAAATCGGGTGCCGCCCCGAGCCGCTTGAATTTCTCGAACAACCCCTGATGCTGGCCGAGCTCGGTGTAATACTGCGTGACTTTCGGCAGGTTGGCGTTATAGACCTCGCGCAGCTCGGGGCTGTTCATCACGGCGTTGAGGTGGCCGACCTGGCCCCACGCGCGGTGGAGTTTTTCGTTGCCGTCCGCCAGCGGCGCGACAAAATTGTCCCAGGTCGGAGCGCTCGTGTCGGCGGCAAGCAGTTCGATCAACGCGCGGTTTGCAGCCAGCAGTATATCGACAGCGGGAGTGACGTATTCGGGCTTGAATGCGTCAAAGCGCGGCAGCCCGGAAAAATCGAGCAGAGGATTCATCGGTCAGGATTCTGGATTAAGTTGAAGGCGCTCAGTTGGACGCCGCAACCCGCGCAAGGTTCTAAGCAGATTCGAAAACGACCTGGCCTTCGACCAGCGTGCAGCGCACACTGCCTTTGACTTCAAAGCCGGTAAATGGCGTGTTCTTGCCCTGGCTCTTGAGCGCCTTCGCTTCGATTTTCCAGTAGCGCTCCGGATCGAATATGCAGATGTCGGCGCTTGCGCCCAGGGTCAATCTGCCGGCGTTTATGCCGAGGACGCGCGCCGGATCAGAGGTGATGCGCGCGAGACCCTGCGCGAGCGGCAGGCGCGACTCTTCAGCCCATTTCAGCGCGAGCGGCAGCAGCAGCTCGACGCCGGTGGCGCCGGTTTCAGCCTCGCCAAACGGCAGCTGTTTCGCGTCGTCGTCGACCGGCGCGTGATCGGAGCACAGCGCATCGACCGTGCCATCGGCGAGCGCGGCACGCAGCGCATCGCGGTCGCGCTGGCTTCTGAGCGGCGGCGTGAGGTTGCAGTTGGGGTCGAAATAGCCGATGTCCATTTCGGACAGGTGCGCATGATGGATCGCGATGTCGCAGCTGACCTTGAGACCGCTGTGCTTGGCCTGGCGCACCATATCGACGCCTTCCGCGCTCGACAGCCGGCATAAGTGGATGCGAGCGCCAGTCTCTCGCGCAAGCAGCAGTATCGCCGACAGCGCAACGGTCTCGGCACACACCGGGATCGCGGCCAGCCCGAGGCGGGTCGCGACCTGGCCGTCGTGCGCGACACCACCGCGCGCGAGCCCCGCATCCTGCGGGCGCAGCCACACCGGAAAATCGAAGGTTGCCGCATATTGCAGTGCGCGCAACAGCAGTTGCGTGTCGGTGAGCGGCGCATCGCCGTGCGAAAACGCGACGCAGCCGGCGTCGGTAAGCTCCGCCATCTCGGTCAGATGCGTGCCCTTGAGGCCGAGCGTGAGCGCGCCGATCGGGTAGACGTGAGCCTGATTGAGATTTCTGGCGCGGAACTTGAGCATTTCGACCAGCCCCGGCTCGTCGAGCGGCGGATCGGTGTCGGGCGGACAGGCGAGGCTGGTGACACCGCCGGCCGCCGCGGCGTGCATTTCCGATTCCAGTGTCGCCATATATTCGAATCCCGGCTCGCGCAGCCGCACCGCGAGGTCGACCAGGCCGGGGCAAACCACCAAGCCGCTTGCGTCCAGCGTGCGGTTGGCGTGGTAGCCATGCGGGGGCGCGCCGATCGCGACGATCTTGCCGGCGGCGATGAACACGTCCTGCTTTGCGTCCGTCCCGCTCGCCGGATCGATCAGCCGGCCGCTCTTGATGTGAATCTTCATTCCTAATTTCCCGCCAGTATGCTCATTACTGCCATGCGGATCGCGATGCCGAAAGTGACCTGCGGCAGGATCACCGACTGGCGGCCGTCGGCGACGTCGGAATCGATTTCGACGCCGCGATTCATCGGGCCCGGGTGCAGCACGATGGCATCGGCTTTGGCGAGCGCAAGCTTCTCGGCGGTCAGTCCGTAAAACTTGAAAAACTCCTGCGGCGAGGGCAGGAACGAGCCCTGCATGCGCTCGCTCTGCAGCCGCAGCATCATCACCACGTCGACGTCTTTCAGGCCCTTTGCCATGTCGTGATAAACGTGCACGCCGAGATTGTCGACGTTGGACGGCAGCAGCGTCTTAGGGCCGATCACGCGCAGTTCCGGCACGCCGAGCGTGGTCAGCGCATGAATCTGCGAGCGTGCCACGCGCGAGTGCAGGACGTCGCCGACGATCGCCACGCGCAGGGTGCGAAAATCCTTCTTGTAGTGGCGGATCGTGAATACGTCGAGCAGCCCCTGCGTCGGGTGGGCGTGGCGCCCGTCGCCGGCATTGATGACGTGTATGTCCTCGCCGACGTGGCGCGCAATCAGATACGGCGCACCGCTTTCGCCGTGACGCACGATAAACATGTCGGCCTGCATTGCCGCCAGGTTGGCGACCGTATCGAGCACGGACTCGCCTTTGCTCTGCGACGATACGTTGACCGCGAGATTGATGACATCGGCCGACAGCCGCTTGGCGGCGATTTCGAACGTGGTGCGGGTGCGCGTCGAAGGCTCGAAGAACAGGTTGAAAATCGCCTTGCCGCGCAGCAGCGGGACTTTTTTGACTTCGCGCTGGGTGACACCGACGAAAGACTGCGCGGTGTCCAGGATTTGCCACAGGATCGCGGCCGGCAGCCCCTCGATCGACAACAGGTGATGCAGCTCGCCGTGCCGGTTGAGTTGCGGGTTGCTGCTGAGGAACATTAGCCCACCCGATCCCGGTTCATGGCTGTTGCAGCGCGAGGCTCAGCCGCCCCTGCGCGTCGCGTTTGAGCCCGATGTTGTACTGCGCCGGCAGCTCCAGCATCGTTCCCACGAATTGCGCCGCAATCGGCAGCTCGCGGCCGCCGCGGTCGACGAGCGCCGCGAGCCGGATGCTCGCCGGCCGGCCGTAGTCGAACAGCTCGTTCATCGCCGCGCGTATCGTGCGCCCGGTGTAGAGCACGTCGTCGACCAGGATCAGGTCGCGGCCTTCGACTTCGAACGGGATCGCGGACGGCGTGATTTGGTGTTTGAGCCCCTTGTGCTGGAAATCGTCGCGGTAGAATGAAACGTTGAGCGAACCGTGCGGCACCTCGAGTTTCAGCTCCCGGTGCAGGCGTTCGGCCAGCCATGCGCCGCCGGTGACGATGCCGACCAATCCGGTCTGCGCCGTGACGTGAGGGCGCATTTGCGCGGTGAGCGCAGCGAGCAGCTCTTCGGCGTCCGGCAGGGAGGGTTTGGTCATGGCTAGCTTCCGCTCACCGCACGTGCTGCCCGCATCGCGGTATCGAAATAATCCTGCAAAATCTCCTGCGCCGCGACCTGGTCTATGTGCAACTTGCGCTTGCGCGCCGCCACGCCGGCCGCGGCGAGGCTAGCCTCGGCAGCGACCGAGGTCAAACGCTCGTCGACGAATTGGACCGGCAGGCCGAAGCGCCCGGAAAGCTGCGTCGCGAACTTGCGCGCGAGCCGCGCCATTTCGTGTTCGGCGCCGCCGGAGGGCGGGACAGGGGCCGCGGCATCGAGGTGGGCAGGCAACCCGACCACCAGCTGCGTCGGCCGCCATTCTTCGATGAGCGCCGCGATCGCAGCGAAACGCCGCTGGCGGTCCGCGGCAGCTATTGTCGTCAGTGGATGCGCGATGCCGACCGCCGTATCGCCGACGGCGACGCCGATGCGCGTCTCGCCGAAGTCGAACGCGAGCACGGTGGTGCTTGCACCGTGAGGCGTGACTGAATCACGCATGCCCCGCATTCTCCGAAAGGCTGGCGTAGTCGACGCCGAGCAGTTCCATCGCTGCCGCCAGCCGCTGCTCAGGCGGCAGGTTGAAAATCACGTCCGGCCGCGCCGCCACGGTAAGCCAGGCATTCTGCGCGAGTTCGTGCTCGATCTGGCCCGGTGCCCAGCCTGCGTAGCCAAGTGTGATCAGCATTTGATGCGGGCCCTCGCCGCGCGCCACCGCCTGCAGGATGTCTTTCGAGGTGGTCAGGCCGATTTCAGAACTCACGGCGAGCGTTGACTGCCATTGGCCGACGGGCTCGTGCAGTACGAAACCGCGGTCGGTTTGCACCGGTCCGCCGAAGTGGATCGGAATCAAATCGCACTCACTGGCTGTGATCGGAATGCTGACCTGCTCCAACAGCTTGGACAGCGTCATATTCAGCGGGCGGTTGACGACCAATCCGAGCGCACCCTGCTCGTTATGCTCGCAGATATAGGTAAGAGTCTTGGAAAAATTCGGATCGACCATGGCGGGCATGGCGATCAGGAAGTGCTGCGTAAGGTTCACTGATTGCATGTGTTCCTGGGGGCCCGCCCCGACATCGCTGCTGCCGGGTCAGACGGCGCCATTGTAAACGTGTGGCCGGTCCACCACAATTAATTATAGTGTGAAACCGGCGGCCGCTCCCGCAAAGAGCCGGAAAAATTCGACGTCCCGCGACGTCACGGGGGCGGCAGCACCGCCGGCGGGATGGTCCGGTCGGCGCGCCAGGGAACCCCGGGCTACCGGCGCCAGAACGCGGGCGTGAAAATGACCAGCAGCGCGAACAGCTCAAGCCGGCCGAGCAGCATCCCGACGGTGCAGACCCAGGTCTGGAAATCGGTCAGCACCGCATAGTTGGCGGCGGGACCGACCTGGTTTAGCCCTGGGCCCGTATTGTTGAGGGATGCGACCGCGGCTGAAAACGCGGTGACGAAATCGAGCCCGGTGACGAGCAACAGGAAGGTAATCACGGTCACGGAGGCGCCAT
>Ga0326597_10005005_pt1 | contig 18525 bp, 18 predicted proteins | sample RVTome_12_FD_203789 | JGI IMG/M metagenome (GOLD analysis project Ga0326597, IMG submission 203789) | Soil microbial communities from uranium-contaminated site in the Upper Colorado River Basin, Wyoming, United States - RVT100D185 | ecosystem: Environmental > Terrestrial > Soil > Contaminated >... | reverse complement strand
AGCCGTTTCACCTCGGTCAGCACGCAAGAACGACGTTTCGACGGTTTTTTGATGACATTTTCGAATTCTTTCCGGGGGCGGTTTTGCCTAAGGAGCTTGTCGGACGCAAGTCCGACAAGCTCCTAGGCCCGGCAAATTTTCTTAACGCTGCTCGCAGCGCGCGACTTCTGCCCGAGCTGTCACCAGAAGCGCGTTGTGGTGCCGGGAGGGGGAATCGAACCCCCACGGTATCGCTACCGCCGGATTTTGAGTCCGGTGCGTCTACCAGTTCCGCCATCCCGGCTGAGCGGCGGATTATCCCGCAATCAGCTATACGCTACAACATCAAACTGTCACCCACGGAGGATACGGAGATCACGGAGAGAAACCGGACTCGATTTTCGCCTGATCGCGTTTTTGCATTATCCTCTGTGTCCTCAGAGTGCTCTGTGACAAGCTTTTGAAGCTTTCGGATTTCGATTACGAACTGCCGCGGGAATTGATCGCGCAGTTTCCCGCCGCCGCGCGCAGCGCGAGCCGGCTGCTGCATCTTGACGGCACGAGCGGCGAATTGCGCGACCGCCGGTTTTGCGATTTGCCGCATCTGGTGAATGCGGGCGACGTGCTGGTGATGAACGACACCCGTGTGATCAAGGCGCGGCTCGCCGGGCGCAAGCAGACTGGCGGCCGGGTCGAGGTGATGGTCGAGCGCGTGCTCGGGCGCGATGAGATTCTCGCCCAGGTCGGCGCGAACAATCCGCCGCGCGCGGGCAGCATGCTCATTCTCGCTGACGCGGTGAAAGCGACCGTGCTGGAGCGCCGTGCCGAACTTTACCGGTTGCGCTTCGACGAATGCAGCGACGTGTTCGCGCTGCTCGATCGCCATGGCAGCGTGCCGCTGCCGCTGTACATAGCCCGCAATGCGGGGGAGTGTGACGCCGAACGTTATCAGACAGTCTACGCGCGCGCGCCGGGCGCGGTTGCCGCGCCGACCGCGGGACTGCATTTCGACAACGCGCTGCTCGCCGCCGTTAAAGCGCGCGGCGTCGTGCTGGCGTGGCTGACGCTGCACGTCGGCGCCGGCACGTTTCAGCCGGTGCGTGCCGAAAACCTGGCCGAGCACCGGATGCACAGCGAATGGTACTCGCTGCCGCAGGCTACCGTCGATGCGGTCAACGCTGCGCGCGACGCGGGTCGCAGTGTGATCGCGGTCGGCACCACGAGTTTGCGTGCGCTCGAATCGGCGGCCGCCGCCGAAGAGTTGCATGCCGGCAGCGCCGAGACGAGGCTGTTCATCGTGCCGGGTTACCGGTTTCGCCTGGTCGACCGGCTGATCACCAATTTCCACCTGCCGCGCTCGACGCTGCTGATGCTGGTCGGCGCGTTCGCCGGCATGGATAATATCCGCCGCGCCTATCGCCACGCGGTCGAAAGCCGCTATCGCTTCTTCAGCTACGGCGATGCGATGCTGATTGAACGCCAAATATGATTGCGGGTAAGCGATGACCCGACCTGTTCCCGAAATGCGCGACTGCTATCCGCATTTCCTGACCATCACCACGCGCTGGATGGACAATGATGTCTACAGCCACGTCAACAACGTCGTCTTTTACTCATGGTTTGACACCGCGGTCAACGAATACATGCTGCGCGAGAAGGTGCTCAGCATGGACGATGGTCCGATCTGCCTGGTGGCTGAGACCGGCTGCCGATACTTCAGCCCGATTTCGTTTCCCGATCAAGTGCATTGCGGCCTGCGCATCGCGAAACTTGGCACCTCCAGCGTGCGCTTTGAGATCGGCATCTTCCGCAACGACGAACCCGCCGCGGCGGCGCAAGGGCACTTCGTGCACGTTTGTTGCGACCGCGCGACGCACCGGCCGGTAAGCATGCCGGAAGACATGCGCCGCGCGCTGGAAAAACTGCGAGGCTAAGCGTCTTCTTTGTCGTCATGCCAGCGTAGGCTGGCATCCAGGATACGTAGTGGCCCGGTTTGCCGGCGCTTGGCGCGGCAAACGTACGTATTTTATTGATCTTGCGTACGTAGCGGGACCGGGCTAGAATAACCGCTACTGTTATCGGGGATTTCACTCATGGCCATCACGGCAACCAAGCTCAGGTCCGATCTTTACCGCGTGATCGACGACGTGATCAGAAAGGGCGTGCCCGTCGAAGTCGAGCTGCGCGGCAAGAAAGTGCGCATCGTGCCCGCGGAACCGCGCGACAAGCTCGCCAATCTGGTAAAAAGGCCCGGCGTCATCGTGGGCGATGCCGGTCGTTTGGCGCAGGTCAAGACCTTCGAGGAGGCGAAGTGGCGCAAGAAATGGGTTAAGCGTCTCAAATGAACGCTTATCTGGACACACATGTCATCCTCTGGCTCTATTCCGGCGAGACCGAACGCTTGAGCAGGCGCGCGACAAACCTGATCAACCGGGAGCGAGTCGGTGTCAGTCCGGTCGTCCTGTTGGAATTGCAATACCTCCGGGAAATCGGGCGCGTCACGGCGGCGCCGCGGACCATCATTATGGACCTGAAGCAACGTCTGGGTCTTGCGATCGAGGATCGTTCGCTGGAGACGGTTATGGAACGTGCACTCGGACTCGCCTGGACCCGGGACGCCTTCGACCGTTTGATCGTGGCGCAAGCGGTGCTCGACGATGCCAAACTGGTCACGTCCGACCGGCTGATTCGTAAGCATTATCCGAAAGCCGTCTGGTAGGGTTCGGCGCTGTGCAGGCAAGGCGCCTGCGCCACTCGCATAATTTCCATCCAATGAATTTTACGGTTACTGCCACCGATGGCACGGCTCGCTGCGGCTCGCTTACACTCGCGCACGGCACGGTAGACACGCCGGCGTTCATGCCGGTCGGGACCTATGGTACGGTGAAGGCGATGAGCCCGGCGGAGTTAAGCGAGATCGGCGCACAAATCGTGCTCGGCAATACATTCCACCTGTGGCTGCGCCCCGGGCTCGAGGTGATCGCGGCGCATGGCGGGCTGCATCGCTTCATGGGCTGGGACGGCCCGCTCCTCACCGATTCCGGAGGCTTCCAGGTGTTCAGCCTGGGGGTACTGCGCAAGATCAGCGAAGAGGGCGTCAGGTTCCAGTCACCGGTCAATGGCAATGCGTGTTTTTTGACGCCCGAGGAATCGATGCGCATTCAGCGGGTGCTGGCGAGCGATATCGTGATGGTATTCGACGAGTGCACGCCGTACCCGGCCGGTCCCGATGAGGCGAGAGCATCGATGGAGCTCTCGCTGCGCTGGGCCGAGCGCAGCAAGCGCGAGTTTAATGCCGGCACGATCGCCGCGGAAGGCAACGGCAACGCACTGTTCGGCATTGTGCAGGGCGGCATGTACGAAGCGCTGCGCGACCGGTCGCTCGCGGGGCTGACCGCCATCGGCTTCGACGGCTACGCGATCGGCGGCCTTTCGGTCGGTGAACCGAAGCACGAGTTGCGTCGCGTCCTCGGCCACACTGCGCCACGGCTGCCCGCCGACAAGCCGCGTTACCTGATGGGGGTCGGCACGCCCGAGGACATTGTCGCGGCGGTCGCATCCGGCATCGATATGTTCGACTGCGTGCTGCCGACGCGCAACGCCCGCAATGGCTGGATTTTCACGCGCCACGGCACGCTCAAGCTCAGGAACGCGCAATACCGCGATGACGTGGGGCCGCTTGATGCGGCATGCGGCTGCTATACCTGCCGCAACTTCAGCCGCGCTTACCTGCATCATTTGCAGAAAGTGAACGAAATACTCGGCGCGCGGCTCAATACCTGGCACAACCTCCATTATTTCCTCGAGCTGATGCGCGGCCTGCGCGAGGCGATCGCGCAGCAGCGGCTTGCCGATTTCGTTGCCGAATTCGAGCGGTTGCGGGCGGCAACGTGATAAAATACGGCACTTTTCGCGAGGTGTAACATCGCGAATGTCGTGTAAACCCCCGTTTCAGGAGATAAAACCGTGTTAATCAACGAAGCTTGGGCTCAGTCCGGGTCACCGGCGTTGGGCGCTGATATCTGGTCGATGCTGCCCATCATCCTGATGTTCGTGGTGCTCTATTTCCTCATGATCCGGCCGCAGATGAAACGCGCGAAGGAGCACAAGGCGATGATCGGAGCGCTCCAGAAAGGCGACGAAGTGATTGCCGCCGGAGGCGTAGTCGGCAGAATCAGCAAGATCAGCGAAAACTTCGTCACGCTGCAGATTGCCGCGAACGTCGAAATCCAGGTGCAGCGTCCGGCGGTGCAGCTGCTGTTGCCCAAGGGCAGCATCAAGAGCATCGAGTGAACCGCTACCCGCTCTGGAGATACCTGATTATCGGCTTTGCGCTGATAATCAGCGTGGTTTATACCCTGCCGAATTTCTTCGGCGAGGTGCCCGCCGTGCAGATTTCTTCGCTCAAGGCCACCGCCAGGATCGATACCCCGGTCATGGAGCTGGTCGAGAAGACGCTCAAGGCCAATGCGATCCAGCTCGACGGCATATTCACGGATCCCAACAGCATCAAGGTCAGGTTCAAGGACACCGATACTCAGCTCAAAGCCAAGGACGTTCTGGAACAGGCCCTCAATCCCGATCGCGAGAGCCCGTCGTTCATTCTGGCGCTGAATCTGATCTCGGATTCTCCCAAGTGGTTTAACGCGATCAATTCGCTGCCGATGTACCTGGGCCTCGATCTGCGCGGCGGCATTCATTTCCTGCTGCAGGTCGACCTCAAGGCCGCGTTCAACAAGCGGCTCGACGGGCAGGTCGCGTATATTCGCAACGCTTTGCGCGAGAAGAAAATTCCCTATACCGGCATTGCGCGCGAGGGACAGGCCGTCTTCGTAAAATTCCGCGATGCCGACACGCGCGACAGGGCGCAGCGCGAGATCGAGCGCGTGGCGCCCGATTTTGCATTGAAGACTGCAGAAGAGGTGGGCGAGTTCCGCATCGTAGCGACCCTCACGCCGCAGGCGCAGGCAGAAACCCAGAAGTCGGCCATCGAGCAGAACATCACGACGCTCAGAAACCGCGTCAATGAGCTCGGCGTTGCCGAGCCGATCATCCAGCAGCAGGGCGCCGACCGCATCGTGGTGCAATTGCCGGGCGTGCAGGACACCGCGCGCGCCAAGGACATCCTCGGCCGCACGGCGACCCTCGAGATCCGCATGGTCGAGGCGCATGCCAGCGATCCTGCGGCGCGTGACTACGATCCGGCGAAGATCGACGCTGCGGTCAAGGGCAATATTCCGTTCGGGACCGAGTTGTTTTACGAGCGCCGCGGCCCCACCGCGGAGCCGCTGCTGGTGTCCAAGCAGGTCGTCATCACCGGCGAGCGCCTCACCAAAGCCGCGCCGACCTTCGATCAGCGGGACCAGAGGCCGGTGGTAGCGATCGAGCTCGACGGTCAGGGCGCGCGCCTTATGCGCGACGCCACGCGCGACTCGATCAAACGCCGCATGGCGGTGCTGTTGATCGAGAAAGGCAAGCCCGAAGTCATCACCGCGCCGGTCATCCAGGACCAGTTGGGCGGCAGTTTTCAGATCACCGGCAGCAAGTCCCCGCGCGAGGCCAGCGATCTCGCGCTGCTGCTGCGCGCCGGCGCGCTCGCGGCGCCGATGGATATCATCGAGGAGCGCACTGTCGGCCCCAGCCTGGGCGCCGAAAACATCAGGATCGGCTTCCATTCGACCTGGATCGGTTTTGCCGCGGTCTCGGCATTCATGGTGGCTTATTACCTGATGTTCGGCTTGATCTCGATCGTCGCGCTTGCGATAAACGTTTTTTTCCTGATCGCGCTGTTGTCCATGCTGCAGGCAACGCTCACTTTGCCCGGCATGGCCGGCATCGCGCTGACCGTCGGCATGGCGATCGACGCCAACGTGCTGATCAACGAGCGCATCCGCGAGGAGCTCAGGAACGGCAACACGCCCCAGGCGGCGATTCATGCCGGCTACGACCGCGCGTGGGGCACCATCATCGATTCCAATATCACGACGCTGATCGCCGGCGTCATGCTGTTCCTGCTGGGCTCGGGCCCGGTTAAAGGTTTTGCGGTAGTGCTGTGTCTCGGCATTGGCACTTCGATCTTCAGCGCGGTGATGGTCTCGCGCGGCATCGTCAACCTGTATTACGGCCGCCGCCGCAGGCTCGAGAGCCTCTCGATCGGGCAGATCTGGAAGCCGGGAGCTGAAGTGAAGGAGAAGGCGTAAATGGTAAGCCGGGTTTTCACGAATCACCAATCACGAATCACCAATCACGAATCACCAGTCACTAGTCACGGTATCTAATAATGGAATTCTTCAGAATAAAACGCGACATTCCGTTCATGCGCCATGCGCTGATCTTCAACGTGATCTCGGTCATCACGTTCCTGGTCGCGGTAGTGTCGCTCGCGACCAAGGGCCTGAACTTAGGCGTCGATTTCACCGGCGGCACGGTGATGGAGGTGAGCTACGCGCAGGCGCCGGACGTGAACAAGATCCGCGAGTCGCTCACGAAGCTCGGTTTCGCCGATGCGGCGGTGCAGACGTTCGGTACCTCGCGTGACGTGCTGATCCGGCTGCCGGTGAAGCAGGGGCTTACCAGCGCACAGCTTTCCGAGCAGGTCATGATCGAGCTGCGCAAAGGCAGCGACACCGTGCAGATGCGCCGTGTCGAGTTCGTCGGCCCGCAGGTCGGGAGCGAGTTGATTGAAAACGGCGCGCTGGCGTTGCTCTTCGTCTCGCTCGGCATCGTGGCCTACCTCGCGCTCAGGTTCGAGTGGAAATTCGGCGTTGCGGCGATCATCGCCAACCTGCACGACGTAGTCATCATTCTCGGCTTTTTCTCGCTCTTTCAGTGGGATTTCTCGCTGACGGTGCTCGCCGCGGTACTGGCGATACTCGGTTATTCGGTCAACGAGTCGGTGGTCGTGTTCGACCGGATCCGTGAGAATTTCCGCAAGATGCGCAGGGCGAGCGTGACCACCATCATCGACAATGCGATCACGCGCACCATGTCGCGCACCATCATCACCCACGGCAGCACGCAGCTGATGGTGACCTCGATGCTGTTTTTCGGCGGGGAGGCGCTGCATTACTTCGCGCTCGCGCTCACCATCGGCATCTGCTTCGGCATCTACTCGTCGGTGCTGGTCGCAAGCCCGATCGTGATGTGGCTGCGCGTCTCACGCGAGGACCTGGTCAAGCCCGAGAAGAAAACCGAAATCGGGGCGGCAATCTAACGGTGGAATTGCTCGCGCAGTTCATCGACATTGTGCTGCACCTCGACCGGCACCTGACGTGGCTGGTCGACAACTACGGGCTCTGGGTTTACCTGATCCTGTTCCTGATCATCTTCTGCGAGACCGGTCTGGTGGTGACGCCGTTTCTGCCGGGCGACTCGCTGTTATTCGTCGCCGGCACGCTGGCGGCCGCGGGCGCCCTGTACGTGCATGGCCTGTTTGCGTTGCTGGTATTGGCCGCGTTCAGCGGGGACAACACCAACTACTGGATCGGGCGCTTCGTCGGGCCGCGCGTGTTCAGGCTCGAGCGCTCGCGTCTGTTCAACCCTGCGCACCTCGAGCGCACGCATCGTTTTTACGAAAAGCACGGCGGCAAAACCGTGATCTTCGCGCGCTTCCTGCCGATCTTTCGCACCTTCGCGCCGTTCGTCGCCGGCATCGGCCGCATGACTTATCCGAAATTCCTGTTCTACAGCTTCTCGGGCAGCGTGTTCTGGATCGGGTTTTTCGTGTTCGGCGGCTACTATTTCGGCAACATTCCGGTGGTCAGGCAGAACCTGACGCTCGCCATCATCGGCATCGTCGTGCTATCGGTCATACCCGGCATCGTCGAGTTCGTGCGGCAGAAAACCGGAAAACCTTAGCGCTTAAATTTTCTTTGCGAGTTCCGCGGCTTTGCCGGTGTAAGTCGCCGGCGTCAGCGCGAGCAGGCGTTTCTTCTCGGGCTCGGGAATCGCCAGCGTCTTGATGAAAGCGCGCAGGGAATTGCGCGTGATGCCGCCCTTGCCGCGTGTCAGGTCTTTTAGTTGTTCGTAGGCGCCGGAGACGCCGTAGCGCCGCATCACCGTTTGAATCGGCTCGGCGAGCACGTCCCAGTTTGAGTCGAGATCGGCGGCGAGCTGCGCGCGGTTGGCCTCGAGCTTGGCCAGACCTTTGAGGCACGAGTCCCAGGCGAGCAGCGTGTGGCCGAGAGCCACCCCCATATTGCGCAGCACCGTCGAATCGGTGAGATCGCGCTGCCAGCGCGAGACCGGCAGCTTGTCACTCATGTGCCGCAAGAGCGCGTTGGCGAGCCCGAGGTTGCCTTCCGAATTTTCGAAGTCGATCGGATTGACCTTGTGCGGCATGGTCGATGACCCGACTTCGCTGGCTTTGGTCTTTTGCGTAAAGTAGCCGAGCGAGATGTAACCCCACGCGTCGCGGTCGAAGTCGAGCAGTATGGTGTTGGCGCGCGCGTACGCGTCGAACAACTCGGCGATGGCATCATGCGGCTCGATTTGGATCGTGTAGGGATTGAATTCAAGCCCGAGGCCCTCGACCAGGCGGCGCGCAAACTTTTCCCAATCGATGCCGGGGTAGGCGGCAAGATGCGCGTTGTAGTTGCCGACTGCGCCGTTGATCTTGCCGAGCAGCCCGACCGCCGCGATCTTGGCGCGCGCGCGCCGCAATCGCGCCACTGTGTTGGCGAGCTCCTTGCCGAGCGTGGTCGGGCTCGCCGGCTGGCCATGCGTGTGCGCGAGCATCGCGGCGTCGGCGAGCTGGTGCGCGAGCGTTGCGAGGCGGTCGATGATCGTACCGAGCGCCGGCAGCATCACCTCGTCGCGCGCCGCTTTCAGCATCAGCGCGTGGCACAGGTTGTTGATGTCCTCCGAGGTGCACGCGAAATGGATGAACTCTGCGACCCGGGAGATTTCGGCGTTGGCTTCGAGCTTGTCCTTGAGAAAATACTCGATTGCCTTCACGTCGTGGTTGGTGCGCGCCTCGATGGCCTTGACTGCCGTGCCGTCGGCCTCGGAGAACTTCCAGACGAGCGCGTCGAGCTGGCGGATCGTCGCGGCGGAGAACGCAGGGACTTCCTTGATTCCGGGCTCGGCGGCGAGCGCTTTCAACCACTCGACCTCGATTCTGACCCGGTAGCCGATGAGGCCGAGCTCGCTGAAATGCCGCCGCAAAGCTTCGACCTTGCTGCTATAGCGCCCATCGAGTGGAGACAATGCGGTGAGTGGTGTGAGCGCCATAAAGTCGATTGCCGTTGAGAAATTATTTTACCACGCGAGTTTGTCAGGGATGGGCCCGATAAACGGGTTTGCCGGACAGACTGAGCGTCGAATATAATTACCCGCTCCACTGGAACGCCGCACGCAAACAAGGACGCCGTATGCCGCAGACGATGATGCTCACGGGGGATGTGAACCTGATGAACGTGACGGAGCCGGGGGTGCCGTTCCGGCGCGTCGCGCCGATGTTCAAGCAGTCGGACTTCGTGTTCAGCAACCTCGAGTGCTGTTTCTATGATCCGCCGGGCGGACGCGCGGTCGAGAACGAAGGCTTCTTTGCGGCGCCGGCAACCGGTGAGGCGCTGAAGCTCGCCGGGATACAGGCGGTCGGCATCGCCAACAACGTCAACTACGGCGAGGCCGCGATCAAGGCGTCGATTGCGCGGCTGGACGAATTGGGAATACCCCACACCGGGGCGGGCGTGAATCGGGACGCGGCACGCGCACCGGTGATACTCGAGCGCGGGGGGCTGCGCGTCGGTATTCTGCAACGCACTTCGGTGTACTGGCCCACCAATCACGAAGCGGGCGCGAACGCCACCGGGGTGGCGGTGATCCGCGGTCATACGGCCTACCAGTTGCCGCTGCACAAGACGCGCCGCGAAATCCCGCCGGCAAATCGTCCCGGCATCCCGCCGGAAATCGTGACCTGGGCCGATCCTCAATATCTGCAGTGGTTCAGGGACGACATCGCGGCGCTGCGCGCGCGTACCGAGATCGTGGTGGCTTCGTGTCACTGGGGCCTGCGCGAGGAGGTTCTCGCCTACATGACCGATATCGCGCATGCGGCGATCGATGCCGGCGCGGACGTCGTGATGGGCCACGGACCGCACTACTCGCTGTCGGTCGAAGTCTATAAGGGCAAACCAATCTTCTATGGACTGGGCAGCTTTTCCTTCCACACCGGGCACCACGACGGAATGGGGGTCGGCGACTGGGTCGGAATGTTGGCGACGATCGCGCTCGAAGGCCGCGCGGTGGCGGGCGCAAAGTTTCAGTTCGTGCGGCACAACGCCGGCAATGAAACCGTGCCGTGCGCGCTTGCGAACGAGCGGGCGACGCTCGAGGATATCGCGAAACGCAGCGCCCCCTTCGGCACCAAGCTCACGCCGCAAGGCGATCAGGTATCGGTTGCGCTGACGGGCTGATCCTAGAAAAAGCGATCAGCCGCCGATGAACGCCGATGAACGCTGCTTCAACTGAAGGAGAACCAAACATGCTCACTCAACAGCTTGCCACCTTCGTCGTCGATACCGACCTCAAGACAATTCCCGCGGAAGTCATGCAGGGGGCGCGGGATGCGCTGATCGATACGCTCGGCGTCGGACTCGCCGGCACGCTCGAGCCGGTCAGCGAAATCGCGATTCGCCTGGCGCAGGAGACCGGCGCGCGGCGGCAGTCCACAATCTGGGGCACGCAGTTGGCCACGTCGCCCGCGGAAGCCGCGTATACCAACGGCATCTTTGCGCACGCGCTCGATTTCGATGACAGCCACCCTCACGTGCGCGGCCATGCCAGCGCGCCGATGACTGCTACCGCGTTGGCCGTCGGCGAAGTGACCGGCGCAGCGGGCGCCGCGGTGCTGGCGGCCTATGCGCTCGGCCTCGAAGTGGCGGGCAAAGTCGGGCGCGCGATGGGCCACGGCCACTACCTGCGCGGCTGGCACTCGACTTCCACGATCGGCACCTTCAGTTCGGCCGCGGTTGCCGGGCGGCTGTGGGGACTCAATGCCGCGGAAATGCGGACCGCGTTCGGCATCGCGGCCTCCCAAGTCAGTGGCCTCGTGCGCAATTTCGGCACCATGACCAAACCGTTTCACTCCGGCCGCGCGGCGCGTGCCGGCGTAATGGCCGCGTGGCTTGCGAAAAATGGGCACACCGCCGATGAGGCTATCTTCGACGGCAAGAACAATGTGCTCGAAACCTACAGCACCGGCGACGGCGCACCGCTGGCCGAGGTCCTCGGCAAATTCGGCGCGCCCTGGGAAATATTGAAACCCGGCAACTGGGTCAAGCGCTGGCCTTGCTGCTACAGCAATCACCGCGCGATCGGCGGCGTGCTGAAGCTCATGGAGCAGCATCGGATACGCAACGAGGAAATCAATTCGATTGCGGTGGGTTTCCTGCCCGGCACGGACACGGCGCTGATACACACCAACCCGCAGACCAGTCTCGAAGGCAAGTTCAGCATCGAGTACACGCTGGCGGCGATCGTGCTCGACCGCAAACTCACGCTGGAGTCCTTTACCGATGTGATGGTGCAGCGTGCGCCGATCCGCAGCCTGATGGCCAAGGTGCGGCGCTACCGGATCGAGGACAGCAAGGTCTACGGTCTTGACGCGCCGACCGATCTCGAAATCGACACCCCGCGCGGCAAATTCAGCCTGCACGTCGCGCATACGCCCGGCTCCCCGGATTGGCCGATGACCGAGGCCGACCGCAGCGAGAAATTCATGGATTGCGCGGCGCGCATTCTCGGCACTCGCGATGCGCAGCATTTGCTGGAGCTTGCGCAGCGCTGTGAAAAGCTGCCCGACATCCGGCAGTTGCTGAAGGCAGCAGTCCCGACTACCGCTACCCCGGCCAAGCTCAATCTGGCCGCATCCCCGACTTGCTGATCAGGGACGCGGGCCTCCGACCCAAGTGAATAGGCACCGGGCGACGACTGTGAACGTCCCGACAAGTTCAAATTCAGAAGAGGTCTTTGCGAAGCGCCGCAGCCGGCGTAGAATACATACGTACGTACGGTCCCTGAACGGGTTGCTATGAACGCTCCGCTCCTTATTCCTGTGTCCCAACTCAAAAGGCTGCGGCGCCTGGCTCACCGTGCTCGCCGTACTCCCGATGAGTTGCTGCCGTTCGTGTTGAGAGACGGGCTGGATTACACCGAGTGGCTGGTCGAACAGGTCAACGCGGGACTCGCCGAGTTAGACTCCGGGCGCGAGATGAGCTGGGCCGATCTCGACGCGGAGATTGCGAAACGTCGGACCGCCCGTGCCGGCAAGCGCAGCAAGGCCGCTTAGCCTTTCACCGCGGGCGATTCGAGATATCGCCGCAATCGACGCAAACTACACACAGTTCGGCCTCGCTACCGCCGATCGGGTTGTCGCTACCATCAAGGCTGCCGCGGAAAGCGTTCGGCTAAATCCGTTGATCGGGACCGAAGGCATACGCAAAGGGACCCGCTACAAAGTGATCGGCAGATACCCATACACCATCGTGTATCGTGTCCACCGAGACCGGATTCAAATAGTGCGTGTATTGCATCAGCGGCGGGAGTATTTCAATCCGCCAGCGGGTGCCGCCACGCCACGCTGAAGCGGCTTCTACTGCCGGATACCGAGCGCGGAGCCGGCGACTGAATTTGCGGCTCGCGCAAAAGCCACTTGGGCGCGGCACATACGCAAGGTCTATGAGGCTGATCCCTTGAAATGCCCCAAGCGCAAAGGGCCGATGCGGGTGATCGCGCTGATTGAGGATTCGGGAGTCATCCGGCGCATCCTCGAACACCTGGGGCTGTGGGCGCCGCTTCCCACCGAGCGAAGTCCGCCCGTCGATTCCGCGAGTTGGCCGCCATACGCCAGTCTTCCGCTGACGTATCATCCGGTTCCCGACATCGCCCGACTTGCCGCACCAACAAGATGCCTCGGAGCAGCCGGGGTGCTGGAAAGCGCTTGCTGCGCTTTGGTGATTGGAATAGATTGCTCGGTAATTCACCGATAATCCCGCTCAACACTCGCTCGGATCGCGGTCCTCTTATGCCCATTATGCGCAGTCCGGAACATGCTCCGCACCTTTTCCGGGCGCGTCGGCGCGGCGGACCGGAATTGCGCCGGGATTCATTTTCCTATCCTTCTTGAGAAAGATATTGGGTTTGTGAGGTTCTGCGTTAGTTCCGCTGGCTACTAAACGTCGATATACCTCTCGGAGAAGCATATGGCAGATGCGGCCGGATCTACGTCAACATTTTTCATGCTCATAATTCTAAGCCTGTTTCCCGGGTCGGCGCATGCCGATGCCCTGGGTGCGGAGGTTCTGCTGCTCACAGCCCATGTCTCTAAGGAGACGATCAGGCTCGGCGAGCAATACAAACGCAAGCTTTCCCCGGATGGCCGGTTTGTCTTTACGCCAGGCATGGAACTATATTACGACCGGACTGTGACATCGGGCCTGTTGCGCCTGGATACGCTCCGTTTTGTTCTTGCTGGCTATCGCGACTCCGTCGACCACTTTTCCGGATACCTAGGCATCCTGCCGCGCTGGGAGTTTGATTTACGCGAGCGGCTCCGGCTTAGCTTGGGAGTCGGGCCGGTGCTCATCTTCCGGAAGAGTTGGAAAACGGTGCCTGGATATGTGGACGACGGCTACTACAACCAATCGGACAACTTTTTGCCGGGCTATCAGTATAAATTAATCATTGGGGGAGACATAGACTTTCAGTATCAACTCACCCCGCGCCTGCAAGCGGTCTTTAGCATTGTGCCGGGAGTTCCTTTTGTTATTACCCCGTCGCTGGGGATACGATGGTCCTTTTAGGATGCGGGGTCGATCTTCATAACAGATTGTGCTCCTGCTTGTGCATGGTAATTACCCGGTTCCCGACATCGCCTGACTTGCCGCCCGCGCGGCAGCGCCTGCCGCGGCACCGGCGATCCTGCCGAATACGGTGCCGGAGACCAGCCCCGAACCGAGCGGGTAGTTGAAGTAGAACAGGCCGCCCATCATCTCGCCCGCCGTGTAAAGCCCGGGAATCGGCTGCAGGTTCACATCGAGCACCTGTGCGGTCTCGGGGTCGATACGCAGACCGCCGAACGTGAAAGTAATCCCGGCGGTCGTGTGGTAAGCCTCGAACGGCGGGGTATCGAGCGGCTGCGCCCAGTTCGATTTCGGCGGCTCGATGCCCACTGTGCAAAGCCCGTCCTTGATTCCGGGGTTGAACGGCACGTCCTTGCGCACCGCGGCGTTGAATTCGCACACGGTCTTGAGAAAACCCTCGGGATTGACGCCCTCCATTTTGCCGGCGAGTTCTTCCAGCGAGTTCGCCGTGACCCGGGTCGCGACCTTGCCGTGGTATTCCGGCCGCAGCAGGTGGATTACTTTCGCGTCGAACACCTGCCACGCGAACTGCTCCGGCTGCTTGAACACTTCTTCGCCGTACTTGGCATAGGTATAACCGTAGAACTCCGCGCCCTCATCCACGAAGCGCTTGCCGTGAGCGTTGATCATGAGCGACAACGGGTAGTTATGCCGATGGCAGGCGTGATCCATGGCGAGATCGCCGAACTCCGGCGCGTGGCGTTCCCAGGAGGTTACGTGGCGGCCCGACCAGTTGCCGTAGGGGCAGGCGCCGATGTCGAGCGCCATCCGTAAACCCTCGCCCATGTTGAAACGCGAGCCGCGCACCTTGGCCAGTTCCCAGCCCGGGCCGAGGTAGCGCGTGCGCCACTCCGGGTTGGCCTCGAAACCGCCGCAGGCGAGTATCACCGTTGGTGCGCGGTATTCCACCGGCTTGCCGCCGTGCTTGGCCTGCACGCCCAGCACGCGTTCGCCGTCGTAGATGAGCGACACCGCGCGAGTTTCGTAGAAAATCTCGATGCCTCTTTTTACCGCTGCCGCGTCGAGGTACTGGACCAGCCCCGGGCCGCCGCCGGACACTTCGATCGCCATGCCGCCGAAGAATCTGCGCCGCCCGGCAACCATGGCGGAGGCGGCGCGGTAATTCGGCACGAAGCGCACGCCCAGGCTGCGCAGCCACACCATGGCCTCCAGGCTACGCGTGATCATGATTTCGCTGAGCCTGGGGTCGGTGCGAAAGCTCGTGACGCGATACAGATCGTCGTAGTACTGATCCTGCGTGTTGGTGTCCCAGTCGGTGTTCTTCGCCTCTTCGTCGGAAATTTCGGCCAAGAGCCGCAGGTCTTCGACCGAATCGTAGACGAACCGCATCATGCCGCCGGCGAAGCGGCTGTTGCCGCCGGACTCGTCGATCGCTGCGGCTTCGAGCATTGCCACCCGCGCTCCCGTTGCATCACGGGCTGCGATCGCCGCGCACAGCGCGGCGTTGCCTTTGCCCACTACGATCACATCGAACGGCTGCATGGGGACGGTCATTGCTTTGCGGAGAATGTTGATTCTATGCTATTCAGGTCTTCACCAGCAGGCGCGCGATCTGCGCCGCATCCTTCAGCGTTTCGAGCTCGAGCATCGAATCGCGCAATCGCTCGACCTGCGGCCGTGGCAGCACGTGGGTCGAGAGTTTCTCGAATTTCTCCACTACCTCGGCTTCGCTCGCGAAGTTGTTCTCGTTGCCGCGCCCGGCTTCCACCGTGCGCTCCATTTTCGTGCCGTCCACGAGACGGACCTCGACGCGCACCATGTGGCGGAACTTGGAGCCCCTGGCGGTGATTTCCGCGTCGTGCCGGACCTGCACTTTCCCGGCGTGATTCATGCGCAGTGGGTCCGCCACCTTGTCCTCGGTGAACTGGTCGACGAAGCAATCGCCTTCGAGCAGCCAGGTTGCGACGCAGTAAGGCAGGTTGAGCTGGGCGGAGGTAAGTCCCTGCGGCACGTATTTCCAGCCGACGTGGTCCATCGTCACCTGCGATCCGTGCACGATGACTGACGCGACGTCGTCGGCGCCGAACGGGTGCTCCTGCTGCATCAGCCGGATCGCATCGAGCGTGGTGTGGTTGCTGCCGACGCACGAGTAGAACTTGAGCGCAACCCCCATGGTCTGCCACACCGAGCCAAATCCCGCCGTCAGCTCGTCGAGCTTGAAGCGCTCCGACGAGCGCGAAAACGTCGTGCAGAAACCCCCGTATTCGCTCTCCAGCACGTTGACGATGCCGGTGAAGCCCGCGTCCGCAAGCAGCGCGCCGTAGAGCCCGCTTTGCGACGAGCGGCCGGCATGCATGCGCTTGACCATCGCGCCGTATTGCGCGGCCATCAGGCCCGCGGCCTGGGTGCCGGCGATGCCGAGCGCGTGCACGGTTTTCCCGGCATCGAGTTTCAATCCGCGCGCAGCACCCGCGGCGGCGGAGAACACGCCGAGGGTGGCGCCCGAATGCCAGCCCTGCGCGATGTGCTCGGGTCCCATGCAGATTCCGACGCGCGGCCCGATTTCGTAGCCCGCGACCGCTGCGGCCAGGAACTCCTTGCCGCTCATGCCGGGCTTGAGTTCGGCGATTGCGATCAACGCGGGCAGCACCACCGCGCCGACGTGCAGCACGCCCTGGCGGTGCACGTCGTCGAGCTCGAAGCCCTGCACCTGCGTGCCGTTGACCAATGCCGCATGCGGCGCGGACAATTTCTGCCGGGTGCCCCACACCGCGCACGCCTGGGTGGTGTCGAGCTCGCCGAGACGCCGCTGCAGGATGCGACTCCATTCGAGGTCGGCGCCATAAATCGCGCAGCCGAGCGAATCCAGCATCAGGAGCTTGATCCGCGTGAGTACTGCCGGCGGGATGTCCTCGTAGCGCAGGGCGGAGACGAACTCCGCGATGCCGCGGGTGTAGGGATTGTCAGTTGTGGCTTCGTGACTCATTTGTCTCGAGAGTTACGTAAATGGTTGACAAATATTTTCCTTCATTCCGGTCCAGGATTATACTGATTCTTGCCCGGCTTCTTATCCGGCTGCACGCATGCTAATCTTTTCGGCAATGGTTATAGTCGCCGACCCGGCTGAAGGCAAAGGATCATGACAACACTGGAACTGAAGCTTAACCTGCCCGATGGGCTTGTCAAACAGGCGAAGGGCGCCGGACTGCTCACGCCCAAGGCAATCGAGCGCCTGCTGCGCGAAGCGATCCGGCGCAAGGCTTTCGATGATTTTCTGACGGTGGCCGATCGGGTTGAAGCGGCGGACGTGCCGCCCCTGTCGATGGAAGAGATCAACGCGGAGATCAAAGCTTACCGCGCAGAGCGTCGCCTCGCAGGGAACCCGCGCTAAGTGCGGTTGGTTCTCGACACCAATATCGTCGTCTCGGCCCTGCTGTGGAAGGGTTCCCCGCATGCGCTCCTCGCTAAAGTGCGCGAGCGGCCGGCGGTGACGCTTTACACGAGCGCCAGGCTGCTTGCGGAACTCGCCGACATCCTGTCCAGGGAGAAGCTTGCAACGTTGGTGCGAGCGTCAGGCCGTACGCCCGATGCGTTGATGCAGACCTATCTGAACGTGGCGCGAATCATCGCTACACCTCAGGTGGTCCCGCGTGTAGTTGCGCGCGATCCTGACGATGACCACGTGGTTGCCTGCGCGCTCGCCGCACAAACCGATCTCATCGTCTCAGGTGATGGCGATCTGCTCGAACTCAAAGCGCACCGCGGAATCCGCATCGTCAGCGCGGTGGAGGCGCTGCGGCTGATCGGTCAACCGTAGGGCGGCATCCCCACGCCGCGTCCCGGAACAGCGCAAACGTCACCCAATCGCTGGCGAAACAACTTGGGCGGCAGGTTCAGCGCGAAGCTGCTCGGCGCCGCGAGGGATGCGCGGGGGTTCGTCCGGGCCGCGTGAACCGCTGCGAGTCATCAGCGATGAACTGTAGAGGTTTTCTTTGCCTCTCGTCTTTCGCCCGGCATCTTTCCCGTTTTGCCTCTCATACTGCCGCCTTCACATTTCGAAAATCGGCGTAGAATCTTCGTGGAAGAATTGGGAGGGGAACGATCCACGCGCCGCATGAAGGGACTTGCGCGAATACAAACGCCGCGACGCCATTTAACGATTGATGCGAATCGTGAATATCTTGCCACTTGCAGCACTAGGTGCGCTCATCGCTGCGGGATTGTACGTCCTAGGAAAACGAGGCAGAGGTCGGTGCGAGCCCCTTTCCGATCAGACGAAACAATTAACGGAGATCGAAGCGCAACCTACGTTGCAGCCGGACCTTTCGACTCAAACCGGGGAATCGAAGCCGGCTTCACATGAGCCGGGAGATCCATCTGTCGAGGTTGGGGCAAACACGGAAAGCAGCCTTGAAGAACCTTACGCTGCGCCGCAGCAGCTAAGGGCTGCACCGGAAGTAATCAACACAGGCCTGATCCAATCGGGTGAAGCCAAAGCGCCCGAAGCTGCATCGCTTACACACGTCAGCCCAGAGAACCGAGGTGGACGTTCTCGCGTCGCAACGCCAGAAGACGAACGGGAAGGGGCTCCGAAAAGTTCCTGGCGTCTTCAGAAGCTGGAGGTTGTATGCTGGAATAGATCGCGAGAGTGGATATTGGCGGTGGAGTTATCCAACGAGCTTCGGGAAGCCCAAGGACTGTCAGTTTCTCAAAACGGAAT